>Ga0256404_1008807_pt1 | contig 14875 bp, 8 predicted proteins | sample RumenRJG_01DNA_FD_185990 | JGI IMG/M metagenome (GOLD analysis project Ga0256404, IMG submission 185990) | Bovine rumen microbial communities from Lethbridge, Alberta, Canada - RJG_01 | ecosystem: Host-associated > Mammals > Digestive system > Stomach > Rumen | place: Canada: Alberta | collected...
CACTAAGGTAAGTGAAAAATCTGACATGGCAAAATCCTGAGCAACTTTTTGTTGCTCAGGTACTTATAAAGAAAGTTAAACTAAAGTGCTGCGGAATTAAGGTTATAGATAAACGCCCAAAACAGGTTTTGGCGTATCATGCCTACCGTACGTTTTGACAGGCGGATAGCTTCCGGAAGACGACGCAAGTCGTTACCCATCAATGTAAGCTGAGCTACGTCCATGGCAACGTCCGTGCCACCACCCATGGCACAGCTGACGTCAGCTACGGCCAGCGCCTGCGAATCGTTAATACCGTCGCCAACCATGGCCACCACCCTGCCTTCCTGCTGCAAACGGCGCACCAGATTCTCCTTGTCCTGAGGCAATACCCCACTCTGCCAGTGGTCGATACCAGCCTCACGGGCCCAGTAGCTCACTTTTTCCTCCTTGTCGCCACTCATCATATAAAAGTCTATGCCCATCTGCTTCAGCTCTGATATGACCTCACGGGCATGAGGCCGCAGTCCCTCCTGACCAGACAAGGCTTCCGTTATCGTCCCCGTCTTATCCACCACCATGGCATTCACACGGTGAATCAGTTCCAGCGCCGTGGCATCCTTGATGAGGATGTTCTTCTGTGCCGCCTTGCCAAGTCCCACCATCAGTGCCGTGGGCGTAGCCAGTCCCATTGCACAAGGACAGGCAATGACCAGCACACTGACAGCCGAAAGGATGGCCTGCGAGAAGTCTCCCCCCAAAAAATACCACAACAAAAACGTCAGCAGCGCAATGCCGCCAACCACCGGCACAAAGACAAGTGCCACCTTGTCAACGACCCGCTGGACGGGAGCCTTGGAGCCCTGCGCCTCCTGCACCATTCGTATCATGTTCGAAAGCACGGTGTCCTTGCCCACTTGAGTAGCCTTGAACCTGATTACCGCATCTTTCACAATGGTACCTGAAAGCACCTTGTCGCCCGTCGTCTTCAGCACCAATTCTGATTCACCCGTCATGGCACTCTCGTCAACGTGGGCCTCACCGCTGACCACGACACCGTCAACGGGTATCTTCTCGCCCGCACGCACCTCTATGACATCACCTTTCTGCAAGGCTGAAATAGGAACCTCGGTCTCTCCCAAGTCTGACACATTCGTGTCCCCCCCGGGGGACAACAGAGGGTCTATCACCCTCGCCGTCTTCGGCTGCAGCCCCATCAGCGACCGTATGGCTGAAGCCGTGCTGTTCTTGGCCCGTTCCTCAATGAGCCGCCCCGTCAGTACAAAGGTAATAATCATTATCGACGCATCGAAGTAGGTATAGCCGTCACCCCAGAAAGTAACAAAGGTACTATACAGGAACGAGATGCCTGTAGAAAGGGCCACCAGCGTATCCATATTGGCCGACCAGTGTGTCAGTTGTTTCCAAGCCGTCAAATAAAACTGACGTCCGCAGTAAATAAGGTTACACAAAGCGATGAGGAGCATGGTCTGGTTGGCTGCGCTCTGGGGCCTGACCTCCAGCCACTTCATGCTGACAGCCATGCAGAAGGCAGCAAACAGCCACGACAGCACCACCCTGCGTCGCAATTGTTCGTAACTCCGGCGTTCCAGGGCTTCCACGTTTCGGTCTTCCTCTATGACCATGTCGTAGCCAGCCTTGCCAACAGCCTCTTTCAGCTGTTCTGCCGTCACCACATGCTCGTCGAAATCAATAAGTGCCGTACGTCCAGGCAGGTTCACACTGACTTCACGGACGCCTTCTACTCCGGCGAGTGTCTTCTCCACGCGAGCCGAACAGCCCGCGCACATCATACCCAACACAGCAAATGTCTTTTTCATTCTGGCCGCGAAATTACAAAAACTTTTTCAGTTAACAGCAATTATTTCAAAAAACTTTGTATCTTTGCACCGTATTAAACAATGAAGAAGAAGTTATTCACAATTGCCGGTGCCTTGCTGCTGATGGCTTTCATTGGCGGCGGCATCTATCTTAATAGCCTGCTGCCTATCATCACCGGCTATGCCGCGAAGAATCTGGCTTCGGCGGTATTCGTATCGGGCAGACAAGCTGCTGAGGTGGAAGCTCTTGACTTGAACTTCTCCCTCATCCGTTACGTTAGTAATACGGTCGATGATGAGCACAAGACCGTCACCAGCCGTTTCCTTTGGGGCGAGTCAACAGCCGCCTACCGCGAAGGGTACGGCGTGACGCTGCTGAGGGGTGTCAATGCCAGCACATGGCAACAGCAAGCCTTCCCATTGCCGCCTGACACCGCAGCCACGAAGCCGCTGCCGCGTGGTGATTCGGCTTTTAGCGCAAGACTGGAGCCCATCGCCAAGGCATTTGTTGACGACCGCACATACGGCGGCCACCCCTTTGCCTTCATGGTGTTGCATAATGGTGGTGTGGTGAGCGAGCGGTACGACAAGGGCATCGGCCCTGACACCAAACTGCTCTGCTGGAGCGTGACCAAGAGTTTTGTCAATGCGCTCGTCGGCATCATGGTTAAAGACAGCTTGTTAGACATTCATGCCCCAATAAGTATCCCTGAATGGCAGGGCGATGACCGCAAGACCATCACCCTCAACGACCTCATGCAGATGCAGAGCGGACTGGAGTGGAACGAGGACTACGGTGCCCGCTCCGACGTGAACATCATGCTGCACTGCCAGCAGGACATGGGACTCTATGCCCTCATGAAACCCCTGGAGTACAAACCCGGCACGCACTGGTACTACTCCAGCGGCAGCACCAACATCGTGGTGCGCCACCTGCGGAGTCTCTTTCCTTCAGACTCAGACTTCCTCGCCTACATGCGCCAGCGGCTCTTTGCCCCGTTGGGCATACGTAATGCCGTCTTCGAGCCAGACATGAGCGGTACGCCCGTGGGGTCTTCATATCTTTATGCAACAGCCTCTGACTGTGCCCGTTTCGGACAGTTCTACCTCGACGACGGTTGCATAGGCAGCGAGCGGATTCTTCCTGAAGGCTGGGTCGGTTACACCCGCACACCAGCCAGCGACAGTAAAGGCAATTACGGTGCCTTCTTCTGGCTCAACAAGGGTAAGCGACTGCCCGACTGCCCCGAGGACATCTTCTGGTGCGACGGACATGACGGACAGTTCATCTACATCATACCGTCTGAACAGCTGGTGGTAGTCATTCTCAGTTTCTCGCCCAAACCAGACAACGAGATAGACCGCAACAAGCTTCTACAGGATATCATTACAACAAAGAATAAAATATAAACACACATCATGGAAACTATTACATTTTTGGGTTTTAATCTCTATGCATGGATTACCATCGCAACAGTACTGACCTTGTTCAGTCTTTTGCTCTTCACCAAAATTCGTGCTGACATCACTTTCCTCGGTGCCGTAGGAGTACTTTATGTCACTGGCGTGCTCGATGCCAAAGAGGCCTTCTCCGGCTTCAGTTCCACTTCGGTCGTCGTCATCGGCGTGCTGTTTGTGGTTGTGGCCGGTCTTACTTACACTGGCGTATTACAATGGATTGTCAAACACCTTTTGGGCCAGCCGAAAACTTACGGCAAGGCAGTGGTACGCCTCATGCTGCCAGTGGCTGCGCTGAGTTCTTTCCTCAGCAACACGACGGTGGTGGCGCTCTTCGTCGGCATTGTCAAGATGTGGTCGAAGAAGCTGGGCATCAGCCCTTCCAAGCTGCTCATTCCGCTTAGCTACGCTTCAGGAATGGGTGGTGTCTGTACGCTCATCGGAACTCCCCCTAACCTGATTATCTCCGGTCTCTATGCTGACAATACCGGCAAAGCCATGAACGTGCTGGCAACGACATTGCCGGGCATATTCTGTCTCTTGGTAGGCGTGCTTTCCATCATTGCCCTGCGACGGCTGTTACCTGAGCGCCAGGCTCCTGAATCAGCCTTTGAGAACGCTTCCGACTTCACCGTCGAGTTCATGGTTCCTTCTGACAACCCCTATATTGGCAAAACCATCAGCGAGGCAGGCCTTACCGAGGTGCAAGGCGGCAGTCTGATTGAGCAAATCCACTTCGACGGCGAGGTTTCATCGCCCGTCACTCCCAACGACGTGCTGATGGGAGGCGACCGTCTTGTATTTGCCGGACAAATAGACGAGCTGCTTGGCCTGCGCCAAAGCCATCAATTCGTCATAGCCGACCATCCTGTATTTACCATGTCGGAACTTGACAAAAGTCGCAAGCTCCGTACTGCATACGTTAACTTTGGCAGTTCTCTGGCAGGCACAGCCATAGGCAAGAGCAGTTTTGAACACGACCACAACATGACGCTGGTGGCCGTGGCTCGCCGCGGCAAACGCATTGAAGAGTCGCCGCGCGATGTAGTGCTTCAGCCTGGCGACACGCTGTTGTGGGAATGTCCGCCCCGTCTGAATTTAGACACCGACAATCTGAATTCACAGCTGCACTTCTTCGACTCCAATCAGATTCCAAACATTGGCCGTGGCACCATTGTTTCAACCTTCATCATGCTGGCCATGGTGGTTGTCTCGGCCTTGGGCATCATGCCCCTGCTACAGTGCGCCTGTATTGCAGCCTTTGCCATGCTCATTACCCGCTGCTGCAGCATGGAGCAGGCCATGAAGTCTATTAACTGGGACATTCTCATGGTCTTTGCTGGCTCCGTGGTGCTGGGACTTGCCATCCAGAAGACAGGTATAGCCGAACGTCTGGCCTTCGGCATCCTTGACGTCTGCGGCACAAATCCGCTGGTCGTCATGACGGCCATCTGCTTCGTCGGCACCTTCATCACCGAGTTTATCAGTAATACCGCTGCCGGTGCCATGTTCTTCCCCATTATGTACCAGGCAGCAGAAAAGTTGGGCTACGAGCCCTACCCCTTCCTCATAGCACTCATGATCAGCGTCAGCAGCAGCTTCGCCACACCTATCGGTTCGCCTACCCACATGCTGGTGTATGGTCCTGGCGGCTACCGTTTCAGCGACTTTATGCGCATTGGTCTGCTGATGAACCTCATCATACTGGCTGCCAACATCTTCATCGTCAACGTTATTTATCCGTTGACACCACTATAAGAATAACAAAAAAACTATGAACTTTTTGGCGGTATGGAAAAAAAACGTTACCTTCGCGCCTATTATTATTATTATTAAGGAGAAATGCGACAGAAAATTGACTGCTTTTTAGCATGCGAAAGGCTGGAAGACGCGGAGATGACCGTCAGTCAGCTGCGCGACAATAAGACCATACACAACATTTATCTGCTGACCAACAGGGACCTTACCCAAGAGGCTCCCAAGGACTGCCGACTGCTCAGTGTGCAGAACCTGACCAGCACGCAGACCATGATGCGCATTGCCGAGAATGCGGCTGCCGACTACGTACTGCTCTGCACGAAGGCACTGCCCCTGCTGCTCGGTCCTTCGGCTCTGGAGCGCCTGTACCAGGTGGCCAGCGACTCGAATGCCGCCATGGTCTATTCGGACAGGCTGGTGGAACACCCAACACCCAACACCCAACACCCAACACCCAGCACCCAACACCCAACACCCATCACCCAACACCCAACACCCAACACCCAACACCCAACACCCAGCACCGAGAGGCACCCCGTCATTGACTATCAGTTAGGGGCACTTCGCGATGACTTCGACTTCGGTTCTGTGCTGCTCATCAAGACGTCACTCATACATAAGTTTGCTACCACCGACACGGAGCGCGACTACAAATACGCCGGACTCTACGCCCTGCGCCTCTTCCTGAGCCGTGAGGGCACGCTGCTGCACCTGAACGAGCCGCTCTACACCGAGCAGGAGACCGACCTGCGCACCAGCGGCGAGAAGCAGTTTGACTATGTCAACCCGAAGAACCGCGACGTACAGATAGAGATGGAACAGGCCGTTACGGCCCACCTCGACCTGATAGGGGCCAAGATTGACCCGCTGTCGTACCGCGAGCCCGACTTCCAGGAACAGGAGTTCCCCGTGGAGGCCTCGGTCATCATTCCTGTCTTCAACCGTGAGAAGACCATTCGCGATGCCGTTGAGAGTGCCCTCTCACAGCAGACTACCTTCCCCTATAACGTCATCGTGGTGAATAACCACTCGACCGACCGCACGGGAGAAATACTGGCGGAAATGGAGAGCCACTCTCCACTCATCGTTTTGGAACCAGAACGAACGGACCTCGGCATTGGCGGCTGCTGGAACATGGCCATCAACGACGACCACTGCGGACGCTTTGCCGTTCAGCTGGATTCTGACGACCTCTACTCCAGCCCCAAGACGCTGCAGACCATCGTCGATGCCTTCCGCCGTCAGCATGCCGCCATGGTGGTGGGCAGCTACCGCATGTGCGACTTCGACCTGAACACCCTGCCGCCAGGGCTCATTGACCACCGCGAGTGGACTGACGAGAACGGCCCCAACAATGCCCTGCGCATCAACGGACTGGGGGCTCCCCGCGCCTTCTTCACCCCGCTGCTGCGACAGATACAGTTCCCCAACACCTCCTACGGCGAGGACTACGCCTTGGGGCTTATCTTCTCACGCCATTACCGCATAGGGCGCATCTACACCGAGCTGTACCTCTGCCGCCGATGGGGTGGCAACAGCGATGCTGCCCTGAGCATAGAGAAAGTGAACGCCAATAACCTGTATAAGGACCGGCTGCGCACCCTCGAAGTGCTGGCACGCCAGCAGCTCCGCCAGGGCAAGCACGACACCATGAACGACTCCAGCCTGCAGCGCTTCTTCAACCGCCAGTTGGAGAAATGGGACGACGCACGGCTGCGCTACCGCGACCTCAGAAATGTGGAGACACGCGAGCTGAGCGATGAGAACTTCACCCTGCAGGTGCAGTGGAACCCAGCGCGCATGGTCTCTACCGGAGCCAGCATCGACCGCAAGGTGATAGCCGAAAGGCCCTGTTTCCTCTGCGAGCAGAACCGTCCGAAGGAACAGATCAAGAAGCAGCTCGACGACCACCTGGAGCTTCTGGTCAATCCCTTCCCCATTCTGCCTACGCACTACACCATTCCCACCACGAGCCACCAGCCGCAACGCATAGAAAAGCTCTATGTAGAAATGCACCGCTTGCTCGACAGCTACCCGGAGCTCATGGTGTTCTATAACGGACCGCAGTGTGGTGCCTCTGCGCCCGACCATGCCCACCTGCAGGCCGGCACAAGCGGCATTCTGCCTCTGCAGATGTCATGGCAGCGGCTGAGCCGTAACCTGACACCCCTCAACGCTCAACCCTCAACGACCAACGACGAGGACATCTATATCATCAATGACTACCCCTGCCCCGCCCTGCTCATAAGAAGCCGCTCTGAGGAGACCGACGTGCGGCTGTTCAAGAAGCTCTACAAGGCCATGAGGTGCCTTAACCAGGAGCCGGAGCCCATGATGAACATCGTCAGCTGGCGCAGCGGCAACACATACATGAGCGTGGTCTTCCCCCGCCGCAAGCACCGTCCTGACTGCTACACGGCCGAGGGCGACGGTCAGTACATCGTCTCACCCGGTGCACTCGACATGGCGGGCCTCATCATCACCCCGCGGAAAGAGGACTTTGAGCGCATCACCCCCGAGACGGCCTTCAGCATTCTGCGCGAAGTGACGGTCACGCCTGACGAGCTGCAGCAAATCATCAGCCAGCTGAAGCTACGCCAGGCCGCAAATCTCAAATCTCAAACCTCAAGCCAACCCGAGGTCAGCGTCGGCATAGTCAGCGGCCAGAAGATTCACTTTGCCCTGAACTCGCCCTACACGGCCAAGGGCGAAACCATCATAGGCGACCAGACCGTGGAGTTCAGCGAGGGCGGCATCCTGTGGAATGGCAACCAGTACCGCGAGCTGACTTTCACCCCGCAGCAGGGCGACGCTTCGTTCTCGCTCTACGACGTCACCATCGGTGTCAACTTCCACTGGGAGCGCAAGGAGACACAGGTGTTCAACGGCACACTCAGACTCGTGGTGGAGGCCGACAAGATAACGGCCATCAACCTGCTGTCCGTCGAGAAATACCTGGTCAGCGTCATCTCCAGCGAGATGAAGGCCACCAGCAGCATCGAGCTGCTGAAGGCCCATGCCGTCATCAGCCGGTCGTGGCTGCTGGCTCAGATGGAGAAGCGTAAGCAGCTGAACAACGGGCAGAACAGCTTCTTCTCGTTCATTAAGAAGGACGATGAGCTCATTCGCTGGTACGACCGCGAGGACCACCAGATCTTCGACGTCTGCGCCGACGACCACTGCCAGCGCTACCAGGGCATCACCAAGGCCAGCAACCGCAGTGTGGATGCTGCCGTGAAGGCCACGAAGGGTCAGATTCTGATGTACGAGGACGAGATATGCGATGCCCGCTACGGCAAGTGCTGCGGCGGCATGACCGAGGAGTTCCAGTACTGCTGGGAGAACATTCGCAAGCCTTACCTGATGGCCATTCCCGACAACCGCATCGGCAACCGCATTGCCGACCTGTCGAACGAGGAGCATGCCCGGCAGTGGATTCGCACCGCCCCCGAGGCTTTCTGTAACACGAAGGACAAGGAAATCCTCTCTCAGGTGCTCAACGACTACGACCAGGAGACCACCGAGTTCTACCGCTGGCGCGTGGAATACACCACCGAGGAGCTGACGGCACTCGTCAACGAGAAGCTGAAGGACGACCTGGGCACCATTACTGACCTCGTCCCCTTGGAGCGTGGCAAGAGCGGCCGCATCTGGAAGCTGAAGATTGTGGGGACCAAGAAGTCGTTCACCATCGGCAAGGAACTGGAGATTCGTCGCACGCTCAGCGAGAGCCATCTGTACAGCTCGGCCTTCGTGGTTGACAAGCAGGACGGCCGTTTCATCCTGACGGGTGCCGGCTGGGGTCACGGCGTGGGCCTCTGTCAGATAGGCGCCGCCGTCATGAGTACACAAGGATATAATTACGACCAAATTTTATTACATTACTATCGTGGAGCAGATATCAAAAAGATTTATTAGAAATCCCTGGAGTTGGATTCCAACTCTCTATATTGCCGAAGGTCTTCCTAATGTTGTGGTGATGACCGTGGCAGTGGTTATGTACATGCAAATGGGCATGAGCGACACCGAGATAGCCCTATACACCAGCTGGTTAGGACTGCCGTGGGTCATCAAGCCCTTCTGGAGCCCCTTCGTCGATTTATACAAGACCAAGCGCTGGTGGGTGCTCACCATGCAAGCCCTGTTAGGCTCGTCGCTCGCCGGCGTCGCCTTCACCCTCAACACCCCCCTGTGGTTCCAGGGCACCATGGCCTGCTTCTTCCTCATGGCCTTCAGCAGTGCCACCCACGACATTGCCGCCGACGGCTACTACATGCTCGCACTCGACGACCACCAGCAGACGTGGTTCGTGGGCATTCGTAACCTGTTCTACCGCCTGGCCGTCATCTTCGGCAACGGCGTACTCATTCCCGTGGCAGGCATCCTGCAGGTCTATTTCAAGGACCGGACGGCCTTCACCTGGAGCCTCGTGTTCTACGGACTGGCAGCCCTGTTCATCGGCATCTGGCTCTACCATGCCTACATCATGCCCCGGCCAGCGGCCGACCAACGGCACGACGCATCGTTCAGGGAAGTAGCCTCAGGCATACTCCCCATGTTCACCTCCTACTTCCGGAAGTTCCCCGCCCGCGAGACATTCTTCGCCATGCTCTTCCTGCTGTTCTACCGTTTCCCAGAGGCCCTGCTGACGAAGATGAGCCTCACCTTCCTGCAGCGCCCCAACTCCGAGGGCGGACTGGGACTGTCGCCGCAGGAGTTCGGACTGGCCAACGGCACCGTGGGACTCATCGGACTCATGCTGGGCGGCATCGTGGGCGGATGGCTCGCCAGCCGCGACGGACTGAAGAAGTGGCTGTGGCCCATGGTGTGCGCCATCACACTGCCCGACGCCGTCTATATCTACATGAGCTACGCCATGCCCGACAACCTGGCGCTCATCAGCACCTGCCTCTTCTTCGAGCAGTTCGGCTACGGACTGGGCTTCACCGCCCTGACGCTCTACATGCTCTACTTCAGCCAGGGCAAGTTCAAGACCTCCCACTACGCCATCTGCACCGGCATCTCCTACCTCGGACTGATGCTGCCCGGCATGGTGTCAGGCTGGATGAAGGACAGCATGGGCTACCAGACCTTCTTCATCGTCGTCATGGGCCTGTGTGTCATCACCTTCCTCGTAGCAGCGTTCATACATATTGACCCCGAATTCGGCAAGAAAAAGCAAGAATAGGAAAATCCCTACCGCGAAATAGGAGAAATCATTTGCCCGGTCGGGTATTTCTCCTTATCTTTGCAGCGTAAAAAGTAATAAACTAATAAAATACTTACCGCTATGAAGAAGTTTTACTACAATATCGCAGTTGCACTCATGGCAGTGCTCTCGATGACAGCATTTACCAGTTGCGAAAACGACGAGCAGATTGCCTACGACCTCTCAGGCGAATGGGAGGGATATATGGGCGAGAGCTTCTATGACTACTGGGGCTATGAGAACTACGCCGAGTACTACACCGTCATACGCTTCTACCGCGACGGGCGCAGCAGCTACCGCTACGGTGCCTCCACCGGCGAGGGTGAGCAGATAGACTACGTCAACGGCAGCAACTACCGTCCCTACTACCGCTACTTCACGTGGGAAGTAGATTGGGGAACCATCTACATCAACTACGACAACGGTGAGCAGGTGCGCATCTACAACTACAACATCAACGGGCGCTACTTCCGTGGAACCATGAAGTACTACGACCGCTGGAGCCGCGAGCTCAGCGTGGCCGACTTCGACTTCCGCAAGACCACCAACTTCGACTGGGACTACTACTACGAATGGTCGCAGCAGCCCGCAGCCATGAAGAATGACAGCATCGTCATTACTAAATGAGGAATGAGGAATGAGAAATGAGAGAGGATGCGCAAACCGCATTCTCTCTCATTTTTTGTGACTTCACATTATGAGTGACCGAACGGCGTGCACGCATTCTGTCCTCCCCCTACAGGGGGAGTCAGAGGGGGTCAAGAGTTAGAGGGGGGCACCGTCATGCATAACCTCATTCCATTTTATATATTGTAAATGCCATAAGTGACCTCCCCTAACCCCTCCTGTAGGAGGGGGACGATTACTACACAAGGGCATGCACGCATACTGTTCTCCCCCTACAGGGGGAGTTAGAGGGGGTCAAGAGTTAGAGGGGGTCACCGATATGCATAAACTCTTTCATAATTATATTTAGTGACCTCCCCTCGCTCGGCCCGCAGGGACGCTTGCCAGAGCAAGAACCCCTCCTGTAGGAGGGGGACGATTACTACACAAGGGCATGCACGCATACTGTCCTCCCCCTACAGGGGGAGTCAGAGGGGGTCATGAGTTAGAGGGGGTCAAGAGTCAGAGGGGGGCACCGATATGCATAAACTCTTTCATAATTATATTTAGTGACCTCCCCTTACCCCTCCTGTAGGAGGGGGACGATTACCACACAAGGGCGTGCACGCTATCTGTTCTCCCCCTACAGGGGGAGTTAGAGGGGGTCATGAGTTAGAGGGGGGCACCGATATGCATAAACTCTTTCATAATTATATTTAGTGACCTCCCCTCGCTCGGCCCGCAGGGACGCTTGCCAGAGCAAGAACCCCTCCTGTAGGAGGGGGACGATTACCACACAAGGGCATGCACGCATACTGTCCTCCCCCTACAGGGGGAGTTAGAGAGGGTCATGAGTCAGAGGGGGTCAAGAGTTAGAGGGGGGCACCACCATGCATATTACAAAAGCTCATCTTTATGCCAACCCTCCATAAGGACAGGGTTTTCAGCATAATGCTTTATACAATCTAATATGGCATCTACATTATTAAACACCACATCATTAGAAAACCTTAGAACCGTTATTCCTTCTTTGTTAATGTAATCCGTACGTATTTTATCATAAACATCAGCCATCGGTTTCTTATGAGCTTCCCCATCTAACTCTATGCATAGATTTAATTCATAACAATAAAAATCCAAGACATAAGGGCCTATCGGATGCTGACGACGGAAACGATACCCCACTCCACCGCGTCTAAGATATTTCCACAGGACAACTTCCGCGGTTGTCATTTCACGACGCAACTGGCGAGCTTTTTCTTTATCACCATACTTAGATGTCTTTTCATTCATTACTCTTTACTATTTATATTTTATACATTACTCTGATATTAGTGACCTCCCCTCGCTCGGCCCGCAGGGACGCTTGCCAGAGCAAGAACCCCTCCTGTATGAGGGGGACGAATACCACACAAGGACGTGCACACATTCTGTCCTCCCCCTACAGGGGGAGTTAGAGGGGGTCACCGATATGCATAAACTCTTTCATAATTATATTTAGTGACCTCCCCTTACCCCTCCTGTAGGAGGGGGACGAATACCACACAAGGGCGTGCAAGCTATCTGTTCTCCCCCTACAGGGGGAGTTAGAGGGGGTCCGAAGTCAGAGGGGGTCACCACCATGCATAAGCTCATTCCTATTACATATTGTAAATGCCATTAGTGACCTCCCCTTACCCCTCCTGTAGGAGGGGGACGAATACCACGCAAGGGCGTGCAAGCTATCTGTTCTCCCCCTACAGAGGGGGTCAAGAGGGGGTCAAGAGGGGAATCAAGACATCGTGAGCAAAACAGTCTTTTAAGTCCTGTCGTCCGTTGCTAAAAGAAGAAGAAACGCGTTAAATGCCCAAGCCGCCGCTGAAGCTGGCATCTACGGCCTTGCTCTGCAGGATGCGGGAGTGAGGCGGCACGTCGTGCGTCAACCAGATGTTACCACCAATGACGGAGTCGTGGCCGATGGTGATGCGACCAAGGATAGAGGCGTTGGAATAGACCGTCACGTTATCCTCGATAATGGGGTGGCGCGGCACGTTCAGCATGTTGCCCTCGGCATCGTACTTAAAGCTCTTGGCACCCAGCGTAACACCCTGATAGAGTGCCACATGGTTGCCAATGATGGTGGTCTCGCCAATCACCACGCCCGTGCCGTGGTCAATGGAGAAGTATTCGCCTATCTGCGCCCCCGGGTGGATGTCGATACCCGTCACGGCATGCGCCTGTTCGGTGATGATGCGCGGAATGACGGGCACCTTCATCAGCTGCAGCACGTGGGCAATGCGGTAGTGCGTCATGGCGATGATCGACGGGTACGAGTAAATCACCTCGCCGTAGTTGGTGGCGGCAGGGTCGTTGTTGAACATGGCCTCCACGTCGGTATATAACAGCCGCTTCACCTCGGGCAGCTGTTCAATGAAGTCGAGGGCCAGGCAGCGCGCCTTGTCGGCAGCCTCCGCCTCGCTCATGCAACTGCAGAACAGCAGTCCGCGGGCAATCTGCGCGTTGAGCAGCTTGTAGAGCTCCTCCATGTTCACGCCAATGTAGTAGGCACGTATCTGCTCTTCGGGCTGCCGTTTGTTAAAATAGTCGCTGAAGATGATGTTGCGCACCAGCGTCACCACCCGTTCCACACTGTCAACATGAGGCATCGGTGCCGACCCCTCGGGCATCATTCCGTCTTCCTTCTCCGAGTGCCTGGAGAGTATTGCCACACTCTTCAACAGTACTTCATTCACGTTCTTTTCCATAACCATAGTAATTTTTTTAGAAGCCCATCCCCCCGCCCTTCCCCAAGGGAAGGGAGCTGCTTCCGCTTCCGTTGCCCGTAGGAACTCCCCTCCCTTGTAGGGGAGAAGCAGAGGTGGCGTCAGTATTATTCCGCTTGCAAAGGTACGAATAAGCGAGAACAATGCAAAACAAAATACGAAGTTTTTGTTTTCATTGTCGAGCGCAAGTACCTTCGACCGAAGGTCAAAGGTAGTGCAAACCGAGCGAAATGCAAAATAAAAACGCGTTTTTATTTTCATTTCCGAGGTGCAGCCTACCTTCGACCGAAGGTCAAAGTACGAATAAGCGAGAACAATGCAAAACAAAATACGAAGTTTTTGTTCTCATTGTCGAGCGCAAGTATGAACGGAAACAAAAAACCCCCTCCAGTTGGAGGGGGCAGGGGGAGGCCTGAGGGGGCAGGGGGAGGCTTGGAGGCTTCTTACGGCTCACCGCCACCGGCAGCAGCCGACTCCATCTTACGAGGCGAATCGTAGTTGTTGTCCTCCTCGAACTGAGCCTGCGTCAGCAGCACCGGCACCATCTTGCCACTGATGCGCTTGCGCTCAATCTGGCAGATGACGCGGTTCTTCTTGACGTTCTTCTGGACAGAGAACTTCAGCGCCGAGTCAGCCGGCGTAGAGGTGATGGCGGGCTTGAAGTAGCCGATGCCGTCCAGGTGGACCGTCTTGCCGTCGCCCAGCTCGTCGCTCATGGCATCCTTCAGACCCTGCAGACAGGCCACGATGTCAGCCACGGTGAGCGTACACTTCGACTGGATCTTCTCTGCCAGCTCCTGGGTCTCTACGGTGCCCTGCGACTGCACGCGGGCATAGAACTTACCATACTGGTCGCTCTTCTCGTTGTTGTTCTTCACGATGCGAAACTTAATCTTTCCCATGATACAAAACTATTAAAAGGGTTAAACATTGAAGATAGATTGTCGCCGAACATCTCTTTGTTCTTTGACGTTACAAAGATACAAAAAAATCCCGATATATGCAAATTTTTCAGCCACAAAATTCACTGAAAATCAACATTTTCCATACTTTTTCACCAACTGCCCCACCCCCTCGGCCAAGTGGCCTACATAGCCCAAGAAAGTGCCCACTTCGCTGACGAAACAGGCACTTTGACGTGAGAGGTGAGGCACATGGTAGTAGAAGATGGTGAGGTTTTCCTATACGACCTTAACAAATAAATCCTAATTCTACTTTTATTTTTTTTTTGAGAATTAGGATTTTCGCGTAAGCCTCTAAAG
>Ga0256404_1008808_pt1 | contig 14874 bp, 18 predicted proteins | sample RumenRJG_01DNA_FD_185990 | JGI IMG/M metagenome (GOLD analysis project Ga0256404, IMG submission 185990) | Bovine rumen microbial communities from Lethbridge, Alberta, Canada - RJG_01 | ecosystem: Host-associated > Mammals > Digestive system > Stomach > Rumen | place: Canada: Alberta | collected...
GCAGATCAATAGCCCTTGAATATTCATAACTGGCAATTGCTTCCCTTGCCTCGGCGAGAGGGGATGCGTCCTGGGCTTTTAGAGTCACTGCCAGCGACATGAGTGTCACCGTCAGAAGTAGTTTAGCGGTTGTTTTCATCTCAGTTGGAATATTACCGGGAAGGTGTACGTGACGTCAACTCTTTTCTCATTTTGAAAACCTGGTGCCCATTTCGGAGAGGCGGAAACGACTCTTAACGCCTCCTTGTCCAGAATCGGGTCAATGCCTCGCAATACTTTGACATCCTTTACATTACCGGTCTTTGCTACGGTGAATTGCAAGACAACCCTTCCTTGGATATTGAGGTCTTTAGCTTCTTGAGGGTAATTAAGTCGCATGTTGACCCATTTGCTGAATTCATTGGCGTTGCCTCCGTTGAAAGTCGGTTTCCTGTCGACAAGTTGGAAAGGAACGGGATCTGCCTCGTCAACAAGCTGGAAAGGGATCAGTTCGGCTTCTTCCGCAACTGAAGCGGGATACTTGTATTCGGTGACTGTTTTGGCGCATGCTATCAGCGTGAGGGCTATGACTGGGATGATGTACAGGGCCTTAAGACCGGCTTTCCAATCAGTCCGGTTTTTCAACATCATCTCGATTCTCCCTTTTATCGTCCCGGATTGAAGGCTACTGACAGGAGAAAGACCGTTCACCAGCGCCGCCCTGTTAATCAGAAACAGTTGATATTCAGTTGGATTTGTCCCCTCTTTGATCACATATTCATCGGCCTCGTACTCATGTATTCCCCGCAGGTCAGCTCCAAGCGCCCAGATGAAGGGGTTATACCATTGGAAGGCCGCCAGAAGGTCGGTCCGCATGATGTCCATGGAGTGAAGCAGGTGGATGTGGGCCTGTTCGTGGAGGATAATCTCCTGATTACCACTCTCGTAATCCTTTCTTGACATGACTATGTGCCCCATCCAACTGAACGGCGGGAGGCTCTTCTCTGTGATTACGAGGGTGCTTCCGTCCTCGAGAATATGCTTCTCGCCTTCATTTAGCAGCATGGATAATCTTATGGTGGACCATCCGATCCTCAAAAGGGCGAGAGCTACTCCCGCAAGGTAGATGACCCCGATGATAGTCCAGAGGTTAGTGTCGTGGATTGATACTTCTTTCAGAGCTCCTGCGGCAGCGTTGGCTTCGGGGCCTGGACCGGTGATAGTCTTGCGGATAGTTATCACGCATAGAGGAAGAATCATGGACAGGACGGGCGTCAGAACCAAAATCATCCGATTGAGCCGGTGCAGGGTCTCCTTCCTGAGTAGGACACGCCAAAGAAGGTAGAAGATCGTAGTTACTCCTGCCGCTTTCAATGAATATAAGACCAGGGCTTCCATCTTGTCACTTTTTGTCTTTGGCCTTCTCGACCTCCGCGATCAATTCCTTGAGATCATTGACGGTGATCTTCTCATCTTTCAGGAGGGTGGAGACGGCGCTTTTGTAGGAATTTCCGAACCAGTTCTTGATCAGACCAGAAAGGGATTGTCCGCGGTACTCTTCCTCGGTGATTATCGGGAAATACTGGAAACTTCCGCCGTACTGCTTATGGTCCAGGAATCCGTCTTTCTCGAGGATCCTCACTTGGGTCGAGACCGTGTTGATGTGCGGTTTCGGATCGGGGAGAGTCTCAAGCATGTCTTTCACGAACATCCCTCCGTTCTCCCAGAACAGTTTCATGATCTCTTCTTCCTTGTGTGTCAGCTTTCTCATAAACAATTGAATATGAACATCCACCAGCAAATATAACTATCGCTGTTGAATTTTGCAACTATTTATTATAGTTAAAAAAAGAAAAAGTCGTTCTTGCCTCTGAAGTTCCAACAATTGTTAAACAGTTGCGCAAGAGAACATGTTTATGCGATATGTCGCCGATAGGTACTTATCTATTATTGGGATTCCAAAGCCGGACCTGGAATTTTGTAGACATCTGGGGTAGTGGTAAATCACCTTCCCAGAAGGTATGGCCTGTGGCTTACTGTAAGGCATTTTGGCAGGGAAAGCGAGGCGATTTTGACTGGCCTTCCCTGTGAATCTGCATTGTAAGCCGCTGGAATGGCATTCAAATGGGAAGGTGAATTTCAGGTTTACGGATTCTTCGCTGTCGGGATTATCGTTATCTGATCCTTAAGAACTCTTTCTCAATGTAATCTATATCAACACCTTCCGTGGTCTTTACGATGATGCCGCGCTCGTCTATGTGATGGCATGTCGGTGTCGATTGGTCGTTGTAAAGCCAGTTCAGTACGCCATTGGTCTTGTTGAATTCACTCACCACATGGAATTCCTGAATGCCGTACTCATCGATAGCCTTCCGGAGGTCTTCTGGTTTCTCACAGTTGACAATAATCAAAGGGACGCAATCCGGGGCTTCCTTCCGTAGGTGCTCAAGATATTTCCTGAAAGCGGTATTGTCCATTCCATGATTCATGCACCAGAGTCCGTCATGAACAAGCAGAACTTTTTTGCCTTTGATAAGACTCCAGTCAAATCTTTTCCCATTCACAACAGCGCAACGGAATGTCCGGAAGCGGTCCCCCTCAGCAAGCTGATCGTTCTTGATGTACTTTCTAAGCGACTTTCCGGCGGAGGAGCGCCTAATTTCCGCGGAAGATTTCCTTAGAAGGACAGATAGACTGTCTTTCGAGAATTGACCGCGCATCAAAAAGTAAGGGAACGCGTCTTCAAACACAAGGGAGTACTTGTCCATAACAGCCTGCCGTTCCTCCCTGTTCCTGTTCAGTTTTTCCTGTGCGGATGCTTTCAGTGATTCTCCGGTTGCCCTCTCCATGGCGGCAATGGCAAGTAGGGAATCCTTGAGTTCGGGATGCTCTTTCGCCTCCTTCTCCAGGCGCATGGCCTTTATGAAGTGTGGCGGGATGGTCTTGTTCCAATCGTTCATGATTGCGCCAGCCACAGTATTCAACGAGTCCATGTGGGCTTTGTAGGCTGCATTGTCAGGCAGGTTCTGGGAAAATGAGATGGTTATAGCCAACCAGAAACCTAGCAAAAGTATGAATGTTCTACGCATAATTGTACTGCTATTTTGTAGGAAGTTCCTGGCTACCCAACCTTATACCCCAAGAACAATCGCGGGGCTAATGTTTAGGGTCTTTGAAATAGTTCGCGCCTGCTTTAGGGTCGGCTCGCTTTTGCCGGAGATTATCTCGCTTATTTTGGATTGGTTCATTCCGAGAAGCTTGGCAAGAGAACTCTGGCTTAGACCCATCTCGTACATCCTTAGTTTCAGGACTTCTATCAGGGACGGCTTAGAGATGGGATAGTGAATGTCCTCATAGTCAGCGACGAGATTGGAAAGGATGACAAGCTCAATGCTGTTCTTGTCATCTGCAGGGGTGTTGTCATCGACTATTCTCAGCAATTCCTCAATCCGGCTCATGGCGGCTTCATATTGCGTTTCGTTTTCCAACCGTGTCATATTTTCAAATATTATCGATGTCCTTGATTCTTTCGTATTCCTTATGTGTCCCGATAAACCTGATGTAGATCATTTTTATCTTAAAGAGAACCAGGGTTACCAATCTGTACTGATTTCCCTTAATGTTAAAAACTACCCGATTGTTTCCGACATAATCGGCGGAATTAAAGGTTTGCCTAATCTGAGCGAAGTTCTCCCAATCAGCGTCAGTTGTCTTTTGGTACCACTCTTCTAAAGCGGTCTCAGCGTCTTTGTGATTCTGGTAAAAAACCACCAGTGTTTTCTTTGAAATAACTCTCATAGTTTGTTTTTGTTTGGCAAAAATAACAATATTATCTAAAATTACAAAAATAATTCTAAAATTTAGAAAAATCAGATCGGGAGTAGGACGAAGACGAGGGCGTCCCAGATGGCGTGGCTGATGATGAGGGCGGGGAGGGCCTGCGGGCGAAGCCTGTAGATAAGGCCCCAGACAAGGCCAGCCACAAGGGCCGCCATAATCAGCATGAAGTTGAATGACCAGATGTGGACGAGGGCATAAATGACGGCCGTCAAGATAAACGCTTTATCTTCAGGGTTTTTGCCTCCCAGAATGCGGCCCATGGTCCTTTGGACATATCCCCTCCAGAAAAGTTCCTCGGCCGGACCGATCAGGCAAAGCAGCAAGACCGCGATCAGCCATGCGGGAAGTCCCGTCTTCATCGCATAGACGGAATCCACCTCCGGCCTCGCGAAAGCGAACATCCAGGAGGAAACCTTGTCTCCGATCCAGAATATTCCCCAAAGTGCGAAGGCGATAACTATTCCGGCGAGGATCTGGGGAGCGGGCTTCTCAATCTTCAGAAGTTCCTCTCTGTCAGGCGTAAAGGACAGTCCGAGGGTGGTCAGGATCACCGCCGAGCAGGACATCACGACCCAGAAATTCGGCCAGCCTCCAGTCCAGGGACTGAACATGTAGAACCACAGAAGCGCCGCGGTTCCGATTGCTATTGCCAGACGGATTCTGACATCTTTCATAACAGTCCGGCCACTATCAAACCGACAGAAAGTAGACCCGAGAAAGCGAGCTGCATCTGCGCCGAGGCCTGATCCAGGCCTTTCATGGCCTCAAGGCCGGTTTGGGGATAGGTGGAGGCCTGTTTCTGGTTTTTCCAGGCCGGAATCGCCGCGACAAAGCAAAGGGCGGCCAGTGGATGCATGAGCCCGAAGACGATGTAAGCGGCAACGCAGATGAACGGGATGAACATGTAGCATCTGTACAGCGCCGCTGATTTGGGCAGTCCAAGCAGCATGGCGAAAGTCTTGATGCCGGCTTCCTTGTCCGTCACCATGTCGTAGGTGTTGTTAGCGTGAAGCACAGAAACTGTAATCACTCCGATCGGCAGGGAGAGGATCAGGGCCTGGGGCTGGTAACTGCCTGTCAGGGCATAGGTTGTCCCAAGGACGGTCAGAACTCCGAAAATCAGGAAGATGTCGAGGTCTCCGAGAGCCCGGTATTTCAGGAATGAATACATGTAGGTCAGCAGGACTCCGATCACACCGGCAACCAGCAGGTATGGACCGCTGAGAATGGTGATGACGATCCCGACGATGATTCCGGCGACGAACAGGATGATGCTGAAAGTCTTAAATTCCTTCGGCTCAAACTTGTGGAATACGAGGTTCGGAACGGCGAAGGCTTTCTCGTTGTCAACCCCGGTCTTGTGGTCGTACCAGTCGCTCAGCACGTTGCCGGCGGAATGGAGCAGGACCACCCCAAGGATCGAAAGGATGAGATTGATGTATGGGAGCGGCCCGGAGGGCAGCATGCCGCGGCTGAAAAGCCAAGCGAAAGTGGCGACGACCGGCATCACCGACACCGGAAAAGACCAGTAGCGGGTCACGGCGACCCATTCTTTGAAGGAGTGTCTCATGGCGCGAAGATAAGTTATCCGGGTGTATTTTTCGATAACCTCCAACCTTTTTCAGTATATTTACGTCTAATAAATTTAAATTAAGAGAAACTATGGCTGATATCTTCACACCTATTTTTATTTGTGCCGTCATGCCTGTAATGATTGTCTGGCTTGTGATGAAGGCCAAACAAAGGCAGACTGACAAGATGGCTGAGATTATCCTTAAGGCCATGGAGTCCGGGACTCCGATAAACCCTGATTTCTTGATAAACCATCCACTTCGTAAGAGTATCAAAGAGCGGCTTCTGGATCTTCTGACAGCTTCTATTATACTCATTGCGCTAGGTGTGGGTTTTGCCCTAGTTGGAATGATTATCATTATTGCAAGCCATTGGAACCTTAGTACAGCTCCCACAGGATTTTCTTTGTTGATATTTTTGGGAGGAATATTGCTTGTGGTTGGTGCCGCCCTTCTCGTGGTTTACTTAATCAGGAAGAGAGTTTTGTCAAAGGAGATTGAAATCGAAGAGAAAGCTTTGGAGACTTCTGGTAAACAATGACCCAGGAAAGTTTTATCGACCTTGTGAAAGTTGAGCAGGAGCCCCTTCGGCGGTTCCTTTTGGCTTTATGTTCAGGAGACTCTGAGAAGGCGGATGACATAGCTCAAGACACGCTTATGCGAGCCTATGTGGCATCAGGTTCATTTCTCGGTCTCTCCAAATTCAGGACGTGGCTTTTCAGAATAGCCTATAATTGTTATATCGACCATCTGAGGAAACAGCATTTGGATAGTGTTCCGGTTGACGGAGGCGAGGTTTTGAGAATCGAGTCAGAATACGCGCCGGATGTTTCCTTCAGGTTCCAATCACTTTATCAAGCTCTGGATAAGTTACCCCAAAAGGAGAAAGTCACTATAATACTCTTTTATTTTGAAGACAGGAGTATCAAGGAAATAGCCTCAATACTTGGCATTCCTGTGGGAACCGTTAAATATCATCTCTCCTGCGGGAGGTCACATCTCAAAGAAATGATCAGGCTATGAAAGAATTGGATATAGAACAATACCTCAGGGGCAATAAGCCTCAGGTTAAAAATGATCCGTCATTTATACTGGAAACAAAGCGAAGAATCGAGACCGTTGAAGCTGTTAAGAAAGGGGTTGATTATCAGCGAAGTAGCGGACGAATGGCTGTGTTCGTGACCTTGCTTGTAGGATTGATGGTGGGAGTACTTGTCGCTATCATTCTTTTGCGGTTTCCTATAGAACGCCTCCTCATCTCCATTGAATTGTGGAAGAGTTACATATTCACGGCCATCCCATGTGTGGCTGTAGGGATAATCATCTTGACTTTAAGTAACAAAAATTCTCTTCCAACCTTTTTAAGTATTGTTTCGTCTAACAAGAAAAATACTTAAGAGAGAATTGACAGATGAGAAGGACTTCCTTTTGTTCACTAGTTTTGCTCGTTTTCTTTAGTTTCAGCTGCAACAGGCATTCCAGTGATTATTCCGATTTCTTTTGTGAACCGGAATCAAATAAGGTAGATGTAAGGATTGATTCCTTGAATCTTGAACGGATCAGTCCAGAAGTGTCAGGCATTTCTTATTTGGGTTATTCCGGGATTCAAGGTGGTAGATTATTTTTTGCCGACCTGTTATTCGGGAATTTATACCAATTTGATAAGAATGGAATTATAGAAGGAGTAAAGATCAGAAAAGGGAATGGGCCTCATGAGGTTCCAATGAATCGTATTGAGGCCTATTGTGTTTCTGATAATGGTCATCATTATTTTCTTGACGGTTCGACCAACTTGTATGAGTTTGATAATAATTTCGATTGTGTTAATAAGGTACTGTATTATTGGTCGAAGAAGATAACTGATGGGGAAGTGTATGAGCGTACTGATTCATATTGTACAAGTTGGGGTAATGTCAACTTAGCGGTCAATCACGGAGTAATGTATACTAATGTAGCAGGCGAGTCCGATGATTTCAATTTTATGTTGCCGGAGTACTACAGGTTGACGAGAATAATTGAACCTCGCAATGTCAAAACTGGGGCTCCTTATCCTTTACTTGGCCGTCTTTCTCCTTCAGTGGGTTATATGAATGCTTTTCAGGGCGTTTTTTTCAGGATTAGCGATAATGGAGACTTTGTAGTTGCCTTTGAAGCTGATGATTTGATGTATGTTTATGACAAGTCTTTCCGTTTGAAGTATTCTTTCGGCCAGAAAGGTAAGGACATGAATCAGGACTATCTTCGTTTGTCCGTTGAAAGCTTTCAAAAAGAATTGTCTGAAGAGCAAAATACAAAAGGCCGTTATACTTCTTTGTGTATTGTTGGGGATATGACCTTCAGGACATATCGCACGGGGATTCCACAAAACCAGACCAGGCTCCAGATATACGAAGGGACCACTTTGATTGGTGATATTCAAGTTCCCGAAGGATTTAAAACCTTGGGTTATATTGAACCTTATTATTATTCCGAGTTTATTTGTGACGAGGAGAAAGAATCAATGGAATTATACAGATTCAAACTATGAGCATGAGAAACATGAAGGGATTTTTACTTTTGCTGGTAGCGTTGGTTTTATTCCCATTCACAGGAATGGGGACGCGGACTGATAACCCGACCGACAAGCAAGTCGGGAAACTTGTCCTTGAGGCGGCGAAGGCGTTCTCTTTGAGACATAGCAAGGATTTTATTTCCATTTGCGAATTCGAGAGATTCGTAAAAAGCGGGGGAAAGTATAGCCAAGCTTTTCTATCTTACGGATTGTTTGGATCCTTGGATTTCAAGCAGGACAAAATCACCAATCTTTTCAATGATCCGTCTATTGGCTGCTACAGGGTATTAGGTTCTTTCAATTCCTTATTCATCGAGCCTTCTGGGCAAGAGTATATCGGCCCTACTTATAAAACAATCCAACTCTATGATGAGTCACGGCTCTTCTCTGAGACTTTTGACCAATATCCGCTAATCCCCCCTGTGGCGAGGATGAGGGCTATGGAAGTGTATGGCCCATTGAATCCTAAAAAGGCCGGTTGTTACAGCTACACTTTCATCAAGGGTAGTGTTCAAGGTTACTGCGAGATTGCTTTTGAGACGGCTAAGGGGGCTTTCCCGTCATCCACGCTATTAAATGGCAGAGGAATCATTTTTATCAATAAGGGGGTAATTGTGGGATTCCGGTTGGAAAACGTCGAGGAGCGCTTCTCTTTTTTCCTTCATAGTGATAATCTGTCTCCAAGAACCTCTGTCACAGATTATGATTATGAGGTTCGGTACACTTCGGTGGGCGGGGTCATATTCCCAGAGACAATTAAGCAGAATGTCAGATGGAAGACTGCTGGGATCAGGAGTTTAAACCACCTTTTTTATGCGGAAGTTAATCCATGCCTTGAGCCGTTTAAGAAAAATGTGAGCACTTACATGAAACTGTCTTTCCGGGATCATAAGTTTTTAGATAAACAGCTCAAGCAAAAATACTCACGTTATTTTACTCCGTCGGGAGCGACTTGGCGGGTTACTCTTGCTGATCCTACGATTGATCATATTATCCAGGGAATGATGAATCGTGACAAACTGTGGCGGGATGTAAAAATAGATCTCACGGTCGGAGGCCGTTCTCTTGAAGACCAGAATGCTCTTCAGACTCGATTATATTTAACGTCTGCGGCTTCAGGAGGAGCAGCAGCTCCTAGTCAGTCTGAAATTGATCGTGTATTCGAAGTTTGTTCTTCTCGAGACAGGAAGAGCCGGGAGATATTTACTTCTCTTTACTGACAAATTGATTGATTCTGTTCATTTTTCTGAAACGGGCAAAAATGATTATATTTGTCTTAATGGAGATACTTTTTGATAGTGATTGTTGAATGGAACGGTTTCTTCAAATCATAGTCTTTTTATGCTTTTCCTTGTTTTTTAGCCGCTGCGGAAGTGATGTGTGTCAAACACTTGACAGGGCTGAAAATATGTTTCAGGAGCATCCATCCGAAGCTCTTTCCCTTCTTGACTCTATCGATTCATCCACCTTGGGGGGGCGGCTTCTGGCCCGCCACACTTTGCTTCGAGCGATAGCCTTGGATAAGAACAATATAGACGACGGCTCTTTTGTGTCGGAGATGGAGAAAGCCGCTGAATGGTACGACCGCCACGCTAACTGTAAGGACAGGCTTCGCTCCGATTATTACTACGGCGACCAACTCCGCGATGCGGGTCGTCAAGAAGATGCCGCGGTGCGTTTCATGCTCTCGGAGGAGGAGGCCGTCCGCCAGGAGGACTGGTTCATTGCCGGGATGTCCGCAAGGAGCCTTTACCAAGTGTTCTTGAAAACATTTAATAGGCCAGAAGAATTGTCATCAATTGATAGGGCTGTAGGGTATTTCAAGAAAGCAGGTTTACCTGCCCACGAGGATGACGCCAGGATAAAATTGGGGATAGCTTTATATGATAGCGGGCTGTATGAGCAAGCGGACAGCGTCTTCAACAGAGCCATAGGTATCGCGACATCCAAGAATGACACAGCCAGGTTGAGATTGGCTCTCGCCAATTCAGTCAATCCGATGCTTGTTGATGGACATTTCCGTTCCGACACTGTTATCTCCAGGCTCAATCGGGCGAAGGGATTGGGTTTCAAGATGAATGGGCGGGTTTATTCTGATTACGCGCTGTCGAATGCCTTGAACGGCGACATGCCCCAGGCGGAACACTACCTCGCTTTGGCATACGGTGCTTGCTCCCGGGAGGTCGACAGGATTTTCGTTACTGCCCGTGAGTTACAGATCAGAAAGGTCCAAAACGATATTTCTTCGGCATTCAAACTTCTGGATCAGTTGAATGCATACACGGATTCCGTCACCGTTAAGACCCTTGAGCAGTCGGTGGTCAAAGCACAGAAGAATGCTCTATCATCAGCGAACGAGCGGCTTGCCAGGGAGAAGATACTCGGTGCCAGAGTCTCGAAATTGTTGATTTCGTTATTAGTCTCGCTCCTGATAATAGCGTTACTCCTTTATAAAAGTAAATCTGATCGTCTTCGAGCCGAGGAAGAGAACTACCGGTTGTTTATGGACGAATGTAAACTCGCGTATAAAGAACTTGGATCAATAGACCTAGACAACATTAAGCGAGTTCTTGAAGTAGTATATGGAGAGACAAACATGTCAGAAGATCGCATCACCTCCGCCGAATTCCGGAAAGAAATAAAAAGAATCTTGTCGGAAGATGGTTTCAGAAATAGGCTGATGTCGTATATAGACCAGGCGCATTCGGGCGTTGTGTCCAGATTAAGATTGCAAGTCCCTAATTTGACGGAATCACAAGTTTCCCTTTTCGCTTATCTTGCCCAAGGCTTTTCTTACACCACGATATTGGTATTGACCGGCAAGCGTAGCCGCCAGAATGTTTATGATTCCCGCCGGCGTCTGGTTAAGGCGATAGAGAAGACGGCTCCGAAAGATAGGGAAGAGTTCTTGCGTTATCTGGCGAATCGGCCCACGAGGGTGAAAAATATTACTATTTCGCCCAGCGATTAATCGTGAATATATGCCCTTCTATGGACGAAAATAGTAATCGATTACTATTTTCCATTGATACACAATTAGTTATGGTAAGTGAAAAATAGCGCCGTTTTTTTGTTTATCATCTCACTCTTCCATACTTTTGCAAGAGTAAACCAGATTATCAGATCAATATGATGAGAAAAACTTTATTGATTGTCGCACTGATGCTGCTCCCTTTCTGGGCGGGGATTCCTCTTTATTCTAACACTTCTTCTGATGTTACGAACATTCCGTTGACCGGAGGCACTGGCGTAGGAGAAGGCGGAGGTGGAGGCGAAGAAGGTGGCGGTGAAGGGCCCAAAAGCGTGTCGTTTGTGCCTGTCATCTGCGCTCTTTCCGACTCAGGGATGAATCTTGAATTCGGTTTCCTGGATGACCTTGGCTTCGTCACCGTCACCTTGATGAATATGACCACGGGTGAGATAGAGTCAGGAGTGCTTGACAGCCAGCTCGGGATAGTTGACTTCCCCTTTTCAGGTGACGCTGGTTTTTACCGGATTATCATCACGACATCCTCCGGAAAATCTTATCATGGTAGTTTTATGATATGATGAATGACTATCTATAGAGTGATTGATTTGATACTTAGTTGTTTAATATAACTTTAGAAGTGTGTTGCACTTCTAAATCGAATTCACATCTTAATTATTGTCGTATGAAAAAGAAAAAGACTTTGATTGCAGTTATCGCTGTCATGCTGTTGGGTTCAATAGTATCATTAGTATCATTAAAGGCCGATCAACCGCCGGAGGGCGAGCTGGACTCTAAATGTGAAGTCACAAATAAAAAGGGTGAGATTGTTTTTCAGTGTTCGGGCCAAGATGATACCTGTAAAAAGACTGAAATGGGCTACACTTTGAAATGTACTGGCAAAGTGACGATTGACAAAACAAAGTAATTCTTATGAGAGTTCGTCTAAACATCTTGTTATCGTTAGGCTTATTCTTGATGACGCAATCATGCGGGGATGTGAAATCATCCCCGCATGTTTCGGAAATCGTTCTAAGCCATGATATTATTGATAATGCGCGGATCCTTGGATTTGATAAGGCCGCCGATTTGAAAGATTATATCTACATTAAAGACGCCTATATCTATGAGGACACTATCCTTGTTATGCTGAATGTCCCTAAAGCATCGAGTTTCATCGATATAGTGAACCTCCGGACGGGAGATCTACTCTGGCAAGGAGTGAAAAAAGGAAGAGGGCCGTCGGAAGTCTTGTCAGCCCAGGGGTGGTTCAATAATGGTGAGTTGAGAATAAGTGACATTGTCAATGAAAAATTCTATATAGTTCAGGTCGATTCTGTTTTGAAATACAGAGACGAGTTTAAGATGCCGGAACCTCTTTCTCTGGCTGTTGATGGATCCTCTACCACTCTTCTTTGTCCTTATGGCAAAGACAGTCTTGTTTGCCTGAATAATAATGTTCTAGTAGACAAGAGGTTTGAGATCGACAACGCTGGGCCAAGACTTGTTGCCGGGAGAAATGGTGATAATATAAGAGTCGCGTCTTCTCGGGATAAATATGATGTGTTTAACGTAAGTCAAGGCAGTATACTATGTTCAAAAGAGCATAACTCGATTGTTTTTTGCTCTTCGACGCTGAATAGATTGGAATGGATGCGTTATGATACCTTGGAACCATTCCTTGTATATGATGGTCCAGGAAAGGAACAGAATGAATACCATATAAGCAAAGATGGATCCGTCAGTTTTGACAAGACCTTCTTAGTGGCTTACAATAGTGTATGTTCTACTTCGGATCTCGTATTCTTTTCATACACTGGGCAGTTTTATCAGTCAGAGGTTCATCTGGCAAAATCCCCAACTTTTATTCTGGTGTTCAATTGGGAAGGCGAGTTCTTGGACTCATACAAAGTGGACTGTTTCATGAAGAAACTTTCTATTTCGCAAGATGGAAAATATTTGTATGGGAGCGGTTATGATAATGATGGAAATCGGGCAATATGGAAAGTGGCGATTCCGGAAGAATGATTCACTATAGTCTGTGCATCTTATTGGTGATTATTGTATTGGTATTGTATAATAAGAAATGCTCACAAAAAACAGGTGGCACTGATATCGAGTTAAACAATAGTTATTCGGCTCATGTCGTTTATCTTCTTCAAAGTGACTGCTCTTCGTGTATTGTTGAGTGTTTGCGATTTATGGATGAATTAAGGACAAGTGGGAGTAAGTCGCATTTGGATATAATAATACAGGAATGGGATGAAGACGTGGTTCTTCATTATTTGACCGACGTTTTTAATGTTGTGGATACCTCTTGCTCAATTATCCCTGTTAATTACGAATACCCTTATAAAGAATTGCATCTAAAGTCCAATCTTGATACGCTAGTTATCTCTCGTTGACCGGGATTGTTAATCTCCCTTTCTCTGGTGACGCTGGTTTTTACCGGATTATCATCACAACATCCTCTGGAAAATCTTATCATGGTAGTTTTATGATATGATGAATGACTCTATATAGAGTGATTGTTTTGTTTTTTTAAACTATAATCATGTGTGTCCGGTAAAAGTTCCGGACGGTTTATATAAAGTTTAACAATCAAACAAAGTCGGTTCGGTAGAACCATCAAGTTCATTGACAATATTGTAGTTAGGTTTTCCAAAGAGTTTGTAGAGTGGCGTAGTCTCTGTTAATGAGACACTTGCGAGCTGAAGCATCTCATAAATAGGCCTCTCGATCTGCATCTTCTTTTGCACGATTGCCATCATACAGTAGGCGGTTATTGCAGAGTAAATCTGGATCCTCACGGCGTTCTCGGACTCACCCCAGAACTTTTTTATCTTGAGATGCTGCTTCAACCACTTGAAGAACAACTCAATCTGCCATCGGTTATGGTACAGTTCCGCGACCATCATTGGGCTGATATCAAGCGCGTTAGTGAAGAAGATGAACTTCCGTTGCTGTTCTTCGTCCCAGTAGGTGATGCGCCTGATTTTCTCAGGGTACTTCCACCTGGTCTGCTCGCTGTTCATGTATCCGATGGCATCGGACCGGATGCCTGAACCTGGAGGGAACCGCCTCGTCCATTTCATGGGTTTGAAGTCGTTGTTCTTCTTGCCCCGTACGACGAAATAGGCTCCGATGGCATTGATCCGGTACAGTCTTTCGAAGTCGTTGTAGCCTCGGTCGAAGATGTAGAACGAGTCCTCTTCATACGGAATGGTGTCCATCGCGTTCATATCATTGACTCTGGCTTCCGTGATGTGGAAGAACGTTGGGATGGAGGTCTCAAGGTCATACAATGTATGTACTTTGATCCCGCCTTTCCGTTGGTGCTTCCGGAAGATGGCCCATTTGAATGCCTCCAGGCAGAGCTCGATAGTCGTTGAGTCAAAGGCATATACGTTGCCTCCAAGCTTGAAGATGTCGGTTGCCCGGCAGTTGCGAGCGTCAGCAACAACGCGATATGCGAACTCTTCGAAGATGTGGTAATCACGTTTGTTGTTTGCGTCTGCCAATGTGCTTCTGGAAGCATATCTTCCGAATCCAAGATGGTAGGCTTTGTCGGAAAGAGCCTGTGTTGCAAGGACTACATCCCTGAGGCTTTCTCGGTTTGACAACTGTCCGAACATCATAACGGCCAACTGATTCCAGCAGGTGAAATTCTTGACATAGCGATTCCCGTCGTATCTGTTTGCTATTCTGAGGAATACGTCCTTATCAATGAAATCTAAAAGCTGCGAGAACACGTATTTTCCTTTATGCATGTGCCATTCTACGTTAGTCTGGCAAAGATAAATTCAAATCGGCGCGCCTCAAAAACCTTTGTAATTACCTAACTCTCAATATTTTCAAAGAACTTTTACGGATTTTTACCGGACACTAATGAATTTACTCCCGAAAGAAGGGAAAATGAATTTTGCAGAGGGTCTGCGAGGGTTGGGCTTTTCGGATGCTGATAT
>Ga0256404_1008809_pt1 | contig 14874 bp, 13 predicted proteins | sample RumenRJG_01DNA_FD_185990 | JGI IMG/M metagenome (GOLD analysis project Ga0256404, IMG submission 185990) | Bovine rumen microbial communities from Lethbridge, Alberta, Canada - RJG_01 | ecosystem: Host-associated > Mammals > Digestive system > Stomach > Rumen | place: Canada: Alberta | collected...
AGGGTCGATGCCTTTGAAACCATAGTCCTTGACAAGGGCCTGGTACGCCAGACGGTTGCCAACCTCCTGCTTCTTGCAGGGGTGGATGGTGCCATATTCCCCGATGTCCAATGTGGCGGCCATGCCGCTGTGAGGGATCACATCCAGGGATTTCTGCTGAGCCTCAGTGAAATAGCCCGATGTCCACCCGACCGGATCACCATAAGGATAAGGGGCGATCTGCACGAAATAGAAGGGGGCGTCGGGGACCTCGAAAATATCCCTCATCATCGCCACATATTCCTTTTGCAGACGGATATATTGCTCAGCCCTGCCTCGGTTGGCCTCTCCCTGGTACCAGATCATGCCTTTGAATGTGAAAGGCACGAGAGGGGCCACCTGCCCGTTGAAGAGGGTGCAAGGGGTCTGGAACTGGGTTCCGACAATCTTGTCCCCATCGAGGAAAGACAGGTCGAACTCGTTCCCGAACTTGGCGGCGAGAGTCTCCCTGTTGATCCAAGTCTCGATCGTGGAACCGCCCCAGCAAGAGACGAGGATCCCGACCGGGACGTCCAGCATCTCCTGGAGTTTCCTCGCGAAGAAATATGCCGTGGCGCTCGTGTTCGAGACAGCCTCGGGCTCATTCTCTTGCCAGGATCCCTCGCATTCCTGAAGAGGCTTCAAAGACGCGGTCCTTTTGATCGTACACATGCGGATCGGGGTCGAGGCCTTGGCACCGAGGATGATATCGGCGGCGCCGGCAGCGGGTTGTCCGCCATATCCGCCCACAGACATCTCCATGTTGGACTGGCCCGAGCAGAACCACACCTCGCCTATCATGACATTCTGAAGCTCAACTCTTTCCGACTTCTCACCATCAGAAATGAATATCTTGTAAGGTCCTCCGGCCTGTGGGGTCGGAATCCTTGTCATCCACTTGCCGTTCTCGTCCGGCTTGGCGGTGAACTTGACTCCGGTCCAGGTAGTCGTGATGGTGATGTCGTTCTTCTTGTCAGTCCACCCCCAGATGGCGGCTTCTGTCTCGCGCTGAAGAACCATGTTGTCGCTGAAGAAGGACGGGAGGGTCACTTTGGCCCACAAGCCAGAAGTCCCCAACAGGGCAATGGCAATGATTGATAATACTCTTTTCATATCTTCCAAGATTCGGTTAAAAACAAATATACTCAAAAAAAATTTGCGCGAAAGCAAAAATGTTGTACCTTTGCAATCCCGAGACACCAAAGCGGGTACAAATAACGCGGAAATAGCTCAGTTGGTAGAGCACGACCTTGCCAAGGTCGGGGTCGCGAGTTCGAGTCTCGTTTTCCGCTCTTAAGACAAACGACGGTCCTTGTGGCCGTCGTTTTGGCTTAAAAGGAGACGACGGCCCGGCCGAGCGACCCCGAAGCCCCCGAGGGGCAGCCTTCCGTCAGGAAGGCGGGGGTAACGTGAAAGGCGCGAGGCAGTCCGAGGCGCAGCCTCGGGCTCGAGTCTCGTTTTCCGCTCTTAAGACAAACGACGGTCCTTATGGCCGTCGTTTTGGCTTAAAAGGAGACGACGGCCCGGCCGAGCGACCCCGAAGCCCCCGAGGGGCAGCCTTCCGCCAGGAAGGCGGGGGTAACGTGAAAGGCGCGAGGCAGCCCGAGGCGCAGCCTCGGGCTCGAGTCTCGTTTTCCGCTCACAATGAGAACGACAGCCTTCATGGCTGTCGTTTCGCATTGATCAAAAGCAAAGGTGTGAGCGGTAGTGCCATATAATCGCCAAACAGGCGCACGGTAATACCCGTTTGGATTTGCTTCTTTCAATACGACTGTGCGCCAAGACCCCATCTGAGGCATCGGCGCACAAGGATGTGTCTAGGGAAGACCCGGAGAACATATTGCTGTGCGCCTGTTTGGCGGAACGCAATGGGCGGACAACTTCGGCTGATGATACCCGAGTTAAGAGCCGCAGTCTTTGGAATGGATAATGCAATGCTGTTTTGCAAACCAAGGGCAGGGCAAAATGCCCCGCATGGCGTTATATGGGTGATTCGGTTGCGGAGGCCCCGGTTTTGAGACGGGGGTTCGCGGGAGGATGTGGCCCACAGGGGGCTGAAAGACACTTCGGCCTGCTTCTGTTTTGTAGATTCTTCGCTGGCGCTCAATGACATAAACGAGGCATGTTTTGACAAAAGGTGGCAAAGCGATTCCGTAGCTTCGCAGAATGACGACGTATTATTTCAGAGATCCCGAAGAGGCCCTCAGGCAGGCAAAACTGTCAGGCAAGCAACCCGGCTACTGGTATGGGGGCATAACCTTGCGCAGTGGCAAGAAAAGCTGGGCATCGCTGCTTAGAAGGTGACTTGAACTGGAAAAATGTTTTGAAAGAAAGCACTCAGAATTTATCGCCGTGCATGGACGATGCCGGGTCGGGAAGACCTATCTCGTAAAAGAGCAGTTCAAAGACCGTTTCCTGTTCTGGCACACGGGACTCTCTCCATACGACCGCGACCGAAAAAAACCGTCTGAAAGACCAGCTTCATGCGTGTTACGACTCATGCTTATCCAAGGAAACACGAGTGGTTAATTATGATTATCAAAAGCTTTTGCCCGTGAATTTAAATATGCTACCTTTATGACTGTCCCCATTAAGCTTCCAACTTCGATCACATCCGAATCCCCCACGGCCTTTATTATAATGATCAGAACAGTGATAATGGATCGTGTCAGACGAACCATCCGGCCATTTGAGGACAATGTCCTCATCCATGTCCTTGGCACCATCTATTTCGCCAAAATAAAGGCGATATGAATCTTTCCCATCGCTTTCATTATATGGTTGGGCAAACAAACCATGTAAAACGGCAAGATATGCCCTGGTTTGTATGACGGAAAGCTCTTTCCAATCTTTTACCGTGTATGTCTCTCCTTTGAAAGTAAGTGTCATGCCTGGCATGTCTGGGGAAATAATGGAGTTTCCATCATCATCAGTAGCGGTAATGTAAATCTCGACTGGAGCCCAATCAACAATCCAATCTTCTTTTTCACTCCATTTCTCACATCCTGTCGCTAAAAGCAACCCGGCAAGAACAATAACCCGGAAAAGTACTCTATTCATATTAACTTGCATTTTTCTATCTACTAAATCCTCAAAAAACAAAATATTGCATCTCATAAGCAGAAAAATTGCATATTTTCATATTTGTGATAAACAGACAATTGATTGACGATGAGAAAGCTTATCAGACTTATCGTGGTTCTTGCGGTAGCTTATCTTGCCGTGAAGTACTGCACTGACCATTATGGCAATGTGATCCAGCTCCCTGGAGGTCTCGGTGGGACGCAAACGGAGACGACTGAAGAGACTGACGGCGGCTGGCTCTCGTTCATGAGGAACAATGATTTACTTGAAAAGCTCGGAATGTGTTCCCGTGCGAATCAGCTTGATGGTTTGGGTTACTTTATCCAGCCATATCAAGAGGAAGTCGTTCTGGATGTGGCATTCCATACATCCGGAAAACTCTCCAGAAAGCATATGAGGCTTTAGATCTTTCTTGAATTGAGTAGAATATTCCAGCGTCCACATGTCATAACCCTGCTACTAATTCATCAAACTTGTCCATATCCAGCCGCTCCAGACCCTTTCCGCTTTTGACTTCGTTGATGGCAGCTATGGTTTCCTCATTGGGTTCATCGTAAACGACATCCATAAGGACGGTTTCCACGTAGTTGTTCAGGCTCCGATTCTCCTTCTTTGCCTTAATCTTCAGTCTCCTGATAAGTTCTTTATCAAACCTGAAAGCAGTTTGAACTTTTGCCGTTGTCGCCTGCATATCGCTATGTGTTATTATTTAGATATCAATTATATAACACTTTATTATATAACGCAAATAAACTTATAATTCTCCGTTGAATGCTTTGCGAAGAAGAGAATGCTTCAAGTCATCACAGAGAGTGATGGGTGGTCTATATTTCCATGCACAAGAAGTCGCCTTGCCGAAGTTGAGCTGACCCATAAGACATGAAAAAGAAAACCTTCCTGTTTCTAAACATTTTAGATACGTATGCCGTAATTAGGGCATCGTTTCACCCAGGTCTGTCTTTCCGACTTTGAAACGCGTTGGAATACCTCTAAATAGATCACCTCTTCCTGTTTATAGTTTTTGTCATGAGTACATACACAGACCATATAATCTTTCGACAGGAAGACCAACCTTCCGTTCCTGTGGTATGAACTGAAAAAAGAGGGAATGACGATTGAGTTTTCTGTAGCGCCGTATTCGAAAAGATCTGTCTCATAACTACCCTGATCTTCCCCATAAAACGAGAAAAAAGTTACTTTCTTTCCATCATTAGAAAAAAGCATATAATTCGCGAATATCTCGTTCCTGGCCGAAGAAATCTCATTGCCATCGGTAACCAACACAAACTCCTTAATCACTTCCTTATCCAAGTTGAGCCGGTATAAAGCGACAGTCTTCCATCCTTGCCCGCTTACTTTATCCGTGACGGTCGCTTCAGAAATGTTGTTATGAGCGACGGGAATCAGATACTGGTGATTGGATTTCGAGGTTGTGTATTCCAGATCAAAGACCGACAGAAGCGTCTCTAACGATGGAGCAGATTCAGGATCTGGCTCAGACTTAGAGCAGGAAGACAAGGCCGATTGCATGATCAGCAAACACAAAAGCGCGAAAAAAGTGTAAAATCGGATTCTCATTGTTATAAACTCAGAAATAACTCTCTAATTACTAAATCCTCAAAAACGAAAATCTTGCATCTAATATTTATATTTGTTCGCGATAATACAAAACAAGTCCTATTCGCCCTTTCCGGCAAATCATTCTGTTAAAGATCCTGAATTATAATTATATTTGTGGTAATTGAAAACCAATAGACAATGAAAAAGCTTATCAGACTTATCGTGGTTCTTGCGGTAGCTTATCTTGCCGTGAAGTACTGCACTGACCATTATGGCAATGTGATCCAGCTCCCTGGAGGTCTCGGCGGGACTCAAACGGAGACGACTGAAGAGACTGACGGCGGCTGGTTCTCCCCGAAAAAGCAAACCGAGAAGAAAACGACCTCAAACAAAGACGTCCCTCAGGACATCAAGGATCTTGAGCGGCAGCTGGGTATCGGAAACGAAGATGAATCAACGACTTCCACCACCTTACCCACTACCACTACCACGACCACTGCCACCGCCTCATCTCCTTTGACCTTTAAGGGTATTCCGATCAAAGGTTCTCTCTCCGCTTTCGGCTCCGAACTCGTGAAAGCCGGATTCAGGAATACGGGTGGCGGGACTTACACCGGGGATTTCGCCGGCTACAGCGGCTGCAAGGTGACCCCTTCAGGAAACAATCCCGTCCAGGAAGTCCGGGTCGATTTCCCGGTGATCTCCGACTGGGACTCCCTGGAGAAGTCCTATGACTCGCTCCAAGCCTCTCTGACCCAGAAATATGGCATCGAGCCTGTCACATCAAAGAACAACAATCTCGCGATCTATAACCTCCCCAACGGGACCATCACCCTGGACGCTGACGTGAAGAACCAGAGTTCCTGGCATGTGATCCTGAAATATTCGAACCTGGCCACTTCCGCCTCCTCAGGAAGCATCGTGAGGAATCCCATAGACGACCTTTAGCCTATAGCCTTCAGCAATATGAGAAATATCCGCCTTGCCGTCTTGTTCTTGCTCATCGCTGGACAAGCCTTCGCCCAAGAAATCAAGTTCCATGGCGCTTTCAAAGAGGATTTCTCGAAAGAGACCTCGGAATATTTTGACTACAACTACCGTCCGTCCGGGTATGATTCCCGCTACTTTTCCGGCATACAGTCCTTTTCCGAGAAAGGCACTGACATAATGCTCTACAGGATAGATCCGTCGGATCCGGCCGGAGCAGGCAAGGGACCGGAAATCATATCCAAGGACTATACCTTCTACGGCAGCTATTCCGCCAGGATCAAAGTGCCTAATGCCAGGGACGCCCAGCCGAACATAGGCGCCGTCGTGGGGTATTTCACTTACAACGTGGACCAGCAGCTTGGCCTAAGTGAGATTGATATCGAATGGCTTCTGGCCGACCCCCGGATCATCTACATCGGCACTTGGACCGGAAAGAGAGGGACTCTCAACCGGGTTGGACGCACGATAAACCTGGCCACCGGAGAGATTCTGGACAATTCCTGGCGCAGTGAGACACGCGGCCCTGAGGGGAAGCGTATTCCTAGCACTCCCCTGGATGGTCGCCAGAACCTTCCTGAGACAATTGAGGCGATCGAGGGCTACGACGCCTCAAGCCAGTTCTACACCTATGGTTGGGACTGGTACCCGGACCGCCTTGTCTGGTGGATAATCCACCCGGAAACCGGAAAGAAAGTGATTCTGTGGGATTATGAAGGCGGGAAGGAGCTATTCCCCGAGCATCCGTCAAAGGATGGGATCCCCTGCCTGAAGACAAAGTATCGCCTCAACTTCTGGCACACCAACAACTGGCCGGTGGAGACCAATCCAGCCTCCACGGAAAGGCCTCTTTATCCCTACGAGCTCGAGACAGACTGGATGTCCTACACCCCTTTTTTTAATTGATCTTTAGCGTGCGACCGGTATCCTCTATATTGAGGATGACCGGATGGCTATGACCCGAATTAGGCTGATGGAAGACCAGTTTCAGGTTTCCGTCAAAATCCTTGAATACCATAGGATGACCTCCATCTTCAGCGAAGATGGGCTCGGGATCGCAAGTCCAAGGCCCGGCGATCTTGCCTGAAGCGGACCTGGAAATCGCCACGCAATACTTTCCATCCTTAAATGAGGACCACAGGATCAGCAATTCCCCGTCTTTGGTCTTATACACGAAATTGCCGTCGGAGACGTAAGCCGGAGTCTTAGTTCCGTCCTCCCCGGTCCAATAACTGACGGGGCTGATCCAAGGAGCTTGGGATGCCTTGAATATGGTTACAGGCTCCCCTGCCGCTCCGGAAAGATCCTCCTTCAGGGGCATGAGCTCAAAAGTGCCGTCTATGGCCTGGACCCACTCGTGGCAGAAAATCATGTACGGGACACCATCCTCGACCCATAGCGTTCCGTCCAGCGACATCCAATCCTTTGGAGTCGTAAGATCTTTTCCAAGGGGCTGGAAAGGTCCCTGAAGAGTCTCTGAGCGGAAAATCTGCGTTCCGCGATAGGTGAAGGCCGGCCACCCGGGAACGCTCTCAGCCCACTTACGGTCGGTGTTCAAAGTGGCGAAAATATACCACGCGTCCTTATAATGATGGACTTCCGGAGCCCAGACAGAACCTGTGATGAAATTGTCCTCCGGGACCGTGAAAACACGCTCCGGCTCAGACCATAAAGCCAGGTCCTTGCTTTTGAACACCTCAACACCTCCAAGCCCTTCCGCTGTAGTGGAAGAACGGAAAAGATAATAAGTCTTAGTCTGGGGATCAGCCACGATGAACGGATCCCTGCAATAGATACTGTCAGTAGGGATGCTAGCCTCCCATTCAGGCTCGGCGGCTGTTTTACGCCCTTTGCACGAAACGACCAGGGCGAGAACCGTGATAAATGCGAAACAAATCTTTTTCATATACCAATGATTATTCAAATATAAGAAATAAATCGTTATCTTTGGTTTTGATGACCTTTAGCCAATAACCAATAAAACATCATATCATGACACGGAGAGAGTTTCTGGAGAAGAGTGCCGTCCTTGGCGCCGGGCTTACTATGAGTCCCCTTATGGTCCGCATGTCCGCCAAAAATGTAGGGGCTAATGACAAGATCCACGTAGGCCTGATCGGCTGCCGGAGCCAGGGGTTCGGCGACCTGAACGCATTCCTCGGTAATCCGGACGTGGATTGCATAGCGCTTTGCGATGTCGATAATGGGATTCTCGAGCAACGTGCCGCCGACGTGGAGAAGATCCAGGGCAAGAAGGTCAAGCATCTCTATAAGGATTGGCGGAAACTTATCGACAACAAAGACATAGATGTGGTCATAATCGGCACTCCAGATCACTGGCATTGCCTCCAGCTGGTGGCCGCATGCGAGGCCGGAAAGGACGTATATTGCGAGAAACCATTGGGCAATAGCATAGAGGAGTGCAACATCATGGTCCGGGCCGCCGAGAAGTACAACAGGATCGTCCAGGTGGGTCAGTGGCAGCGCAGCGATCCCCACTGGCAGGATGCCATGGCCTTTGTCCATAGCGGCAAGCTCGGAAAGATCCGCACCGTCCGTGTCTTCTCCTATCAGGGCTGGTGCCCCTCCATCCCAGTGCAGCCGGATCAGCCCGTTCCCGACGGGGTTGACTATGACATGTGGCTTGGGCCGGCTCCCCTGCGTCCATTCAACCCGAATCGTTTCCACTTCACTTTCAGGTGGTTCTGGGACTATGCCGGCGGCCTGATGACCGACTGGGGAGTCCATCTTCTGGATTACGCTTTATATGGCATGAATGTCACCGCTCCGAACAGTATCATGGCTTCAGGCGGCAAGTTCGGTTATCCGGATGACGCTTGCGAGACTCCCGACACCTTGCAGACAATCTACACTTTCCCGGACTTCACGGTCATGTGGGACCACGCCATTGGCATCGACGACGGCGCCTACGGTCGTAATCACGGTCTTGGATTCGTGGGTGAGAACGGAACGCTTGTCGTTGACCGCCGAGGCTGGGAGGTGATCCCCGAGAAAGTCAACAATGTGGCTCGCATGGAGGCGGTTCCTCTACATAAGCAATATGGCGATGGCGGTCTTAGCCTCCACGTGAAGAACCATCTGGACTGCATCAAGAGCCGGAATCCCAACTGCAATGCCAGCATCCAGATCGGAGCCCATATCGCCAAGTTCGCCCATCTCGGGAATATAGCCTACCGCACCGGCAAGAAGCTCAGCTGGGACGGCAAGACCTTCCACGACGCCGAGGCGGATTCCTACCTCTGCAAGCCCTACCGCGACCCCTGGAAACTCCCGGTCATCCTTTAGCGGCCTCGCGGTGGACTTTAGCCGGTGGTTCGACTCCGCTCACCAACCGGAAGAAGTTCCTCTACCTATAATCGCACGACGAGGCTGATTTTGGCGGTGAGGTCGTCGAAGTCGCAGTCTGTCTTGAACTCGTTCTTAAGCTTATTGTTGTCCCGCCAGATGGTGGTACTCATTCCGTCAAAGCCGAAACGGTTATAGACGACGGTTCCCACCAAGCCGAACCTGTTCCAGGAAAAACTCAGACCCGAACGGAATGTGAAGGTCGGGACTATGGTGCCGTCGAGCTTGGTCTTGTTGACCTTCCCGTCACCCAGCTCTTCGAGCGAATACATGTGGTTATACACAGAGGCCATCGGGATGGCTGTCAGGTTGAAAGTGAGATTCCTATAGCCTATCCAGTTTCTCCTGTCGTCGGAATCCCGGTGGTAGGGTACGAAGTTGTACGAATAACCTATTCCGAGAGAAACCTGCTGGGTCGTGTAACTGAAAAGTCCTTCAGTCACGGTCAGCATGAATTTGTCTCTCTTGTCCATCAACAGATCCCCTTGGAGGTATTTGGCCAAGGTCATGAATGATCCGGCTGAACGAATCTGGTCCACATTACAGCCCTGGGTGGCGTTGTAGTCGAATCTCCGACCATTGAAAAGGTAATACACATCCCCCGTCAGGGTCCGCATGGTCCCAGGAAAATCCGAGGTGAATGTCACGGGCGCCACCCCTTCGACGGAGAGCGACCCGTCAAGATATTCCTGAAGACGGATGAACCGGACCGTCGCCCCGAAAGTCGGCCTCCTATAAGAGAAGGAGAAAAACGAGTTCTTTCCGGGATTCTTGGCTCCCAGCTCCAGACCGCCGGAAACACTCAGGCTTCCGTAACCTACAGACAGTCCGACCTTCTTGTGGAGATGCCGTTGAAGACGGGTGTCAAAGGACGCCCGCACGTCCGTGCCATTATGGAGAGAGTGATCGCCTGGCTGATATTCAGTGACGTTGATATCACTATTCAAATTGGCTCCGGTCGTGACCAGAGTGTTGTCAATCCTGAATGACCATGGCAATGGAGACTTGCTGATGTACGAGGTGTCAAGCTGTGGATTAAGGGTCGTGATGCTCTTGTACACTTTCCTCACGAGCCTCTCCGGCAGACTACCTCGGTTCTGTGCTAGAGAGGAACCTGCAGGAAGAAAGGCCAGCAAAGCGGCCAAGAAGAGGAAATGCTTGATTCTCACTATTTTCCGCAATCGAATAACTCGACTTTAATAGATTTAATCTTGGAGGCGGCAAGAGCTTTGACCACTATTCCAGGATTAGCCTTGAAGAGCCTCGCGCCCAAAACCTCAACCTTTCCTGGCTCATCATGGGTCAGGGTGTAAACCCTTCCGTTCAACGAAATCTCAAGCGTTCCCTCGAAATCAAGGGCAATTGTCACCGCCGCAAACTCCGGAGCCTCAGGATTCCACTCAACAGACTGTCCCTCAGCGAGTTTAACAGAGTTTTTCTTGAATATCGAGAGCGGCTTGCGACCATCTGTCTGGTGCCACCAGAAGTCGGAAAGCTGGATTGTCACCTTATCCGAGACAGCCCTCTGCTCATGAGGGGCCGGGAATATGGAGGCCTGCACATCGAAACCGGCATTCTTGACAGTGTTAATATATTCAGCGTCAAGCATTTTATAATTCATGGTGCTCATTCCGCACGCGCCACCCATCTCTTGCAGCCTCTCAATCGTCCTTGACGCCGGATCTTTGCCAGGGTCGAGGAGAATCAAGCAGGTTGACCACTTCCGCACCTGGCTCACCGCGGCCTGTGAGGCGTCAAAAGCTATGAACTTGTCTCCAAGTATCTCATGAGCAAGCTTGTAGGACTCGACCACGGCGCTGTGGAGCATCGGCATAACCCCATATTCCTTGCAGGCATCGAGTTCTTCCTGAAGGGTCGGAATCGGGGTCCGGAGCGCCGGATCCGTGGATTCCATGACGTACTTCGTCCTCAACTCCTCGAAAGTGGTCTCCGTGACCTTCACCGGCTCCTCTATCTTGGAATAGTCAGAAGCGTTGCGCATCGTACGGTTGATCGTGCCGTCGTGCATGATAACCATCACGCTGTCAAGAGTATATTTCACATCGCACTCGATGGCCGGATAGCCGTACTGGGCGGCCATCTTGACACCTGCCGGACAGTTTTCATTGATGTAGAATTCCTCTCCGTCCATCAGCCAGCAACCCCTGTGCGCCACAGCCATAGGGAGATCCTCAGGAACGGCCTGGCCGCAAGATACCGCGGCCGCCACAGACATCATAAAAATCCAGAACTTCTTCATATCAAGATATTTAGATATTCCTAATACATGAAACGCATCTTCTCGGGAAGCCTGGTGTAGTCGTCGATCCGGATGTAGTCCATTCCTCCTAGGCGGATCTGGCTGTCGTTGCCTCCGTCGGTGAAATCGTCACCGACAAAAAGGATCTGGTCCTTGACATAGCCATGCTCAGCGGCGTAGCGCATCACGGCGTCGTACTTGTTGTACTGCTTGGGGGTTATGTCAAAAGAGGTTGTACCTCCGATGAACACCGAGTAGTCTTTGAATATCTCGCTCATCTCCGGGAACATGGCCCTGCGGCGGATCTTGTCCGGGTCGAAGGCCAATTTGTCGGCAGGATCGGCCTTGGTGCCGAGCAGGGCGAAGGTCACCATTCCGGACTGGTGATATTCATTTGAATCCCCTTTGTAGGCCGTGTAGCCATATTTCTTGCGTAGCTCCGCGGTCTTCTTGTCAAAGAACTTACGGTCCAGGGGACTGGTCTCCTCACGTACCATCTTGAACTCCCCGTCGATGACCTGGCTTTCCTCCATCCCGTAGTTGCCAAGGATGGTGATCGGATACTGACCCATCTGGTTATATATCCTCTTGCAGTTGCCGCCTCCGGCCATGATGATCTCATAACGCTGCCTGAGAGTGTCCAGGACCGCCCGGTTAGCGTCCGTGAGAGGCTGCTTGTGCTGGGTCAGGGTCCCGTCAAGGTCGAAGACTATGAGTTTTTTGGTCTGCTTCCACTTGAGCTCCCTGATTCCCGACATCAGGTTCAGCATCGCCTGCGGCTCATCAGAGCTGACGTAATCGACATGGTGGCGCATGGCGAAGTCAGCCAGATCGTAACTGTTTACTGGCCAAAGGACTGTCTGGAGTCCGGCTTCATGAGCCTCGTCCAGAAGATGGGTCCGATTCATAACGACACCCATGTGGTAAGAGACTCCCGCATATCCCCTGGCGAGAAGTTCCTCGGTCGTGTAGGCCTTGCTGCTGGAAATAGGGATCACTTTAGTGCCTTTCCGGAGCCTCAAGATCTCGTCGCAAAGATGCTCGCTGAAGGAGATGAAAGTGACCTGGTCGTACATGTTCATCTCGTCGCAGAGGGCGACAACCTTTTCTGCCAGAGTCGTTTCCCTCTCTTTTGTCGGATGGGATTTAAGCTCGAGGAAGAGCATCAGGGCGACTGTCTTCTTAGCCTGGGTGAAATATTCCCTAAGCGTCGGAACCTTATCCCCATTCGGCAGTGTGCAGGAGCGGATGGTCTTATAATCAAGCTTCTGGACATCAGGATAGTCCGAACCGGCGATCTTCGGGCCATGAAGGATCACAAGAGAGTCATCCGTCGAGAGATGGACGTCCAATTCGACCCCCTCGACTCCGAGCTGCTGGGCTCCCTTCAGGCTCGTCAGCGTGTTCTCAAAAGAGCCCGGATGGGCGTAATAACCCCTGTGGGACATGACCTTGGTCTGAGCTCCAAGCATGGCGGAGATAGCCAGAAAGGCTATCACAAGTGAAACTATTCTTTTCATGTTAACAAAGATAACGAATAATTGTGTACTTTTGATGTAACAAAAAACATAATAACCATGACATATCTCTGGATTCTTCTCGCCGTGTCGCTGGCGGTGTCCGCAGTCGGTTGGAAATACTTCATCTACTTCTTCAGCCTCGGATACGGCTACGGAATAGCCGCCCTGGCCCTTACCCTGGTCATCATCTTCGCGGGAGCAGTCACTCCCCCGACCGCTCTTCTGCTCGCGGTAATGTTCATTTTCGGCTGCCGCCTGGGAACTTATCTCCTCATCAGGGAGAGAAAGGCCGCGGCGTACCGCAAGATCCTTTACGATCCGTCGCTCCAGAAAAAGAAGCCTATCGGGGTGATCCTCTCTGTCTGGATCTTCTGCGCCCTTCTTTATGTGGGCCAGGTGAGTCCTGTGGCCTTCAGGCTGGCTAATACAGCCAAAGGCCTACCCATCAATGATTTATGGGCTTGGATAGGAGCCGCCATGATGGCTTGCGGGGTGATGCTTGAAGCTGGTGCGGACGCTCAGAAATCAGCGGCTAAAAAGGTCAATCCCAAACGTTTCGTGGACACCGGGCTGTACAAGATCGTCCGCTGCCCCAACTACCTTGGAGAGCTGGTGATCTGGACCGGGGCTTTGCTTTCAGCCATCGGAGCGTCCCTGAGCGCCTGGCAATGGGTCATCGTTGCCATCGGCTACATCGGGATTGTCTATGTGATGTTCAGCGGAGCCAGAAGGCTTGAGATCCGGCAAGACGAGTCTTACGGGGAAGATCCTGAATATCAGGAATATATTAAGAAAACCCCCATCATACTCCCCCTCTTGCCCCTCTATAGCGTGAAGAAGCACACCTGGCTTCAAGCCTGATAACAGTATTTCATGGTCATGAAAAGATTGATTTGCGTTTTGATCGTGCTGGCGTCCTCTGTTGGCGCCTTTGCCCAGGATTATGTCACCAAGGCCGGCAGGATGGACAGAAGCCGACTGAACATCGGAGTTTACCACCTTCGTCCGTACGCCCGCACAGAGGCTCATATCAAGGATCTGGCTGAGTGTGGAGTGGATTTCGTTATATGCATGGAAAACGACCGTCCCGCCCTTGACCTGTTCAGCAAGTACGGGGTCGGGGCTATTGTCAGCGGAGTCGTCCCCGGATGGTGGGGAGGAGACGGTGACAATGCCGGGAAACTCGCCGAGACCAATCCCATCTCGAAATATGAGGAGGCCGCGGCCACTTTCCAGGATCACCCGGCGATCTGGGGCATAGACATCGGTGACGAGCCCTCCGCTCTGGATTTCCCGTATTACGGAGAGGTCATGAGAAAGGTTGAGCAGCTCTTTCCCAATCAGTTCGCCTTCCTCAACCTTTACCCGAACTATGCCTCCGTGTCCCAGAACTCCGCGGTCCAGACCAAGAACCAGCTTGGGACTCCCACTTATGAGGAGCACATCAGGCAATATTGCGAATATGTCCCGGCCGACTACATCTCCTACGATTTCTATTACAAGAATGTCGGGGTGGCCAAAGATTACGCCAACCTTCGGGTTGTCTCCGACGCTTGCCGTAAGACCGGACGTGGAATGTGGGTCACGGTTCAGGTAAACAGCTATGATCCAAATGTTTGGATAACAGAGAACGAGCTGCGCTTCCAGGCGTATTCAGCGCTGGCCTTCGGAGCCGAGAACATCACCTGGGCCTGCTACACCGCTGGCTGGTGGACCAACCAGGTGGTGGATGAGAAAGGAGTCAAGACCCGGCAATATGACAAATTGAAGAAGATCAACGCCGAGCTTCACTCCATCGGGAAGGATTACATGCGTTACACCTCAAAATCAACTTCTTTCGTCGGGTTTGAGGGTACGGATATGCTGGACGGAACTGGTGAGAAGAGCTCGCCGTTGTACAAGGATGACGTCTTCACTGACCTGTCCGCCGGTTGCCCCCTGATTGTCGGTGAGATGACCGCCAAGGATGGAAGCGATGGCAAGGCCCTGTTCGTCTGCGTCGCTGACGATCCTTTCGACAAGGCTCCGAAAACCCACAAGCTACGCTTCAAGGCTCCAGGCCGCGAGGTGTCGGTCAGG
>Ga0256404_1008810_pt1 | contig 14874 bp, 13 predicted proteins | sample RumenRJG_01DNA_FD_185990 | JGI IMG/M metagenome (GOLD analysis project Ga0256404, IMG submission 185990) | Bovine rumen microbial communities from Lethbridge, Alberta, Canada - RJG_01 | ecosystem: Host-associated > Mammals > Digestive system > Stomach > Rumen | place: Canada: Alberta | collected...
CTGGCAGTTACCGGAAGAAGTTCAATCGTCTCCAGCGTCTGCTCGTTCTTCCCCCGCCCTGTAAAGTTCAGACGGAGGAGTCCGGCTTTTTCCCAGTGGCGCAGTGCGCGCATGATGTCCTTTTCAGGGCATGAAAAAAAATCCGCCATGGAGGAAACCGTCGGGTCCGGCCCGTCCTTATGCACACAGCGGAGCAGATACAGATATACCTTTACAAATTCCCCGTTCGAACGGGACATATAATAATCGACAAAATCGTCTGGCACAAGCGTAACGCTGGCCAGACGGCTGTCTTTAATTTTCAGAAGTCCCATAAAATCCCTTCGCTGATCAGAGCTTCTGATCACGGATGAGATCCTCACCTACACGGACGATGTTGCCGGCGCCCATGGTGATGACCAGATCTCCTTCTTTTACATTTTCTCTCAGATATGACTCGATTTCCTCAAAAGAAGGGAAATACTCGCATTCTGTTCCGAGCTTCTGAACCTCCTGCTGCAGATCGCGGGAGGAAATACCGTAAATGTCAAGCTCCCTTGCCGCATAGATGTCGGCGAGAACCACATGATCCGCGATGGAGAGCGCCTCCGCAAACTGCGGCAGCAGCGCCTTGGTGCGGGTATAGGTATGAGGCTGGAATACGCACCAGATAGTCCGGTGCGGAACCCGCTGCGCCGTGTTCAGCGTCGCACGGATTTCTGTCGGATGATGAGCGTAGTCATCCACAATGACGGCGCCGTTCATCATGCCCTTTTTCTCAAAACGGCGGTTTGTGCCGTGGAAGGAAGAAAATCCGGCCTGAATATCCTCTGTGCTGATGCCGAGCACATTCGCAAGAGCAATCACAGCCAGCGCATTGCTGACGTTGTGTTCACCCGGGACCTCCAGCTGGAAGGTTCCGATCGGCTCACCGTGGTGCAGCGCGCGGAAAGAAGCGTGGCCATGAGGATCGAAAGTGATCGTATCCGCGGTAAATTCTCCCCGGTTGCTCAGAGAGAAAGTCACCACATGACACTTCAGATCCTTTGTGATCATTTTGCAGGCGGGATCGTCCGCGTTAATGATCAGGGTGCCGTCCTCCGGCAGGAGCTCGGCGAACTTCCGGAAGGAATGACGGATATCATCCAGATCTTTGAAAAAATCAAGATGATCCGCATCAATGTCCAGAATGATGCTGATCTTCGGGAAGAAGCTGAGAAAGCTGTTGGTATATTCGCACGCTTCCATAAGGAAGGTATCCGTTCCGCCGATGCGGTAATTGCCGTGAATCAGAGGAAGAATACCGCCGACGGAGATCGTCGGGTTCATATCCGCCTGCATCATGACATGCGCGGCCATCGATGTGGTCGTCGTCTTGCCGTGCGTTCCGGATACACAGATCGGCAGACGGTAGTTCTTCATCATCTGGCCGAGCAGCTGGGCACGCGTCAGCATCGGAATATGTTTTTCAGCTGCAGCAGCGAATTCAGGATTGTTCTTGTGAATCGCCGCCGTATAAATCACAGCATCAATGTCGTCGGTAATATTTTCAGCTGCCTGCGGATAACGAATAACGGCACCGGCAGCCTCAAGCCGTTCCGTGAGCTCCGATTTCTTCGCGTCAGAGCCGGAAATCGTGAAATGGTGGTCAAGAAGAATGGCGGCAAGGCCGCTCATGCTGATCCCGCCGATCCCGATGAAATGCAGGTGGCAGGGCTTGTCAAAATCTATCTGATACATGAAATATGCTCCTTTTCGAGGCCGGTTATGCGGGCCTCACGCAACGCTAATTATACATGGAGCCCCTTTATATTTCAAGCAAGGCAGGAGGCCATACGGACCGGCGGGATGCGATCCGGTCAGGATTCCTGACAGAAGAGGGGATGAGCTGCGGTTCCCTTCATGGGAAACTATCAACGAAAAAAGCAGGCGATTTTTGTGCGGTTAGAACAAAATCAGGAAAAAAACTATCGGATTTTAATTAAATGTTCCCAATTATTTTCTCTTATGCTATACTAATTAAATACAAGAACCGGCGCTGCCCCGCGCCTTCATGACAGTTTGCATAAAATTTCGACAGAAGAATATGGTGAGAAGGTGGTTCTACATTGATTAAAAAGGAAATGATCGCCATGATCCTGGCCGGAGGACAGGGTTCCCGGCTGGGCGTGCTGACATCGAAAATGGCTAAACCGGCGGTCGAGTTCGGCGGCAAGTACAGAATCATCGATTTTCCGCTGAGCAACTGTATCAATTCCGGTGTGGACACCGTCGGTGTGCTGACACAGTATCAGCCTCTGAGACTGAATAATCACATTGGCATCGGTATTCCGTGGGATCTGGACCGGAATGTCGGCGGCGTGTCCATTCTCCCGCCCTATGAGAAGAGCACGGATACAGAATGGTACACCGGTACGGCGAATGCCATCTATCAGAACCTGGCGTACATGGAGACTTATAATCCGGATTACGTCCTGATTCTGGGCGGGGATCATATTTACAAGATGGATTACGAAGTCATGCTTGACTACCACAAGGCGAACAACGCCGATATCACGGTAGCCTGCATGCCGGTTCCCATCGAGGAGGCGAGCCGTTTTGGCGTCATGATCACCGACGGAAAGGGCCGGATTACCGAGTTTGAGGAGAAGCCTGCCCATCCGAGAAGCAATCTGGCGTCGATGGGTATTTATATCTTCAGCTGGAAGACACTGAAGGAATCGCTGCTGGCACTGAAGGATCAGCCGGGATGTGACTTCGGCAAGCATATTCTTCCGTACTGCCGGGATAACGGCAAACGTCTGTATGCCTATGAATTCAACGGCTACTGGAAGGATGTCGGAACGCTGGGATCCTACTGGCAGGCGAATATGGAGCTGATCGATATCGTTCCGGAATTCAATCTCTACGAGGAATTCTGGAAGATCTACACCAAAGGAGATATCATTCGACCGCAGTATATTGCGTCGACCGGTGTCGTTGACCGATGCATCATCGGCGAAGGGGCGGATATCAGCGGCGAGGTATACAGCAGTGTGATCGGACCGGGTGTGACCATTGAGAAGGGTGCTGTGGTCAGAGACTCCATTATTATGAGGAATTCTCATATCGGTGCCGGAGCGCAGATTCACAAGGCCATCATCGCCGAGGAGGCACAGATCGGGGATCATGTGCAGATCGGCGTCGGAGAGGAAGCACCGAACGTTCTCAAACCGGCGATCTATTCGTGGGGCATTGCCACCATCGGAGAGAAAACGGTGATCCCGGAAGGCATTCAGATCGGGAAGAACACCGTCGTGTCCGGCGTGACGGAAGCCGGCGACTATCAGGACGGGATTCTGCCGGGCGGCGGAGCACTCCTGAAGGAAGGCGGTGATGACATATGAGAGTGTTAGGCATTATTCTTGCGGGCGGAAGCAGCAACAGAATGCGCGAGCTTTCAGAGAAGCGCGCCATCGCTGCGATGCCTATTGCCGGCAGCTACCGCAGCATTGATTTTGCCCTGTCAAGCATGAGCAATTCCCACATTCAGAAGGTTGCCGTGCTTACGCAGTACAATGCGAGATCACTGAATGAACACCTCATGAGTTCCAAGTGGTGGGATTTCGGAAGAAAGCAGGGCGGCCTGTATGTATTTACACCCACGGTGACCGCCACGAACAGCTGGTGGTACAGAGGCACGGCCGATGCCATTTATCAGAACCTCAAATGGCTGAGGGAGAGCCATGAGCCCTATGTGGTGATTGCTTCCGGCGACGGCGTATATAAGCTTGATTACGGCAGGGTTCTTGCCTATCACATTGCGAAGCGGGCAGACATCACCATTGTCTGCACGGAATGTCATGATGACGATCCGAGCAGATTCGGTGTTCTGAGGATGAATGAGGACTGCCGGATCGAGGAATTCGAGGAGAAACCGATGGTTTCCAGCTCGAATCTGATTTCGTGCGGCATTTACGTGATCCGCCGCAGACAGCTGATCGAAATGCTGGAGAGATGCGCGCAGGAGGGGCGCTATGATCTGGTAAAAGATATATTTATCCGTTACAAGAATCTGAAGAGGATTTACGGATACAAAATTAATACCTATTGGAGCAACATTGCAACGGTGGAATCCTATTACAGAACAAATATGGATTTCCTGAAGCCGGAGGTCCGGGATTACTTCTTCAATCAGTATCCCCCGGTATATTCGAAGATCGATGACCTTCCGCCGGCTAAGTACAATCCGGGCAACATTGTGAGAAACAGCTTGATATCTAGTGGTTGTATTATTAACGGGCAAGTCGAAAATTCAATTCTTTTCAAAGACGTATATGTAGGCAACAATTGTGTGATTAAGAATTCCATCGTCCTGAACAATGTCTATCTTGGCGACAATACACATATTGAAAACTGTATTGTCGAGAGCCGCGATACGATTCGTGCGAATTCGTATTACTGCGGCGAAGACAGAATCAAGATCGTGATCGAAAAAAATGAGCGATACGCGATCTGACCCGCCTGAAGAAGCGGAGAGGAGAATTGGCAATGAAAATCACAGATATCAGAATTCGCAAGGCAGCAAAAGAAGGCAAGATGAAAGCCGTTGTTTCCATCACATTTGATAATGAATTTGTTGTTCATGACATCAAAATCATTGAGGGTGAGAAGGGACTGTTCATCGCCATGCCCAGCCGCAAGACAGCAGACGGTGAGTACCGTGATATCGCTCATCCGATCAATTCGGAGACGAGGGAGACGATCCAGAAGCTGATTCTCGACAAATACGCCGAGATCGAAAATGAGGAGGGCGGGAACGAAGAGGCGTAAATCAGAAGGCCCGCACTTCATATGCTTTACAGCAAAACCATATGTATAAGAAGAGGCCGCCGGCAAGGGCGGCCTTTTCTTATGTGTGAAAAATCAGGTCTCTGCAGAACACTCACTGGCGGGAAAGCCAGGTTCTTGACATTTTGTTCTTGAGGATGGATCCGCTGAGCCGTCCCCAGCCGATGCCGTGGCCGTCGACGGTGACGAGTACCCAGCCGTTTCCCATCTCCTGTCCGGATGTCATCTGAAGAGATTCACCCCGGAGATACCGGCTGACCTGTTCGTCAGCGGAGGAAAAATCAACTTTACGGGGATAGTCGTGCAATGCCAGTGCCAGCTGCTGTGAAGGCTCGAATCTTCCCTTTTTCCATTCGCCGATAAACAGGCCGTTCCTCAGAAAATTCAGCTGACCCGCATCGGCCGGAAGCCGCTGCGCCAGATAGGCGCGGTCACCGCGCACATCGATGAATTTTCCCTCGAATTCCGTTCCGAGGAGGAAGTCGGCCAGTAATTTCTCCTTTTCCTGTGAAGTCAGATCACCGCGGGATCCTTCAGCGCCGCGTTTTCCTATGATGCTGTGTCTGGCTTTTCCACCGCGGTCTTCTGCACCGCCGCGGCTTCTCTTATCGTATCGGTCAATGGCATCACCGCGGCTTCTCTTATCGTATCGGTCAATGGCATCACCGCGGCTTATGCGGCTGCGTTGATTTTTGCGGTCGTCAGCCTTTCTGTCGGTCGTGACCTGATCTGCATCTGCAGAGATTCTCGTTTCTCCGGCTGCAGGGCTGAAGAAGATGACGGAAGAAGCGCTCCGGTCCGGGACGCCGGTCAGAGAAGGTTCTCTTGCCATCAGCGCCATGAAGTGTCCTTCCCCTCCCATGATATGAGGCCAGATCCGGACGCATTTCGAAAGCTCCGGATTTCCGTCGGCCCATTCGGGGTGTCCCGGCCGGAAACCTTCATAGCCGGGCGTGACGGGAATCAGCTGCATATCCGGATATTCGCGGATGAACCATGCGATGATCTGCTCATCTTCGTCCGGTGAGAAAGTGCAGGTGGAATAAAGCAGATGCCCGCCGGGCTGAAGCATCCCGTGAGCGCTTTTCAGTATCTGCTTCTGCATGCCGGCGCACTGCGCCACCTTATCCGTACTCCAGGCATCACACATGTCCTGAGATTTGCGGAACATACCTTCTCCCGAGCACGGCGCATCCACCAGGATGGCCTGAAAAAATCCCGGGAAGACAGCGGCAAGGTTTTCCGGCTTTTCACCGGTCACAAAAATATTGGGGGCGCCGAAAAGCTCCAGATTGCGGAGAAGCGCCCGCGCCCGTGGTACGCTGATGTCATTGGACACGAGAAGGCCGCTTCCGTTCAGCCTCGCTGCCAGCTCCGTCGATTTGCCGCCCGGTGCGGCGCAGAGGTCGAGCACCCGGTCTCCCTCCTTAAGAGGGAGTCTTGAGGCGGGTGTCATGGCACTCGGCTCCTGCAGATAGTAAAGCCCGGACGCATACCACGGATGCTGTGCAGGGGAATCTTCCTCCCCGTAGTAGAAGCCGTCGCTGACCCAGGGGACACGGCGCAGATGGAAAGGGGAAGATGTCTCGAAATCTACGGGGGTGATTTTCATGGTGTTCACCCTGAGACCGCGGAAGCGTCTCCTGGTAAAACATGCCTCAAAATCAGGATATTCTTCTCCGAGCATCGTCTGCATTCTTGCCCTGAACTGTTCAGGAAGATTTACCGCCATGATTTTCCTCCGCTGCTGATCTTATGGTTTCGTGGTTCGCTGTTCACGTACGTTCTGTTGTTCCAGTGTAACACCAAAATAACTTTTTATGCGGACAGATTGTCGATGCCTATATCATCAGATAACAGATACCGTAAACCGGCTGCAGATTTTTATCGCATTTTCTGTTGACATTTATGTACCGGTTTGATATCATCATGTATGCTGGTTCTGGAAAAAGGAATACAGCATATCGAGGTGTGGCTCAGTTTGGTAGAGCGCCACGTTCGGGACGTGGAGGCCGCTGGTTCGAATCCAGTCACCTCGATTTTTTAATGCCCGGGAAGCTCGGAAATGGCTTAAATAAGTCGTTTCCGGGCTTTCTTTATGCCCGTTGTACAAAAAATTAATAACGAAAAACAACCGAAAATCATGCTTCACTGCCGGTATTGAATCCTTTTGTTCCGGATTCTCCGCTGAAATTGCTTTCAAGCTCTTCAGAGTTAAACAAGTCATTGACATCTTCCATGCAGTGGGAAAGGGTGTCGAAGGCACCGGAAACAGTTTGTATGCGGCCCGGAGTCTGGATGCTGACCTTTCGTCTCAGTCTTCGTAATGAGGCTTGAATGCAGCAAACTGCACAAGCTGCTCATCCGTTCTGTTATAGTAGCGGACGTTCTTATTGAGCTTCGCGATTTCACCCATTTCATCATCTGTAAGAGCAAAATCGAAGATGTTGAAGTTCTCTCTGACATGATCCGGATTCTTCGATCCCGGGATCACGATGAATCCCATCTGGATATGCCAGCGGAGGATGATCTGCGCCGGTGTCTTGTGATACTTCGCGGCAAGATCCGCGAACACTTTCTCCTGAAGCGCTGCCAGTGTGGATTTCTCTGCTTCTTCCGGTGTGAGCAGATATGTTCCGATGCCGAACTGAGGCATCTTTATTCCGTTGTTAAGTGTAACGAAAGCCTGTTCCATAATGGGTATTCCTCCTTTGACATGTGGTCAGGCCGATGAACCTGACGCTTTCTATGAACTGAATTATATTGGAGATCGGACAGGAAATACAGAATCAATATTGCATAGATCTATTCACATCCTGAATAGCAGATTCCGAACTCTTTTCTTCCCGTTCTATCCGGCGATGATTTCGCCAATGATGACGGCGAGAAAAATCCAGCCCACGATCGTAATGGCGGCTGCCGCAATATAACCGGCAAGGCGGACGGCCGCTTTCCGGCTGCGGATCGGAGGCATCAGTGCGGACGCTGCCTGTCTGTCTGTGAAAAGCAGAACAAGGCAGAGCGCTGAGGCAAGCACCGAGAACCGGTATACCCAGAGTTCCGCTGTGTTTCTGACATTGCTGATCTGAAGTGTCAGCGAAAAATAGAAAATGAGACCGTATCCGATCAGGGCTGTCAGCATTTTCCATGGGTTCCGGGAGCGGAACCCCGGGATGCCCCGTGATTCTCCGTCTATGGCGCGTTTCAGCGCCTCTGCATCAGGATATCTTTCGTCAGGATCCATTCTGGCTGCACGATCGGCTATTTTCTGCATTCGCCTGTCATCGGGAAAGAGCTGACGGATCAGAATGCCAAGGGCATAGATATCCGTTCGCCCGTCCGTCTGTCTGAAACCGTACTGCTCAGGGGCCGCGGATCCGTCCGTTCCTAGCAGATGCGTGTCTCTTGTCATATCTTTCCGGTAAACTCTCGACGCGTCATAATCGATCAGTTTAACTGTCCCGTCATCGGTCAGCATAATATTGGAAGGCTTCAGGTCTCTGTGAATAATGGACGGGCTGGCATGGTGCAGCCATGACAGCGCATCGCACAGCTGAAGGATCACATCCTTTTTCTGTTCTTCTGACAGGGAGTCATCCGCCATTTTCTGCTCAAGTGTTTCACCCTGAATCCATTCTTCCACAACCGTCAGCTGCTGATCTTTTTCTTCCATCCAGTATATGCGGGGTATGTTCCTGTGAGGATTTTCCTGCAGATATCGGAAAACCGGAAGACAGTATATATGAAGAACCTTTTTCAGGCAGATTCTTCCTGTCGTCTGATCGAGCAGCAGACTTTGTCTTCTGTCCGGGAACTGATATAATTCAATGTAAAAAGATCGGCGGCACTCATCTGCCATAGCTGAATCCATTGCACCCTCCATCTGGTATGATACTGATATTTTTATTATAACCTTCAGATATGGTGAAGACCACCGGAACCGGATGATCAGATTTGTTTCTGAAGACAGAGGCCACCGGGAGAAGGAACGGAAGAGGAGAAGAGAAGTGAACAGAAAGTCGACACATGAACTGAGTGAAACGCTTGGGAAGATCAGCACAGCATCGGGCCTGTCCGAATATATGGAAAATCTGGATGAAAGCAATACGGCGTCGGAAACCTTCCGGGAATTTTTTCTGTCTCTTCCCGAAGGACTGAGATACAGTCTTCCTGAACTGATTGCACGCAGCGGCATTGAGCGCACCTACGTATATCAGATCATGAGCGGAATAAGAAAACCGGGACGGGACAAGGTCATTCTCCTGTGTCTCGCCGCCGGTTTGTCGATTGAAGATACACAGCACGCGCTCGCGTGCGGACAGCTTTCACCGCTGTATGTACGCAGGAGGCGCGATGCTGTTCTGATTTTTGCCCTGAACAATCATCTGAGTGTTCAGGATACGCAGGAACTCCTGAATGAGTTCCATGAAAAAATCCTCGAGTGAACAGCGGTCAGCCGCCAAGGGACTGAAGCTGTTCCTGTGTGAGTGTGAATGTCTGATCTATGATGGCTTCTGCTGAGAAGTCCTCGCTGGAAGACACTCTGACCGGCAGATCGATGGTTGTCACAGAGGATGCATCCAGACCGGCCTCCGAAAGGGAATTATCCATCCAGCTGATTTCTTCGTTGGCGGATTTGCCCGCGGCAACCTCGGATGCCCAGAAGGGGTCACACATGACACCGTTGATGGATGCGTTTTCAACGGAGAAATACACATCCTGGTCGGTATTATTGACCAGCGTCACATCCAGTGTATATCCCCATTCGCCGTCAGGATTCACACCGGTCACGCGCATGGCACACTGATCATTTTCAAAGAGAGTCAAATCATTTTCGCCGGTCTCGCGGGTATTGTTCTGCACCGCATCTTCTCCGAGAGGATACACCGTAAATTCCTGATCTGCATAATCCGTCTCAAAAGTTTCCGAATCACAGACGTGAAGTGTAAACGATACTTCGGTCACCTGCTCAATGTCGTTATCCTCGAAGTCAGAGGTTGACCACGAAACATCTGAATTTGCTTCTTTTCCCGGCGCAACCTCTTCTGCCCAGAAGGGATCTGACATGACACCATTGACGGAAACATTTTCCATGGAGTACATCAGTGTCTTGTCTGTGTGATTTTTCAGGTTCATTTTCCATGTATATCCCCAGAGACTGTCGTGTTCGATGCCCTTGATCTCGACATGGATATTCTCATCATCGACAAGAACCTGAGAAAAATCACTGTCATCTGTTCCGGCCGTGCTGCCGGTTTCCGCCGCGCTGTCCGTTGCGGCGGCGTCGGCAGACACAGAAGATGTGCCGGCCGAATCCGCTTCCGGTCCGGCTGACTCCGTCCGGCTTTCTGCTTCTGCTGAACCGGCAGACTGTGATATCGATGATGCCACGGAAGATGATGCCTCCTGCGAAGCCCCGCCTGTCTGCGATGCGGTACTGCCGGTTCCGCATGCAGCCAGCGACAGCGCCAGAACAGCTGCCGTCAGTGCGGCCATTTTTCTTTTCATACTTACTGCCTCCCTCCCATATTTCAAAAATGGTTCAACACGGATACTGTGTTTTTACTCAGTATAATTCGTTTACAGATGAAATTGGTTGGCTGACAGCACACATCCCTGAAGCTTCATCCGGATCACACGGTGGGTGTTTTGTCTGCTCTTCTGTCCCGCAGGAATACGCCCGGCAGTATTTCTGTACGTTGTCAATAAGGAATATCTCATCAAAATAATGCACTGATATTATATATATTCACGAATTGCCGCGCATTTATTGCCGGTGTTATATTGATATTGGTTAAATATAAATCATGTGGCTTTTTCAGGGAGATAAAATTGAATACACCGCTCTTCTGAAAACGGCCGGCTGGGCGCAGGAAACAACCACATGGAAATCTCCTGAAGTTTCCAACACCCCGGTTTACAGGTTATACAATCCGGCTACCGGTGAGCATCACTACACCGCTGATGCTCATGAAAGACAGGTCCTTATCAATGAGAATAAATGGAAAGATGAAGGCACTGTTTTCTATTCCGATGACGCAAAGGGTGTAAAGGTTTACAGACTGTTCAATCCGAACGGAAGCGGCGTGAACTCACATCACTATACAACGGATGAGAATGAGAGAAATGTGCTGATCAGCCAGTACGGATGGAGAGATGAATCCGTTGGCTGGTACGGTTTAAAGTAATCATTTCAGGGCAGGGAAGAGAATGTGATCTCTGCCGGTATGAATGTGATCCCTGTCGGTATGAATGTGATCCCTGCCGGTATGAATGTGATTCCTGCCGGTATGGAATGAGATAACAGCATACGACAGGCAAGGGCCTCCTGTGATATGAGTGCATATATCACAGGAGGCCTGTTATGTATTCCGGCCTCTCCGAAAATCATGACTGATGATACTTTCACAATATTTAAATGTTTTAACATGGATCTGAACCGGCGTTTCGTCTGAACGGGGATTACGATTACGAATGACGGCTTCCTTATGACGGTGGTACGGACCGTCAGGTCGGAAAAGTGAGGAAATGAGCGGATCCTGACCGGTGAAGGTATTGAAAATACTTATTCTGACTGGTATGATTGTGCAGGCGTTTTATACATGCTGCAGGTCTGACGGGCAGGGATCTCCGTTGCAGAGGCATGCAGATGTGAGGTTTTGTACAGTTCTGTCAGACCGACGGAACAAGGGAAGAAAAGGAGTCAGTACGAAATGCTTCATCGAAAGAAATGGATGCCGATTGCTGTTACGGTGATTCTGGTGCAGGCGATTCTGGAGGGATTTGCTCTGTTCAGTCTGGCGACGCTCAATATGCTGCCTGACAAATATATGCTTGTTGTGGTGCTGTGCATGGCACTTTCTCTCGTGGTGACGGCGATTCTGCTTTTCAGCGGGATGAAAAAACACCGCATGGGCAGGGCCAGAAGAGCCAGAAGAATTATTGCGATTATTCTGGCGGCTGTCTTCGGTGTGGGATCGGTTATCGCGGCATCGATGACACAGCAGCTGAAAACATCTGTGAATGAAGTGACGGACAACGAGGGTACGCTGTCTGCCATGGTCGGCGTCTACGTGATGGCGGATAATCCCGCCAAGGCGATCACAGATGCCGAGGATTATAATTTCGGTGTCATGGAGAATTATGATACGCAGAATACGACAGCAGCACTGGATACACTGAAGCTGAAATTCGGAAAAGAAGCGAAAACAACGAATGAAGCCAGTGTGACTGACTGTGCGAAGGCGTTGTACGACGGAACGGTGGATGCGCTCCTGATCAACGAAGCCTATACGGCGGCACTGACAGATTTTGACGAATATGCTTCATTTGAGACAGACACAAGACTGCTGGATGAGATCCCGATTTATGCGCAGGATACAGCTTCAGATGACAGCTCGAAGGACGGCGATACGGCGGTACAGTCAGCGTCATCTTCATCTGAGCCGCTGCCGGATTTTAATAAACTGAACAGTGAAGCGGCTGAGGGAGTCAGTGACATTACCACGACACCTTTTGTTATGTACATCAGCGGATCGGATACAAGAAGTCAGATCCTCGATACCAGCCGCAGCGATGTGAATATTCTGATGGCTGTCAATCCGAAGTCAAAGCAGGTGCTGCTGATCAACACGCCCCGTGACTATTATGTAGGAAATCCTGCGGGCGGCGGAGCTAAGGATAAGCTGACGCACTGCGGTCTGTACGGTGTGGACTGTTCCATCGGCGCACTCGAAGGTCTGTACTCAACGAATGTTGAGTATTACATGCAGATCAACTTTACCGGATTTGAGAAGCTGATCGACTCCATCGGCGGCATTACGGTCAACGCTCCTGAGGATTTTACCGCAGGCGGGTATCACTATAATAAGGGAGAAAATTACGTCAATGGTGCACAGGCACTGGCCTTTGCCCGTGAGCGTCATTCGTTTGCCAGCGGTGACCGGCAGAGAGGCAAGGATCAGATGGAAGTCATCCGTGCCGTCATTGATAAGGTGACAAGCGGCACCACACTGCTGACAAACTACACCAGTGTTCTGAACAGTCTGCAGGATATGATGGTGACGAATGTAAGCTCTGATGAAATTTCAGATCTTGTGAAGATGCAGCTGAATGACGGCGCTTCCTGGGATGTGAAGAAATATTCTGTCAGCGGTTCTGATGCGCATATGACGACTTATTCCATGCCTTCGTTTACGGCGTATGTCATGATTCCGTATGATGATGATGTATCAAAGGCATCGGAACTTCTTCAGAAGGTCATGAGCGGAGAGCAGATCACCGATGAGGAGGTTTCCGACTGACAGGCGGCGCTGCGGGAGAATCCCGGAGTATGTCTGACGGCCATAAACGAAAATCAGGGCGGTTTCCTGACAACTGGCGGGTATCAATGAATAATGAAACAGGATTTTATGATTCAGAGGATTCTCCGCAGATGGTGAGCGGATGAATGAGAGGGAGACAGAGGGTATACATGGACAGGTATACCGTCTGCCTCTTTTTTATCAGCTGTATTTTCGCCTCCTGGTTCCCGAAACGGCGGGTAAAGAGTCAGACTTTCGGGTGAAGTGCAGGTATGTTATACTTTTTACATCTGTGGGCAGCCTGTGGAGACAGTGCTGATTATTCCGGAGGATATGAGATGAGAGACAGATCGATGAATATGCGCCTTCTGATTCAGGCAGTTTTCCTGAAATGGCGCAGGATGCTCGTGTTCGGACTGATTCTGGCGGTTCTTCTGGGCGGATGGAAGGCCTTCAGGATGACCCGGTCCGCGGTTCCGGAAGCGGAGAATCATGATGCTGAGCAGACATCAGGAGAAGAGGCAGAAGACAGCGATGCATCCGGTGCGGATTTTGACGGGAATAACGAATACTTTCTGTCGCAGATTGACCGGGGATCGGACTATCTGAATCATTCCATACTGGCGAAGATTGACCCGAACCGGGAGGGCTTTGCCTCGGTGGATCTGGTGACGTCTCTTAAAGGGGACGGGAAGAAGAATATTGAGGATCTGATCGGAGAACTGGAGACGTCGGTCCGGGTATCCGGAAATGATGACCAGACTGATGCGAAAACCCCATATGCCGTGACGTCATCGTCGGAAGAGGATATCTCTGTCAGGATGGCTTCGGAAGATTTTTCCATGAAGGAACTCCTCAGAGCCTACCGGCAGTTTGTACTCTACGACGTGGACTGGTCGGAGCTGGCAGAGAAGTATCATACAGAGGACGTGTATCTGCAGGAACTGGTCTCGGTAAGTGACGCAGAGGCAGGACTGGAGTCCGGTTCGCTTGTCATCAGCGTGGTGTATCCGGATGAAGAGGGCGCCGGGGATATCCTGGATGAAATCATCCGGCAGCTGAAGGATCATCAGACTGAGGTGACAGAAGAATACGGAGAACATGACCTCGCGTTTCACAATCAGGTGAGTTCAACGGTGGCGGACAGTGATGTGACCGACTGGGCCGCTAAACGCGTGAAACAGATGAATGATCTGATGAGCGGAGAAAATACGTTTACGACAACGGTGGATGCCCTGGGCCTGAAAAATTCGGCGACGGGCAGTGCGGCGGGGCCGGTCAGCGCATCTCAGATGATGAAGCCCGTGCTGAAATATGCCGTGGCCGGCTTCATCGGGGGCATCATCCTTTATCTTGTGCTCGGCATGATCTGGATTCTGCTTTCGGGGGTGATTTTCAGCGCGCAGGAACTGAACCGTCAGTACGGTTTCCGCAGGATCGCGGTGATCCCGATGAAGAACCCGGACAGATGGAAGGGACTGGATCGATTTTTCCGGCGGGATGCCATGGCATATTACAGCAGCAGGGATCAGGATGTCTGCTACAGGATGGCAGATGAGAATATCAGAGCAATCCGGGAAGGCGGGGGCAGCCTGCTGCTGACGGGCGATCTGGACAGGGTGCAGCTTGAGCATATAGCCGGTAAGCTGTCGACGAACAGTGGAATAACGATTTCCGCGGCATCGGGCAGTCTGGATTCTCCTGAGGCGATCCGGAGTCTGAAGGAATCAGATGGTGTGATCCTTGCGGCGGAGATAGGATA
>Ga0256404_1008811_pt1 | contig 14873 bp, 13 predicted proteins | sample RumenRJG_01DNA_FD_185990 | JGI IMG/M metagenome (GOLD analysis project Ga0256404, IMG submission 185990) | Bovine rumen microbial communities from Lethbridge, Alberta, Canada - RJG_01 | ecosystem: Host-associated > Mammals > Digestive system > Stomach > Rumen | place: Canada: Alberta | collected...
TCAGAACAGGCTATAAGATCTGTTTTACCGGAGCAGACAAGAATGAGCTCATGTGAAACGCCTGAAGCTATATACTCTTCTTTTCTTTTCCTGCAGAATTCCTGCATCATAGAAATTATTTCTACGTCGGAGTAATCCGCATCAAACCTTAGGGAATCCACTCCAGTTTCGGTTTTTTCATCCCTTATCATAGCAAGTATCTCCGAACGGTTTCCTCTTACAGCCACAGGATGACAGCATTTAATAAGCCTTTTCAGGAAATTTCTTCTGTATGAAGAGCCTGAAACTCCTACAGGATCAATGATTACGGGAATCCCTGATGAATCAGCCTCTCTTCCGCTGAGAAGCATGGATTCATAGTACTCCGTAGCTCCCAGATTCAGCTCCAGTCCATCACTTCCCGAAGTGATCTCAGCTGCTTCCTCCGGCGCATGGGACATGACAGGACGGGCGCCTATGGCAAGTAAGGCGTTCGCACAGTCATTGACAGTCACATAATTTGTGATGGAATGAATGAGAGGACGATATTCTCTGATTTTGTCTGATAGTTCTTTAGTTGTATCCATATATTATTCCTGTAATTTCCTGTTAAAGCTGTGATCCATGTGAGGCAGTTCATCTTCGGATAAAGGTTTCAGTTCAGTAAATCAAAAAGTGACTTTTAAACCAGATTATCCCTGATCCTGTCAATGAGATTCAGCTGCCTGAGGGCCATGGTTATAACTATGGCAAGTATGGTTCCTCCTATGGTGCTGATAAGGAAAGGAATAACAAAGGTGAATACACCCGCTGAACTGTTTCCCATGATAAATGCAGCCACCGGATATGATAGTATCCCGCCGATTATTCCGGTACCGAATACTTCACCTATATAAGCTGCAGGCAGCTTTCTTAGGCTCTTATACATAATTCCGGAAAGGAAGGCTCCGCACATGGATCCCGGAAAGGCAAGAAAAGATCCAAGTCCCATGAGATTTCTGATGAGACTCGCCACAAATGCGGCCAGAACACCATATCCCGGTCCTAAAAAGATAGCGCACAGTACATTGATAAGATGCTGGACAGGTGAACATTTTGCCCCGAAGACCGGTATGGAAAATGTGGAGCCCACCACTGCCACAGCCGCAAAAAAAGCAGCCAGGGCAAGCTTCTTTGTGTTGATATAGGTCGTTCCCTTCATTTCCAGTGTTTCCTTTTTTACATTATTCATTTTGATCTCCATTCCAAGGAGCAGCAGTAAACAATTTATTTAATCGGCAGGTACCATGGCCTTAAATATTTTTGTATTCACCATTTATGGCAAATCCATGATCCATGGGTCCCGATCCCTTTCCGAGATTAAGCATGGCTGCGAGTGCCCCGGAAATATAGTTTTTTGCATAACGGACAGCAGTCTCAAGGTCATATCCCTTTGCAAGGTTCGAAGCTATGGCTGATGATAATGTACAGCCCGTACCGTGAGTGTTAGGGTTGTCTATACGTGTTCCGTTAAACCATGTATATCCTTTTTCAGAGTACAGAAGATCGTTGGCATCATTCAGATTATGACCTCCCTTGCAGAGAACGGCGCAGCCGTATTCATCAAAAATCTTTTTCGCTGCCGACACCATATCCTCAGCTGTCTCGATCTTCATACCGGAAAGGACCTCTGTCTCAGGTATATTGGGAGTTATTACCGTAGCCAGAGGAAGCAGGCACTCCTTCAAAGTGGTTATGGCTTCTTCAGTGATCAGTCTGGCTCCGCTTGTTGCCACCATAACAGGGTCTACAACGATGTTTTTTGCCTTGTAGAACCTGAGTCTCTCAGCAATTACTTCTATAAGTCCCTTTGATGATACCATTCCCGTTTTTACCGCATCCGGGTAAATATCAGTGAATATACAGTCCAGCTGCTCCTTTAAAAATTCAGGACTGCTTTCCATAATGTCAGAAACACCGGTAGTATTCTGGGCAGTCAATGCCGTAATCGCACTCATGGCGTATACATGATTTGCGATCATTGTCTTGATATCTGCCTGGATGCCGGCGCCTCCGCTGGAATCACTTCCTGCGATTGTTAATGCTGTTCTCATTATTACTCTCCTTTCATACGGGAATATCGATCCCTTTTAATTATCATAAAGACAAGGATCCACATCATATTGCATAAGCATTTACCTATGCACATATCTGCACTTCTGCAGCCCACAACACTAATTTTATATAGCGACCTCAGGTGGTGCCCCCAAGAAGCCGCTGTATGTAAAGCGATATGTTATGATGTGTATGTTCAGTGATTATTACATTGCCATCTGACTAACACATGAATCGCATCATACTTTTATGTTTTGATTCCGATATCAATAGCCACCTTACTGTAGCTGCCTTTCGGTTATCACTCTATTTTTTTCTGTGTTTGTTTCAACTTGCTCTCTGTTTCCACTACTTTTTCAGTTCTCTTATTTGCTATATGCGACTATTTTTTCAGCTGTCCTTCTGAGCCTTTCAGCAGCTCCTCTTATATCCTCCTGTCCGAAGATGCTGCTGACAACAGCTAGTCCTGCAGCCCCGGTTCCTGTAAGAAGCGATGCATTGTCCTCATTTATTCCGCCTATTCCCACAACAGGGATATCAACGGAACGAATGATATCTGCAAATGTTTCCCTCGTCATGTATATGGCATCCTTCTTGGTTGATGAACCGAAAAGAGCACCGGAGCCCAGATAGTCAGCTCCGTTTTTTACCGCATTTTCTGCCTGTTCTACAGTTTTGGCCGTAACTCCGACAATTTTCCCCGGACCAATGATCCTTCTTGCCTCCAGAGGCGCCATATCCTCCTGACCCACATGAACACCATCAGCATCGATGATCCTGCAAAGCTCAGCATCATCGTTTATGATGAATGGGATGTCATGTTTTCTGCATATCAAAAGAAGCTCTCTTGCAAGGTTTTTTAGATCTTCCCCCTTCAGTTCCTTTTCCCTGAGCTGCAGCATGGTTATTCCGCCTTCTATGGCTTCCAAAACTGCCTGAGTGAGGCTCTTTCCCCGGGGAAGACATCCTCTGTCGGTTATTCCGTATAATAGTATTGACTTTTTATCCATATATTCTCCTGCGAAGCATACTCATTTTTAAATAATCAAGTACGGAAGAAGCACCCTTCTCGATGAATCTGGCTGCCAAATGCATATTCAAGCGGACACGACATGCTCTTTACAGCCTTATCAAAAAAATAAGGGACTGTCCTGATTCGGACAGTCCCTTTATAGGCGTTAAATAAAGCTCACTCCCTACGTTGGCATGATCCAAATCAGGTTTCATAGGGTCCGGAAACGTACAGTTCCCATCTCAGCCGGTTCTGACCGACACCCCCGTTAACTCACTTAAAAAATTCTTTTAAAAATATTCACCTTCGAAATTATAGCACTCTGTTTTGAAATATGAAATGAGTTTTTAACAATTTACTCTACATATACATCCTTTGAATCATCAACGGGAGCCAGGTTCATCTGGCGTGCTGCAGCCTCGATAAGATGCTTTGCGAGAACTGCTGTAGTCACGGTTCCAACACCTCCCGGAACAGGAGTTGCCGCACCGGCCTTTAGAACAATCTGATCCCAGTCGCAGTCACCGCACAGATTGCCCTGCTCGTCAACATTGATGCCCACATCTATCACTGTGGCAGAATCCTTAACGTATCCTCCGCTTATCTTCTTGGCCTTACCGATTGCAGCAATAACGATATCCGCATCACTTGCAACAGCCTTGATGTTCTCTGTCTTTGAATGGCAGACGGTAACAGTGGCATTTTCCTGAAGGAGCAGCATGGAAAGCGGTTTGCCAACCACCATTGAACGACCGATGATGCAGGCCTTCCTGCCTGCCATCTCTATGTTGTAGCCCTTGAGTATCTCTATAACCGCCTGTGCCGTACAGGGTGCAAATGCCTCCTTGTCGCCGCGCATCACGCCGGAAACATTGGCATCAGTTATACAGTCGATATCCTTTAATGGATTCATCTTTTTAAGCATAGCCTCTTCATCGATCTGCTTTGGAAGAGGGCGCATAACCAGTATTCCGTGAATATCCGGATCGTTGTTAATGAAATCAAAAACCTCCTGAAACTCTTCGTTGGTGCAGTTCTCAGGAAGCTCATAGTCCTTTGCTTCAAGACCGAAATCCATAAAACGCTTTTTGATACTTCTTTCATAAGAAAGATCAGCTTCCTTATTTCCGACTCTGAGTATGGCAAGTGCCGGCATGATTCCGTTGTACTTTCCAACAAAGTCGAGACACTCTCCCTTTATTCTGTCTGCAATGAGTTTTCCTCTTAATTCCTGCATGTTCAACTCCTGTATTTTCGTTAATAATTATTGTTCGCCGGAGGATCTTAAGAACCCCCGATACAATCAGCAGTTCCTTGTATCATCTCACGAAAAGTCCACTTTATTTCTGGCAATGTGATCCTTTTCCGCGTCATAATGAGGTCTCAGTGATGCCTCAACACCCTCATATATAAGTCTTGATCTGCTCTTTCCGTCAGTAAGAAGCTTATAGGCATATTCATTAAGCTCTATCATGCGGTTTCTGTTCTTCATCATCTTTGTGTTGATGTAGACATTCATCACTGCACCCTGAAGAGCTGTGTCAAGAAAGGATACGCCGACACCTACATCGCTTAACATAAGCTTCGAACCGTTATCCGCAAGCTCCTGCATGTAATTAAGTGCTTCACATACACATTCCATGACTTTAATCGGAGTCATGGATGCTGCAGAAAGACAGCTCTCAAGGGTTGTCTCTTTATAGTCCTTCTCTTCCACCGTCCCTTCAGGAAGTCCGTAAGCACGGCTGAGGGGATAAAAAACCTTCTCATCTTCATCCGAAAGCTCCAGAAATCTGGTCCTCAGCTTCTCAAGCCTATCCTTTATTATAGTAAGTCTTGGCTCAAATTCCGCATATTTTTTCTTTCCGCTGGTGAAGGATACAACCATAAGTCCGAGGCTTACGCCGTAGGCTCCTGCCAGGGCACTGGCTCCGCCCCCTCCGGGAACAGACTCCTTTGCGCCGAGTTTTTCGAGATATTCATTAAGTTTCGTTTCCTTTGCTGTCATCATGCTCTCCATTTATAATCTGTACTGAACACATCTTTCATGCATATATGCTTATCTAAGCCTCATTATTTCATCCAGAAGCTTATGTGCGGCCTCCCACTTTGACATGAGGGGGAGCTCCACCTCGGAATCATGGGAAATAAGGGTCAGGACATTGGTATCACCCTTGAAACCGGCACCCTCCACCTTCACGTTATTGGCTGCCACCAGATCTATATTCTTTGACTCAAGCTTTTTACGGGAGTTCTCCACCATATTCTCAGTCTCCATGGAGAAACCGCAGAGGAACTGCCCTTCCTTCTTGTGCTCACCTAGATACTTCAGTATATCGTCTGTTCTTTCGAGAGGAAGACTAAGATCAGAACCGTCATCCTTTTTCTTTATCTTGTTGTCTTTAAAACTTGCGGGTCTGTAATCCGCAACAGCGGCAGCCTTTATGATGATATCCATTTCGTCCTGACGGGAAGTGATCTCCCTGAACATGTCAGCCGCGCTTCTGATGTTTACGACCTCCACTCCTGCGGGAGCAGAAAGTGTAACAGGCCCGCTCACAAGAGTCACCTCAGCACCTCTCGAAGCCGCTGCGGAGGCGATACTGTAGCCCATCTTTCCGCTGGAACGGTTTGTCAGGAAACGGACAGGGTCCAGATCCTCACAGGTAGGACCGGCACTTACCATGAGTTTAAGTCCCTGCATATCCTTTTCATGAGCACAGCTGTTTATAATCCAGTCAACTATGACTGATGGCTCTGCCAGCTTTCCGGAACCGTTGTAGCCACAGGCAAGATGTCCGCTCACAGGCTCGATGATGATATATCCGTATTTCTTTAACTTTTCTATATTGTCCTGAACTATCGGGTTATTCCACATGTGAGTGTTCATGGCAGGAGCTATGAGCTTAGGACCCTCGCAGGCAAGAAGAGTTGTGGAAAGCATATCATCTGCGATTCCGTTTGCCAGTTTTCCGATAATGTTGGCTGTGGCAGGTGCAATGATCACACAGTCAGCCTTGTCTGCCAATGCTATATGTTCAACTTCAAAAGGATGATTTCTGTCAAAGGTATCGGTAGTCACTTTGTTGTGGCTTAATGCTTCAAATGTATTGGGCGTGATAAAGTTAAGGGCATGCTCTGTCATGATGACGTCAACTTTGGCATGATTCTTAACAAGACGGGAACAGATATCCGCAGCTTTGTATGCAGCTATTCCGCCTGTGACACCCAGTAAAATATTTTTTCCTTTTAACATGCTTAATTTTCTCCTCTGTTACAGGCTTTTTTTCAATTTCCGGCATTTGACTTTATATAAAGCAATTCAAGGCCGTTAAGAAGAAGGTCCGGTTCAAAATGTGCCTCGTTCTTAAGCCATGGAATGACCAGCCTGCTGAGACCTCCGGTGAGAACCAGTGTGAGCTTCTCAGGCTCAGTTCCCATCTCTTCGGCAACTCTGTCATGTATGCCGTCTATCATAGCCGCTGTTCCAATGACTACACCATTTATCATACAGGAAACTGTGTCATCACCCAAGAGTTTTTCAGGAGCATCCGCTCTCAGTTCAGGAAGCTGGGCGGTCATTTCCGCTTCGGCATCAAGACTTAACTGTATTCCGGGAGAGATCATGCCTCCTGCAAAGTAACCATCCTTGTCGATAAAAGACATGGTGGTACAGGTTCCGAGATCATAGATCATAAGAGGAGCACCGTACTTTTCCTTCGCAGCCAGCATATCCACCATTCTGTCCATTCCAAGGAGCGACATATCGTAATTTTTTACAGGAATGTCCACATTGTTCTTGCCGGCAAGTATAGGCTTACAGCCCGTAAGACGGCGTATGGCCGAAACAAGTATGGGATTTATATCAGGAACCACAGATGAAATTATGGCTCCGTCAATTTCAGCGGCAGAAACCTCGTTCTCATTAAATACAGCTTTAAGCTTGTTCATGAAGCTTAGCTGATCCCACTTTATACGGGTCTCGGCCCTGTCCTGAAAAAGCTTTTTACCGTCTTCGAAAAGTCCGATAACAATATTTGAATTTCCGACATCAATTAATAGTGTTTTCATTTTTGCCTCCAAGGGTCATGCACGAATCGAGTTTACTCAGATTCGTATATGCCCCTCTAATTAAGTTTGAAAGTTCTCTTTCAAACTTACCCTCCAAGGGTCATGCACGAATCGAGTTTACTCGGGTTCGTATATGGCCCTCTAATTAAGTTTGAAAGTTCTCTTTCAAACTTTACTCCATGATCATGCACCAAGAATTTATCAAAAAAATGCCGGTCACATCTCAAATGGATATGACCGGCATGATATATTACTTAGTTACAATACGTGCTTTGATAAGTGCTGTCACAACAACAGGAACTATCACAGCTGCAACAAGCATCTCCGGAACTCCGTTTGCGAAGACTATACCGATTATAACGCTGAGGACCTTTTCAACAGGAATACCGTTGGCTGCTGCATAAGCATTCTTAAATACCACATAAATGGTTCCCATAACAAGGCTTGTGTTTGTTATAGCTCCGAGAGCACCGCAAAGTCCAAGAAGAACAAAACGTACTGCGTCATTCATCTTTGGAAGAACCTTTGTAACGCCCTTGTAAAGAAGCCATGGAGTAACACCCACAAGAATACGTGGAACGAAACATATAAACAGAGCCCAAGGTGAACCGTGGTCGAGACCGGGAACCTGAACTGTCGGTGTGAATGCAAAGGATAAGGCTTGGAGCGGTTATGTTCTTAAACAGGCTTGTTGCTCCAAAAAGAAAACCGAGAAATGCACCCTTCTTTGGTCCCAGTACGATGGCACCGATCACTACGGGTACATGTAAAATTGTAGCTTTGATAAGTGGAAGATCGATGATTCCGAACGGGGTAAATGCCATGATCAGAACGATAGCTGTAAACATCGCCATGATTGAAAGGTCACGTACCTGACTTGATACATTGATAGCTCTTCCGGATGTTGCTGAAGTTGATACATTATTATTCATTTTTTTCCTCCTGCTGCGGTCTTTGTCTTACGAGGCGCTCTCTCTACGACTATCGTACAGATCCCTCTGCGAAGTATCGCGCAATCAACATTATGTCATCACAATGTTTTGTATGCAATATCCCAATTTGATTTTTTTTGCATACATTCCTGAGACATAATTTACTATATATTATTTATCGACTGATTTGCATAAAATATAGTTTAAAAAAATATAAACATTATAAAGAGCCGTAAGGATCACTCCCTGCGGCTCTTCCTATCATATTTGGTACTTCATTACACTCACATCATTATTTGGTTTTTATCTCTTCCAGCACTGCCATGAGCTTATCCTTCATGGCTTCCACATGCTTACGCTCGATAACAAGGGGCGGAACAAAACGGATAGTGTTGTGCTCAGCAGAGATCAGTATGAGCTGCTGCTCGAGAAGAGCCTTGCTGACAATGTCAGAAACCTTCACATCAGGAGCGAATTCAAGACCCTGGATAAGTCCCTTTCCTCTGTGATCGACAACGAGTTCGGGATACTTCTCCTTTATCTCATCAAGAGCTTTCCAGAGATGAACACCCATCTCCTTTGCATGTCCCGGGATATCTGCTTCCTTAAATACATCAAGTACAGCTGATGCTACAGCACATACCAGAGGATTTCCTCCGTAGGTGGAACCGTGGTCTCCCGGCTTCATGGCATCGGAGGCCTTTCCCGATGCAAGAAATGCTCCAACAGGAACTCCGTTTCCGAGAGCCTTTGCAACAGTGAGCACATCAGGCTTTACACCGAACTCCTGCCATGCGAACATATATCCTGTACGACCCATACCGCACTGAATCTCATCAAAAATGAGAACGAGGTCATTGTCATCACAGATCTCCCGTACACCCTTCAGGAACTCCTCGGTGGCAGGATAGATACCGCCTTCTCCCTGGAAGGTCTCGAGAATAATGGCACCGGTGTTTTCATTGACAAGAGCCTTGACAGAATCAAGGTCATTGTATGTGGCGAACCTGACTCCTCCCACAAGCGGTTCAAAGGGTTCACGATAATGATCCTTTCCCGTTACGCTGAGAGCTCCCATGCTTCTTCCGTGGAATGAACCCTGCATTGCAATGATTTCACTGTTCTTCTTGCCCTTATTGTAGTTGTATCTGCGGGCTATCTTTAATGCACCCTCTATGGCCTCGGTTCCTGAATTTGTAAAGAAAACCTTTTCCATCCCGGATGCGGCTGTGAGCTTTTCAGCAGCCTCTATAGCCGGCTCATTGTAGAAAAGATTCGAGATATGAAGAAGGCCCTTATCGATCTGGGATTTCAAGGTATAATTTAAAAGCTCGTTTCCGTATCCGAGTCCGCATACAGATATTCCTGCCCCGAAATCAAGATACTTCTTGTCGCCTACATCATAAATATATACGCCTTCGGCATGGTCAAAGACCACAGGGAAACGATTGTAGGTCTTGTAAAAATACTTATCGCCTTCGCTGCGAAGACGATCACTCACTACATTTCCCTTTACGATGGTATCATCCATAAAATTCATTTAAATCTCCATTCCGCCGAATTTAGCTTCCGGCACTCACATCATAGAAATGTGTTTTTCTCACTCATCTCCAATTAGTCGAAATGATTATCTATCGACTTTTCAATCATGGTTCCGATACCCTTATTTGTAAATATTTCAAGCAAGAGACAATGGGGCACTCTGCCATCCAGTATATGAACCTGATTCACGCCCTTCTTCATGGCATCTATACAGTTCTGAAGCTTGGGAAGCATACCTCCTCCCAGCACTCCTGAATCTATCATATCCTTAGCTTCATCGAGATTTAATGTATGAATAAGGGATTCCTTATCTTCAAAATCCCTGTACACTCCCTCCACATCGGTAAGGTAAGCAAGCTTTTCTGCATGCATGGCCGCTGCTATGGCACAGGCTGCGTCATCAGCATTGACGTTGTAGGTCTGACCGTGATCATCATATCCCACAGGACAAATGATCGGTATGAAGTCATCCTCCAGAAGATCTTTGATTATGGTGGTGTCCACATCTACAACTTCACCCACAAAGCCTATATCCTGTCCATTACTGAATTTTTTTACGCATTTGAGGAGATTTCCGTCCTTGCCGGAGATACCTACCGACTTTCCTCCGAGATTGTTGATGAGCTGTACCAGGGACTTGTTCACCTTGTTGAGAACCATCTCTGCGATTTCCATGGTCTCTTCGTCGGTTACACGGAGTCCGTTCACAAATTGCGGCTCCATGCCCACCTTTCCTATCCATCTGGAGATCTCTTTTCCGCCTCCGTGAACAAGTATGGGCTTAAGACCTACCAGCTTAAGAAGTGATACATCCTGCATAACCTGCATCTTGAGATGCTCATCTGTCATGGCAGATCCGCCGTATTTTACGATAACAACTTTATTCTGGAATTTCTGAATATATGGCAGCGCCTCCACAAGAGTCGCGGCCTTATTCATTATATCCTGTGAAATATCCATCATATACCTCCAAGGTTCAATTCATATCAAATAAGCCCCATCTATTCCTGATTTATCAGGTACGATAATCGGCGTTAATGTCTACATACTCGTGAGTAAGGTCACAGCCCCAGGCTGTTGCGGTTTCAGAGCCCTCATTCATCTCAATAAGTGCCGTAACCTCCTTATAGCTCAGGATCTCTTCCGCAAAATCCTCGTCAAAATCAAGAGGGACTCCCTGCTTATATACAGCGATCTTTCCGATATCATTTACAAAATAAAGATCCACCTTCTCAGGATCAAAATCCGCACCTGAATATCCCATGGCACAGAGGATACGACCCCAGTTAGCGTCCTTTCCGTAGATCGCAGCCTTTGTAAGTGTAGAGGAAACAACCGATCTTGCAAGTGTTCTTGCCTCATCCTTATCCTTTGCTCCCACTACCTTTGCTGTAAAAAGATGTGATGCTCCTTCACCGTCAGCTGCCATGCGGGTAGCAAGTGTACTGTTCACCTGATGGAGAGCCTCGCAGAAGATCCTGAAATCATCATCCTCTTCGGTGATTTTTTTATTTCCTGCTGTACCGTTTGCAAGGATGACGCAGGTATCGTTGGTTGAAGTATCACCGTCTACAGATATCATATTGTAGGTGTCTATGATATCGGCGCTGAGTGCTTTCTGAAGCATTTCCTTTGATATGGCTGCATCAGTAGTCAGGAAGCAGAGCATGGTACACATACGTGGGTGGATCATGCCTGAACCTTTTGTCATTCCCCCTAAATGAACTTTCTTTCCGGAAAGCTCGAACTCAACAGCGAACTCTTTGTTGACTGTATCTGTGGTCATAATGGCTTTACTTGCAAGAGTAGCATTCTTTTCTCCCGCCTCAAGCTTCAGTACCAGCTCTGTAATGGCTGCCTGCATCTTCCTTATAGGCAGCTCCATTCCTATAACACCTGTGGATGCCACAAGTACCTGCTCCTCGGAAATCACATTTCCAAACTGACCTGCAACACTTCTGGCAAGTACCTGACAGTCTTCGAAACCTGCCTTGCCTGTGCAGGTATTTGCGATTCCGGAATTCACTACCACAGCATGAACTTCATTTCCCGAGTCAACTATTTTTTTATCCCACTGTACAGGAGCAGCCTTAACCACATTTGAAGTAAAGGTTCCTGCCACAGTACATGGCTCCTTTGAAAAAATAAGGGCCATATCTTCACGACCCTTTTTCCTGATCCCCGCAGCGGCTGATGCAGCCATAAAACCCGAAGCGGCACATACACCGCCATTAACTGATATCATTCCCATAACTCACCTTTTAAATCTTCTTTTTACGAGATTATATATACGGTACTACTTTAACACATTTCTTAAACGAATATCATTTTTCATTATTATTCATCACTGTAATGCATGATTATACACTTACCTCTGAATAATGAATATCTTTTCACTTTCACACTCATTTAAAATGAATTCAGCTCTCCGGTTTACCGCGCCGAAGAGCCTCATCCTATGAGCAAGCTTCTTCAGGATTCTGCAGGAAATGCATTGTCCCGAAAAAGATCTTACCGGAGTAAATGATCACTTGTTGTTCTCAAGATTCTTTACTTCTAGCATCTTCATGGCACGTACCTTCTCAGGAAGGCCAAAAAGTGTGATGAAACCTGATGCATCGTGGTGATCGTAAAGATCGCCTGTTGTAAATGAAGCAAGAGACTCATTGTAAAGTGAATATGGAGATGTTGTTCCTGCCTTGATGACATTACCCTTGTAAAGCTTCATTTTGGTAACACCTGTCACATACTGCTGAGTTGACTTAACGAAAGCCTGAAGAGCTTCACAAAGAGGATCGAACCACTTTCCTTCGTAAACGACCTGTGAGAACTTGGTGTCTACCATCTGCTTGAACTCCATGGTCTGGCGGTCAAGTATAAGCTCCTCGATCTGCTTATGTGCCTCCATAAGTATGGTAAGTCCGGGAGTCTCATAAACGCCTCTGCTCTTCATACCTACTACACGGTTCTCAACTATATCGATGATACCGATACCGTTCTCTCCACCAAGCTTGTTGAGCTCAATGATGATATCCTTCACGCTCATCTTCTTTCCGTTGAGCTCTACCGGGATACCCTTTTCCCACTTGATTTCTACTGCTGTCTCCTTATCAGGTGCCTTCTCAGGTGAGTTTGAAAGCACCAGCATGTGGTCGTAATTAGGCTCCTGTGAAGGATCCTCAAGCTCAAGTCCCTCATGAGAGATATGAACGATATTGCGGTCACGGCTGTATGAATTATCCGCAGAGAATGTAAGAGGAATACCCTTTGACTTTATATAATTGAACTCGTCTTCACGAGACTGGAATGTCCAGATGTCTGTCATACGCCATGGAGCGATGATATCGAGATCAGGTGCCAGAGCCTTGATTGAAAGTTCAAAACGGATCTGATCGTTGCCCTTTCCTGTTGCGCCGTGGCAGATTGCCTTTGCACCTTCCTTACGGGCGATTTCAACCAGCTTCTTAGCTATGGCCGGTCTTGCCATGGAAGTTCCAAGGAGATATTTATTTTCATAGGTTGCATCTGCCTGGAGGCAGGGTACAACATAGTTGTCACAGAAATCATCGGTGATATCCTCGATGTAGAGCTTTGATGCTCCGGAAAGCTTTGCTCTCTCAGCAAGTCCGTCAAGTTCGTTTCCCTGTCCTACATCGACGCAGCAGCAGATAACCTCATAGCCGAAGGTCTCTTTAAGCCATGGAACGATAGCTGTTGTATCAAGTCCGCCTGAATATGCGAGTACGACTTTCTCGCCCTGTGTGTTGTTCTTAGGTGTAAGATTGCTCATAATAACTCTCCTTTTCAAAACTTTTTGTTTCATACTCTGAAAGTACCGGCTTCAGCCTGAAGTGTGGTAAGTACTTCGTACTATCTACATCCCCTTTAAAGTGATGCTGTATGAAAGTTTTATCCGATGTTTGGATAATACGCTCAAATATATAAAAATGCAAGCACTTTCTGTATAAAAATGCATATTTAGTTATTTTAACTTGCATAAAATATCATTTAATTCGCTTTTAAGGCATATTTATACATATATTCAGGTGATATCTGTCATAACCGCAAATTGTCCTTTATCTCCTGTCCCAAGAATTGTCACGTGCATTTTCCGGCCTTAAAGCGTAAAAAAAGGGACAGCCGAAGCTGTCCCGAAAAATCTTTCTGTAATCCCATGAAATGACAGTGCTGAATCCTGCAGTTTCATTTCATCCTTTATTTTTTATTCATCACTTTAAGACATTTATTCATGTGATATATCACCAGAGAGCAGTTCTCCAGGTGCACCCTTTGTCTTACGGTTTCTCACACAGCTGTCTATGGAAATGGCTTCATAGATATCTTCATCAATCTTATCACATATATCACGATATTCCTGAATGGAGAGATCATCCAGAGCACACTTCTTTTCTTCACACAGAAGCACAAGCTCACCTACTATACCATGAGCTGTACGGAATGGAACCCCCTTACGCACCAGGTAATCTGCCACATCTGTTGCATTGGTAAAACCAAGCTTGGCAGAGTCCTCCATTCGAGGCTTGTTCCATGTAATGGTACCAAGCATACCATTCATAAGGATAACTGAATTTGTAACAGTATCCATGGCATCAAAGGCCATTTCCTTGTCTTCCTGCATATCCTTGTTATATGCAAGAGGAAGTCCCTTCATGGTCACCATAAGACTCTGAAGAGCTCCGTATACACGTCCGGTCTTACCGCGTATAAGCTCTGCAATATCAGGATTCTTCTTCTGAGGCATGATGCTTGAACCTGTAGAATATGCATCCGAAATCCTTACGAAGCGGTACTCATTGGAATTCCAGATAATGATCTCTTCGCTCAGTCTGCTCAGGTGCATCTGTATGGTTGAAAGATCAAATAAATATTCAAGAAGATAATCTCTGTCAGAAACGGAATCCATGGAGTTATTTGTGGGTTTCCTGAACAAAAGCTCCTTTGCTGTGAAGTCTCTGTCCAGAGGATAGGTAGTTCCTGCAAATGCTCCCGCACCTAAAGGACATTCATTAAGACGGTCTCTGGTGTCTCCGAGACGGCTTAGATCTCTAAGGAACATCTCCTTGTAAGCTCCCATATGATGAGCAAGGGTAGTAGGCTGAGCCTTCTGAAGATGAGTGAATCCGGGCATGAAGGTATCCCTGTTTTCATTTATAATCTTATCAACCGTATCGATCAGCTTCTGAAGTTCATTAATCATATTGTCAATATTGTCTGTCGTATAC
>Ga0256404_1008813_pt1 | contig 14870 bp, 7 predicted proteins | sample RumenRJG_01DNA_FD_185990 | JGI IMG/M metagenome (GOLD analysis project Ga0256404, IMG submission 185990) | Bovine rumen microbial communities from Lethbridge, Alberta, Canada - RJG_01 | ecosystem: Host-associated > Mammals > Digestive system > Stomach > Rumen | place: Canada: Alberta | collected...
CACGTATATCAGAGTGGCCAAGGCCGGAGACTGATACGTCTGGAGCTTCTTCAGGATGTGCTCAGTTAAAACAAATGTGGTTTTGTCAGGTTTCCCCTTGACAATGGCCATTACATATCAGCTTTTTGCCGCTATCGCTATCACACCTCATTATTATTACTATCTGGGTCAATATTTTCTATGCTACGATGACATTGCCGTTTTGTACGGATAAGTTTACACATCAGAGATAAATGTTAATGAAAATGAGAGTCGAATGAGAAAAATGAGAGTAACATGAGAAAAAAGAGAGAAGGATGAGAAGCATGATAGTTTCCTAGGTGGTATCTTTATGATGTCAGAAATGGGAAAGAGATAGACAGACAGGGATCGCGGAAGCGGTTCTTTTCTTTTACCCGCACGCTGGACCGGAAGTCATTAATTCTGAAAGTGAAATCGCTTTATGTATTTTGTGAATGACTGATCCGAGCTGGCGTTGCGGGTATTTCTGTCTGCGGAAAAGGAGGGCAGATGATCAGTCAGCTGGTAAGGACAATCTGGAAGGGCGGCTAGACAACAAAATTCACGCAGATTCAAAGAAGATATAGCACAGGACCATGTTCAATGACTAAGGAGAAAGGGATTGCGTATGAATACGGAACTTACAGAAGGGGAATGCAGATATTTCTCGAGACTATTTGAAAAACTTCATTCAGCTGTTGGTCCCGAAGAGGCGGACATGTATAAGACCATGATCGCAGGAGCTTTGGAGATGGCGTTAGTCAGAATGGTGTGTGATTGAGAACCATGAACAGAATTACGAGGAGGAGAAACGATATGCAGTTTGGACGAAGAATCACATCGGTTGTTTTGTCCGCGGCAATGCTTGCGGGAAATCTGGTAAGTCCGCTGACCGCATATGCAGGTGAATATCCGACAGGCAGCGGAACCGAAGTGCAGTCGGATGCGGCGGAAAGTCCGGGAATACCGGAGTCGGCATCCGTGGACACAGTGTCCGGTTCAGCGGAAATGAACCCTGCCGCGGATGTCCCGGAGCAGGCGACTACAGAAGCCCCGGATTTTAAGATTACATTACTGAATGAAGATGCGTTTGGTCTTATGTATGACCAGACGCATTTTTTGTCGGAAGATGTCGAGAAGAAGGAGACGGTCCTCTCGTACAAAGAGGGAGAAGAAGTCAATCTCGACGTGATCGTAGATCCTGGTTATCAGCTCGACCAGCTGAAGCTGCAGGATGAGGACATTTCAATTCAGGACTATGAGAAAAAGAAAGGAATCGAGTATCCCTACACCTGGAAGGATGAGGACACGATCACATTTACCATGCCGGACACGGACCTGTGGATGAAGACGGAATGGCACCAGATGCAGGCAGAAACAGTGACTGCAGGGAATACAGACCAGGCAGCAGGTTCGGAAGATGGAAATGTTACATCGCCTGCAAATGAAACATATGCGCAGCTTGGACAGCCGGCAGAAGAGAACAGCAGACAGTCAGATGAGGTATCCGATGAGGAAGTGGCCGGTCAAATGGATGCAGAAGCCCCGGATGGAACCAATCAGGCGGATGCAGGAGCTTCCGAACAGGGAGAAGTTGCTCAGCCCGATGCAGAGTCAGCAGACAGCTCTTCTGATCTGGATGCGGATGGTTTCCCGTCCAAGGGAGCAGTCATCATGCTGCCGGAACTTCAGATTGGAATCGACGTCACAGAGATCTCGACGGAATCAAAGTTTGATGATGTGACTTATCCGCAGGATACCTGCACCAATAGCCTGATCGATAACGAGGTGAAGTACGGGACCCCGGGTCTTTATCACGTTGTCTACAGGGTGGATGAATCAAATACCGGAAAAAGCTGGTATACGGTCCGCCCGGTCAGGGTTACAGAGGTCAGGGAAGCGGAGACGCAGCCAGAATCTTCCGGAACAGAAAACTCCGGAAGGGAAAAGCAGAGTGAGGACAGTGGCTCTGAGGACGATACGGATGCAGATTCTGCCTCAGCGGCGCAGACAGAGACGGTTCTGGAAACAGAAACCGCTACGGAAGCTGATCTTCAGTTTGAAACAGAACTGACAGTCGAGACGGAAACTGACCTTGGACTCTCTGCTGAGACAGAACAGGAGCCTGCATCATTTGCGGAAACCGAGGCTGACACAGAGGCAGATACGGAATCTGACACAGAATCCGAAGGCGGGACCTATCAGGTCATCCTGAAAGAGGGTTCCGAGTACAACGTGATCCTGGATCATGAGGATGGCTACTACGAGGTTGGTGAGAAGGTCGTGATCAAGTCGGATATCGATGCGGCTTCTTCCAATATCGCAGCCTGGCGCACGGTCAACCATGACAACAATGATACCGGTGACTACTGCGAGATCACCTATGATCCGCAGGATGATTCCAACAGCTTCATCATGCCGGCAGAGGACGTGGAACTGTCCGTTTCCAGAGATGTGATTGAAGGCGCGTCTCCCAGAAGGATGGCTCCGAGAAAGGCAGCTGCCGCGGATGATGACAGCGACGGAGGCTGGAACGACCAGACCGATGTGGAAGCCGGAAAGTATTACTACCATTCTGATGGCGATGCTACGGGTCACATTTTCAATAATGACCTTGGCTACGGTGGCGGAGACTCTTACAAATGGGTTCGCTATAAGGTGAATGGAGTATCCTACGATGTTATGGCTTACTGCATGCAGCATAATCTTCATTCTCCTGCCAGCGGAACCACTTATACGCGGATGGTCGAGCTGGATGAAGGCGGGGATGACAAATATCTCCGTAAGGCCATGTTCTACGGCTATGGCGGGCCCGGCTGGAAGGGAACTTTCAATGGCTACAGCATCAAGGCAATCTTCGATAAATACGGAGTCGGTAAGAATGCCCGTGAGATGCAGCATTATCTGGTGGATTATCTTTATGATGAATCCTCAGGATTTGGCGGGGCGCTCTCTACCAAAGGCAAGAACCTTCTGAAGGAATGCAAGGCAGCCCTGAAGAAGATGCCGGACCCGACCAATACGTCGATCAGCCCGGCTACCACCGCTGTGGCGACGGGAAAGACCTCCCCGTCCTTCACGTGGAACGCGAATGCTGCATTTGTCATCACCATCAATCTCGAAAATGGGGTCAGCCTGGTCAATGAGGCAACCGGGGCGGTGAGCACTGGAAGCGGACAGGTTGCAGGCGGACAGAGCTTCCATTTCGTGGCAACGGTGGACAACACGGCTTCGTTGACAGGGCAATACACGGTCACCGGCAATTACCCGCTGGACTTCCACGCTATGCTTCTGAAACTCCAGAACAAGCAGGATATCGGGTTCGGCTATCGGACAAAGAATTCCGCGGTCACCCTGACCGTGAAATGGCCGACGACCACTCCGGTTGCGGTCCAGAAGTCTTCTTCCAATACGACCCTGGTCACTGGTAACCGCATGTATTCCCTCACAGGAACGAAGTTTACTCTGGGCAATGCCAACCGCAGCTATGAGTTCACCATTCGGGCGGATGGCGGAACGGATGCGCAGGAAGTATTTCCGGAGACCTACACCCTTCACGAGGCCTCTCAGCCGAAGGGTTACAAAACCGCTCCGGACCAGACAGTGACGATCACGGCAGGATCTCCCGGACAGGTACTTCCCGTTGTGGACGAGCCTCTTTTCGGTACCCTGAATGCGTTGGTCAAAAAGGTACCGGCAGCGGGGTATGCGACAACGAGACCGACCGCAGGCGCACAACTCACGGTGAATTACTACGACAACCCGGAACCGGAGGCAAATCCAAAACAGACCTGGGTCATCCAGACGCTTCCGGATGGAAACGGCAACTATACGGCGAAGCTGGATCAGGCTCATCTGGTATCAGGCTCTCTGACCTATGGGGAAAATATTCTTCCGCTTGGCTGCATCACCATTCAGGAGACCAAAGCTCCGGAAGGTTATGAGATCAACAACACGGTCTGGAAGCTGCAGATCCTGCAGAGCGGAAATGGCGTGATCTACAGTTCGACCACCCAGCCGGAGATCCAGAACGTTCCGGTCGACCCGGAAGAACTTGGAGAGATCCCGACCTTCGGTGACCTGAAGCTGGGCAAAATCTCCGCAGAGCAGGGAAATACTCCGGACGGTGACGCGACCTTCAAGGGTGCGGTATTCGAGGTCGTCAATGCCAATGATTTTGACGTCGTTCTCAATACTGATCGTGAGCATGCTATTCATCCGGGAGAGGTGGCAACAACCATCACGACCGGAGACGATGGAACCGGTCAGACGACCGGAAACCTTCTTCAGACCGGCAAGTACACTGTTCGGGAGAAGACGGCTCCGGAAGGGTACACACTTTCCGACAAGCAGCTGTCTGTAACCATCGAAGAGAAAAAACTGGCGGATTACTCGAAGACGGATCCGCATGCCAACATCCCTCAGCGAGCGGGATTCAGGATCCAGAAGAAGGACCTGGAGCTTGCTGAACAGCTCTGCACCCTGAAAGAAAAGACCGGTGCAGAATTCCGTGCAGATCAGGTTACCCCGAACGGAAATGTCATCCAGGGCGAAGCGAAACTTGAAGGCGCTGAGTTTGACCTGATCAACCGCTCGGTCCATCCGGTAGTGGTTGACGGAACCGCTTACGAACCAGGCAAGACCATTCACACATTTATTACGGATGAGAACGGAGTCATAACTTCTCCAGCCAGCAAGGATGTGAACGGTAATCCGCTTTCTCCGGAACAGTACCTGCCGTATGGAACTTACGAACTGGTCGAGACCAAGGCACCGGAGGGATTCAACCTCAGGGGCAAGAACCTTGATATCACTTTCACCATCCGCAAGGAGGACGAGAATACGATCAAGGATCTGATCGGAATCTCTGCAGAGGACGATGTGATCCGCTTTGATGTGGACATCCACAAGGTCCAGGCGGAGCTGAACGAGGAAGACCCGCACGATAAACTCGAGCCCATGGAAAACATCCGGTTTGACATTTACCTGGACGCGGACATGGACGGGGACAATCCGAAGGAAGGCGCAAAGCCTTATGTTTCAATCAAAACCAATTCGGAAGGATACGCAACAACGAAGGACGAGGCTTATCCGCACGGCAGACTGCCTTACGGTCATTACACGATCATCGAGAATCAGGATACGGTCCCGAAGGGATTCGGAGCAATCCGCAATCTTCATGTAAATGGCACGAAGGACGCGGGTATCATCGACGGGCAGCTGATCCAGACCGGGATCTATCAGGACCAGCATGGGTCATGGATTCAGCTGGCCAAGGTCGACAAGGATTCCGGGAAACTGGTCCTGAGGGCTGGCGCAAAGATCCAGGTCCTGAAGGATGACCAGGAGACGGCCGTGGAATTCAAGGACAGCACAAACCATAAGAAGGTCTCCACCTTCGTCACAAATGAGGGAGGCATGGCTTATCTGCCTCAGAGGCTGGAGGTCGGGACTTACTATCTGAAGGAACTGGAGGCTCCTTACGGATATGTCCTGAACACGGAACTTACGAAGTTTGAAGTCAATCAGGCCAATACCTGGGACCAGCTGATCACCTGGCAGGAGAAAGACCCGGAGGTCAAGGGTGTCCTGAAGATTACAAAGGCCGATGCGGAGACCAAGGAGAAGATCGCCGGAGCAAAGTTCGGCGTCTACGCAGATGAGAAGATTATTTCCGGAGACGGAACCGTTCAGGCGGAGCAGGGTGAACAGGTTGATACCGTAGTCATCGGAGCAGACGGGACCGGGCAGTCCAAAGAGCTTTATCTTGGAAAGTACCACACCGCTGAGATCGAAGCGCCGGAAGGCTACACGCTCGATCCGACAGAGCATCCGTTCGAACTCGTCTACAAAGACCAGTACACGCCGATCGTCTACGCGCATATCGACTCGACCAACAAGCCGACCACGGTCAAACTGACCAAGTGCGAATGGGCGAGCGATAAGAACGGCGAGTGGACAGATGATGATCCGACAAAGACGCTGGACGGAGTCACATTTGATATCACCCGGATCGGCGGAGCAGATGCAGACAGGACCCGTGCCGGCGAAGTTTACGCAGGCGGCAGGGAAGTAACCAAGGACGATGGAACAATCGTGGTCAAGTACGTTGAAACCGGCATCTATTCCATCACCGAGATCGCGACATTTCCGGGATATGTCCTGGACGACACGCCTTCCTACTTTACCGTCGATGAGGACGGATATGTCTTCATGTCTGACGAGAAGGGAAACCCGCTCGATGGGCAGACCAAGTCCGATAAGGCGGAGACAATGAAGAAGAATCAGTACACCAGATGGGATTTCTCCAAGGTCGATATGAATGGGGAAGAACTGAAGGGTGCGAAGATGCAGATCCTGAATGCGGAAGGAAATGTAGCAACGTATCAGGACGACAAGCAGAAGGAACAGAAGGCGGAGTGGACATCTGATGGAACGCCGCATCGCATTAACAGACTGCCGCTTGGCAACTACACGCTACATGAGGAGCAGTCGATTGAGGGCTACACTCTCGCAACAGATATCCCATTCGAGGTGACCAACACGGGAGTGCTCTGCAAGGTCGTCATGACCAACAAGAAACTCATCGTGAAGAAGCTGGATGTCCTCGGAAATGGCGTAAAGAAAGCAGGACTTGAGATCTACGAAGTCCATTTCCATGAGGACGGAACGAAGTATCTGAGTGAAGAGCCGGTCGAGGCCTGGAAGTCAGATGGAAAGCAGTACGATACTTCAAATCTGAAGGTCGGACATACCTACCGTCTGGTCGAATCCAAGGTTCCTAAGGGATATGTCGAGGCGGAGCCGATCGACTTCACCATCACCGATGATCTGACCGATCAGACCGTTGTCATGATGGACAAGAAGGTTCTGGTCAGCAAGGTCAACACAAAGATCACCATGATCGCAGGCGCGAAGCTTGAGGTCAGGGACAGCGAAGGGCAGGTCGTAGATGCCTGGACTTCCGACGGGACCGCTTATCCGGTTTCCGGGCTGAAAGCAGGGCAGACATACACACTGGTCGAGACCGAGGCTCCGGAAGGTTATGTCCTTGCAGACCCAATCGAGTTCACGGTCACAAAGAACTGGTTCGCGGACGATTCTTTCGAACTGACCAACACTCAGGTCTTCATGAGCAAGGTCGACGTGACCGGAGAGAAGGAAGTCCCGGGAGCGACCCTGACCGTCACCGATAAGGAGACGGACAAGGAAGTCGATAAGTGGGTATCCGGAGAAGAACCCCACGCTATATCCGGGCTTCATGTCGGAGGCAGCTACACTCTCCATGAGGAGATCGCTGCCGTAGGTTACGTCCGTGCTTCCGACATCGACTTTACGGTTGATGACGGCTTCACTGTCAAGACCGTGAAGATGGTCGACAAGCAGGTCACCATGACCAAGACGGATGTGACCGGGGAGAAGGAAGTAGAAGGAGCGCAGATGACTGTGACCGATAAGGAGACAGGAAAAGCTGTTGATATCTGGACTTCCGGAAATGAAGCTCATCCGATTTCCAGCTTGGAAGTTGGAAAGACCTATACGCTGACCGAAGTTATCGCTCCGGAAGGCTATGCAGTCGCCGAATCTATTGAATTCACTGTCCCGGATGACGGACAGAACCAGACGCTTTCCATGAAGGACAAGCGGGTAACCATCGATAAGCTTGATGTGCTGGGCAACCCGGTCGTCGGCGCAAAACTGGCAGTCTACGAACTGACAGAGGAGACAGAACAGACCGCAGAAGCTCCTGCTCAGACTGAACAGACTGAGGAAACTGAGGCTGCGGTCCCTGAAACTGAAGCAGATGCAGGATCTGAGGCAGAAACAATTGCTTCGGCAAGCGGCGCTGAAATTGCAGCTGAGACTGCAGATAAGACACAGGCTGCAGATGAGACAGCAGAAACTTCTGAGACGCCAGCTGAAACAGAGACATCACAGTCGGAACAGAACACTGAGAATGAAGGCGTCACAACCGGTACAGCTGCTTCCAGAATAGGAAAACTCATTGATTCCTGGACTTCTGATGGCAAGGCACATGCGGTAAGCGGTCTGATTGTCGGCCATACCTACCGTCTGGTTGAAGAGAGTGCTCCGGAAGGATTCGCTGTAGCTCAGCCGAGAGACTTCACCGTCACGAAGGAGGACGTCGACCAGAAGATCGCTCTGATCGACCGTCAGATTCTGGTCAGCAAGGTGGATACCGAGATCACCATGATCGCGGGTGCCCATCTGCAAGTCGTGGACCAGAACGGAAAGATCATCGACAACTGGGTATCCGATGGAACGGCTCATGCGGTGAGTGGCCTTGTCGTTGGTCAGACCTACACACTGGTCGAGACCAAGGCACCGGAAGGATATGTTCTGGCATCTCCGATCGAGTTCACGGTTTCTGATCAGGCAGATGCTAATGATCAACTGAACCTGGTCAACAAGCAGGTCAAGGTCACCAAGACAGATCTGACAGGGGAGAAGGAAGTCGAAGGAGCACATCTTTCTGTTGTCGAGAAGGACACCGGAAAGACCGCTGACACCTGGACTACCGGAAAGGAAGCGCATCCGGTATCCGGACTGGAAGTCGGCAAGACTTACATCCTGACCGAGACCAGACCGGCTGACGGATATGTAACCGCTGAGAGCATCGAGTTCACAGTTGAGGACGACTTTAAGAGTGAGCTTCATCAGATGAAGGATGCTTCGACAAAGCTGGAGATTTCCAAGGAGGATATCACCACCAGTAAGGAGCTTCCCGGCGCACAGCTTGTCATCAAAGATTCTGAGGGAAATGAGATCGAGAAGTGGACTTCAAGTGACAAGCCTCACTACATCGAGATGCTTCCGATCGGAATCTACACATTGACCGAGACTGCACCGCCTGCCCTTTACATGAAGGCTGAGGACGTACAGTTTGAGGTCAAGGATACTGCTGAGATACAGAAGGTTGTCATGCTGGATAAACCGACCACCATTGTCATTCATAAGAAAGACATCGTGGATGGCGAGAAGGGTGAGGAGCTTCCTGGAGCAAAGCTGGAAGTCCGTGACTCGACCGGCAAGGTCATCGATTCCTGGACATCAGGAACGACCCCACATGAGATCGCATACCTGACTCCGGGGACCTATACACTTACCGAAGTAACGGCTCCGTCCGGATATGAAGTTGCTGAAAATGTATCTTTCTCAGTTGCTGACAACGGACAGGTGCAGCATGTGACCATGTATGACTCTCCGAAGGAAGAGAAGATCGACCTGACCGGAAAGAAGAAGACCACAATGCACACAACTCCTTCCGGAGGCGGATCGTATCCGTCCGGAGGAACGTCTACTCCTTCCGCTCCGGTAAAGACTGGTGACACGACACCAATCCTGCTTTATGTGATTCTTCTTGGGGGAGCTGCAGCTGTTGTGGCATTCCTCATTTGGAGAAAAAAGCAGAACGAAGCAGACGAGTAACATTCCGGCATGATCGGAATATCAATAATTGAAGCGGCGCTTCGGAGAGTCACTCTCCGGAGCGCTTTACTTTACCCGAACAGAACAAAGGAGAACGGAAGAATGAATAAGATTCTGAGAGCAAAAGGAAAGAAGCGGGATAAAAGAGGCTTGATGACAGTACTGGTCACCATGGCACTTCTTGCCATGATTCCAATGAACGCATTTGCGGCAGCACAGGTACAGGGCAAGATCAACAACCTGTACTCTATCGTTACGACAATCATCACAGCGGCAGGGGCAATCGTTCTGGCATGGGGCGTGTTTGAATTCGCATCCGCCTACCAGTCCAGAGATACCGCTCAGCAGACTGACTCCCTGAAGAAAGTCGTAGCCGGAATCCTGATGTGCCTGGCACCAACGATCATTAATCTGCTGAAGTAATGGAGATGACAGTGCAGTGTTCATCTTCGTCTGATATACTTGAGATTAATATCAGATTCAGGAGGCGACAAAGATGACGGAGAACATTGAAGTCTTTACCCAGAGCAGTATTCGTGTCACGGATGGAAAGCGCAGAATCTATATTGATCCATTTCAGATGAGGGAAGCGCCAAAGGACGCTGATTTCATCCTGATTACACATGACCACTATGATCACTTCTCTCCGGAGGATATCGAGAAAGTCAGCACTGGGAAATCGGTTCTGATTGTTCCGGCGAAGATGATCCCGCAGGCGGAGAATCTGGCATCTATTGTCGGGGAGATCCATTCGGTGATGCCCAGCGAGCATTATGGCATCAGCGGTCTGGAATTTGACACGGTCGCTGCTTACAACAATCTGAAGCCATTTCATCCGAAGAGTGCCGGGTGGGTCGGATACATCCTGAAAATTAACGGTCAGAGGATCTATATCGCAGGCGATACCGACATGAACAGGGATAATCGCGATGTAAAATGTGACATCGCTCTTGTTCCGATTGGCGGGAAATTCACTATGGATGCAAATAAGGCAGCAGAGTTTATCAATATCATCCAGCCTACCGTTGCCATCCCGACTCACTATGGAAGCATCGTTGGGAAGAAAGAGGATGCGAACGTTTTCGCTTCCGGAGTGAAGGCGCCGATCAGAACAGAGGTCAAGATGCTGTATTGAGATGAAAAAGATACGTTTGATTACCAATATCGTCAGTGTTCTGCTAATCATCGGATATACCGTCTTCCTGGCTGCATGCTGGGGCAATATTCCGGAAACAGTGCCAACACATTTCAATGCGCTGGGAAAGGCAGATGCTTATGGAAGCAGGTGGAGCCTGATAGCGGAGCCAATCCTGATGACAGCACTGTTTCTTCTTATGGCAGTAGTTGAGCGCTTTCCGTCAGCGATGAATTTCCCGGTTAAAGTAACTCCGGAAAACAGGAACAGACTGTACGCGATTGGCTGCTTCATGATCGATGCAATGAAGATCCTGATCATCTGCATATTTATCGATGGTGGTCTGAGCAGCATTATTACCGGCTTTCCGGTATGGCCTTTGTATTTGCTGTTGGTTCTGATTGCGACTGTTATTATTGCCGGGATCATCGCGAGTGTGCGGGCACGCTGAATACGAATGCCTGTTGACGAGATTCAGATGGTAAGGTTTCTGTAAGAGACAACTATAACGATGCGAAGCATCGGCCAGTAATAGCTGACCGGTGCTTTTATTTTGCCCTATTGGAGAGGGGAAGTGAAAAATAATGTGGCAGCAATTTATGATCCAGTCTATGCCAATGATGTTGAAGCTTCCTGGATGGATGACCGGTATCGGGGACCTTATTAAAGACGGAATTGGCCAGGCGGCAAATGCCGTGTACGAAACGGTTCTGTCGCCGATGCTGACCTGGCTGGGAGGCATCATGTTCGCTCAGGGGCGGGCACTACTGAACTGTGGTTTTTCCATCTGGAAGAGCTGCACACAGGTCGCCCTGAACTTTGTGCAGAAGAATCCGGAGGGACAGTTCGGAGCCTGGTCAATTGTATCCGGGTCAGCAGTCTATGGTGTGTTTCTTGCCGTTGCCGGTTCGCTGACGATCTTCTATTTTGTCGCCGGGTGGCTGAAAGAGAGCATTGATATACGAAGTACCTTCAACCTGGAATCCATGTTCAAGATGTTTATCCGTTTCGCGATAACCATTTCTCTGGTGATGAATTCTATGTCGCTTGTGCGCGGTATCAATAATGCTTCGCTTGCACTGGCGCACACGATTCAGATCACGGAGTCGGATGAGAAGAAGCAGACGGTCGACCAGGTATTTGACAGCATGGAGAATTCGCTGAAGGAAACAGGTGAGAGTGAAGGCAGCTCCTGGTTCTCGGCTGGATTAATCGCCCTGATCGGCGGCGTGGTCGGAATGTTCACCATCCTTGTTTCGGGCGTCGAGCTTGCGATCACCGTGATCAAGCGTCTGTTCAAGGTCTATATGTGTGTCCCCTTTGCCCCGGTAGCGCTCGCGGGCTTTGCCGGCGGGCGCGAATTCTCACAGACCGGGATCGCATGGCTGAAGACCTTTACAGCTTACTGCCTGGAGGCATTTGTCATCGCACTGGCAATCAAGCTGAGCTTCGGCTTGTTTGCTTCTGCGGCGCTGAACTTCACGATTGACAGTGCCGATATTACCGTACAGATGATGCTGGCAATTTTCAACCTCTGCATGCCGATGGTGGCTACGGCTGCCTGCGTGAAAGGGGCAGACGGAGTAGTCCGGTCCTGCATGGGACTGGGATGATGATGAAAGGACAGGTGATCCATCATGATGATTCCTGTAAACCAGGACATAGATTCCTACAAGGACGATTTTTTCAAAGGTCTGACCATGCGCCAGACCTTATTTGCTGTGGCTGCGGTTGTGGTCAGTGGGGGACTTCTGGCTTTCTTCCTGATCTACCTGAAGCTGAACGCATCCGTTGCGATGTATCTGACGCTGCCGGTAGCATTCCCAATCATCGCGGTTGGGTTCATTAAGATCCATGGTATTCCGCTCGGAGAGTATCTGAAGAGGAAGAAAAAAGTCCAGCAACAATCCTCTTTCTTTTACCAGCCGGAAATGGTTTTCTGGGCCAATCAGGGAATGCTTCCGAAAGAAGAGACGGAGGAAATGTCCGGCGGAAAGAACCGCAATCAGAACAATGGTAAGGAACGGAAGAAGTTCTATCTGGAAACGGAGGAGACCATTCAGGGAGGGGAGCCGAAAACGGTGAGGAAAGCAGGAGACAGCAATACAGTAAGCAGCAAAACAGGAAGCATTGAAACGGAAAGTGAGATGAGAGCGATTGAAGGCAATGAAGGAATACAAGGAGTTGACGCAGCCACTGTACCGGCTGCCGAAGACGGTCCAGCAGCTGATTCCCATCAGCCGGATCTCGAAGGACGGGATCTGTCAGCTGGAGGAGAAGCCGGAGGGTGCTGAGGTCCTTTTTGATAAGGCATATCTCTTTCTGGACACGAACTTCGCAACTATGGACGATCTGGAGAAGGACGATTTCCTCAGGCGCTACTGCCTGATGCTGAACAGTCTGAATGTCAGTTTCAAGATTCTTATGATCAACAACAACCAGGACATGGACCAGGTCCGGAGGGAAGTCTTCATCCGGGAGAAGAACGGGCAGTTCTCCGAAATGGTTCAGTCCTTCAACAAGTATATTTCCGACAGGGTGCTGGAAGGACATTCCGGACTGACTCAGGTACGGATCTTCGTGCTGTCTGTCAGAAAGAAGGATGTCGGAGCAGCTCGGGACTATTTTCGGTCGATCGAGGCAAACCTGACAGTCAACTTCAGCAAAATGGAAAGTGCTCTGATCCCCATGGACGGGACGGACCGTCTGCGTTATTTGTATGCCTTCTGGCACATGGGAGAGGGAAAGCAGCTGACCCTGACTTGGGAGCAGATGGTGAGGAAGGCAAGAGACTGGAAGGATTTCGTTGCTCCCCAGCATGTCGGGTATTTTCAGGACGAGTATGGAGCCATGGACGGGATCACGCTGCAGTTTGCAAACCGCTACAGCCGGGTGCTGTATCTGCCGCATCTGCCGAGCGGGGTCAATCCGGAGATCATGAACCGATTTCTCTCGGGTGACTATCAGTGCTCTGTCACCATCGACGCAGCGGCTATCCCAATGGACGCGGTCCGAAAGAGACTGAACGACCTATACATGCAGGTGGGGAGGACAATAGAGAAACAGCAGGAAACACGGAACCGGGCAGGCGCCTGGTCCAGCGATGTCTCCTATGAGGTCCGGAGGCAGAAGAGCGAGATTGAAGAACTGCTGGATGTCATCAACGATAACAATGAGAGGATGTTCTACGTAGGAGTTTATGTGGTGATCAACGCCCCAACGAGGAAGGAACTGGAGAACAACGTGACCGCCTTCTGCTCCGCAGCAGAAGGGGAAGGGTTCCATTTCGAACCGGTCTACTGGGAGCAGATCGAGGCCTTCCACACGGCATCGCCATGCGGAGCAAGGTTCTGCAATACCATGTATCCGCTGCTGACACAGCCGCTGGCAGCATTTACGCCATTCATTGTGCATGAACTGTATCAGCCGGGCGGCATCGCCTACGGGGTAAACCAGATCAGTCGCAACATTCTGATCGGCGACCGGAAGACGCTGCTGAATGGAAATGGTTTTATCCTGGGACTTTCCGGCTCCGGCAAGGGGATGGAGACCAAGAAGGAGATTACGGAGATCTTCCTCACGACGGACGACGACATCATCGTCATCGACCCGATGAACGAGTATGAGGCGATCTGCGATTACTTCCACGGACAGTTCATTGACTTCTCCTCGACCTCGAAGCATTACATCAATCCACTGGATACAGACACTCTGCAGTACATGGACTCCAAGTCAACCTTTCTGAAGGACAAGACCAACCTGATGCTGTCTATTTTTTCGCAGATCAAGGAGAACAGCATGGAGCCGGAGGACAACTCGATTATCGGCCGTGTGGTCCAACAGATCTACCAGGGTGTCGGAGAGAAGAACTTCAAGACACCGACACTGGTCGAGTTCTACGAGATCCTGAAAGAACAACCGGAGGTGAGAGCCCAGGCGCTTGCCCTGTCCATGGAGCTGTTTGTAACCGGCGCCATGAACATGTTTTCCAAGCCGACAAATGTGAATACAAAGAATCGTTTCACTGCTTATGGGATGGCGGACATCGACCGAAGCCAGTCCGGCATGGGAATTATCATCATGCTGGAGTCGGTTCGCTCTCGCATAGCTGAGAATGCTAAGAAAGGAAAATGCACATGGGTCTTTATAGATGAGTTCCATAGGGCGAGGCGTTTCGCCGCCTGAGAGTCTTTGACTTTAGGGTAGCGGGACTGGCAGTGCCCAAAACTGCCAGTACAACTGTTATGGTACTGTTCAAATGAGTGGGTAACGCCACGAAGGGACA
>Ga0256404_1008814_pt1 | contig 14870 bp, 12 predicted proteins | sample RumenRJG_01DNA_FD_185990 | JGI IMG/M metagenome (GOLD analysis project Ga0256404, IMG submission 185990) | Bovine rumen microbial communities from Lethbridge, Alberta, Canada - RJG_01 | ecosystem: Host-associated > Mammals > Digestive system > Stomach > Rumen | place: Canada: Alberta | collected...
GGTCGGGGTGTTATGAGGGGGACCATCCATGTTAGAGGGCGTTTTCATGGAAGGTCAAGGTGTTATGAGGGGGACCATCCATGTTAGAGGGCGTTTTCATGGAAGGTCAAGGTGTTATGAGGGGGACCATCCATGTTAGAGGGCGTTTTCATGGAAGGTCAAGGGGCGGGGAGCGGGTTAGTGATCTTACTCTGTGGTTTTTTTCCAAGACTAGGATCAAAAACGGCCCAAATTGATCCTAGTCTGCTGCTTTTTTTCTAGAGTAAGATCAGTGGGACCTGGTTGCCGTGGGGTCTGGGTGCAGGGCTAGGGGGTGGAAATGGTGAAAAAGTGGGGCGTAGGCTTGTCGGAGTCAAAAAGACTGACTATCTTTACGCCGGGAAGGAGTTTTGGACTCCATTTTTTATAATATGATTTGTCAAGCATGGTAATTAACGACGAAAACACGTTCCGGCGCATCCGGACCCCTTTTTATTATTATGATATGCCGCTGCTGGAGCAGACGGCCGATACGGTAGCCGAGCTCTGCCGCCGCTATGACATCCATGTCCACTATGCGGTGAAAGCCAATTATGGCCGCCGGGTGATGGAAGTCCTTTCTTCCCGTGGATTCGGGGCCGACTGTGTGAGCGGCAACGAGGTGGTCCGCGCCTTCGAGTGCGGCTTCCAGCCTTCCCGGATCATGTTTACGGGGGTAGGAAAGACGGACGCCGAGATGGCGGCCGGCCTGCGTCTGGGCATCCAGGCCTTTAATGTGGAATCGATGGAAGAACTGGCGGTCCTGGATGGCCTGGCCGGACGGATGGGCGTGGTGGCCCACGTGGGCCTGCGCATCAATCCGGGCATCGACGCCCATACCCATAAGTTCATCACGACGGGCCTGACCGAGAACAAATTCGGCATCGCCCTGCGGGATCTGGATGCCGTGATCGATGCCTTGCGGGAATGCAAGAATGTTTACTTCGAGGGACTTCAGTTCCATATCGGCTCGCAGATTACCGACATCGAGGGCGTGTATGCGCACGAGTGCCGGCGGGCCGACGAGGTGGCCGACTACTTCGAGCAGAAGGGTATGCCGGTGCACAACCTGGATCTGGGTGGTGGCCTGGGTGTGGATTATGACGATCCGGATACCCATCCCATTCCGGAATTCGAGCGCTGGTTCAAGGTGGTGGATGCCTCGCTGAAGCGCCGCAAAGACCGCCGCATCCACTTGGAGCCGGGACGGGCGCTCGTGGCCCAGTGCGGCACGCTGGTCAGCCAGGTGCTGTATGTGAAGCATGCTGCCGACAAGGATTTCCTGGTGCTGGATGCGGGCATGAACGACCTCATCCGCCCGGCCCTCTATGGCGCGCGGCATCGCATCATGAAGTTTTTTGCCGCTCCGGACACGCCGATGCATCGTTACGATGTGGTCGGACCCGTGTGCGAATCGTCCGATGTATTCGCGGAAGGGGCGTTGCTGCCGCAGTGCCAGCGGGGCGACCTGGTGGGCCTGCGCAGTGCCGGTGCCTATGGACAGGTGATGTCCAGCCGATACAACCTGCGCGATATGGCGCCGTCGGTTTTCTCGGACCGTCTGGCCGTTGCGCCCATGCGTGAGAGTTTCCCGGAAAAGTAGTATATTTGCAGGCTAATTTTTACGATTATGTTCGAGAACTTACAGGAACGACTGGAACGCTCTTTCAAGATACTGAAAGGTGAAGGGAAGATTACCGAGATCAATGTAGCCGAGACGCTGAAGGATGTCCGGCGGGCGCTGCTGGATGCCGATGTGAGCTATAAGGTGGCCAAGGAGTTCTGTGACTCGGTGAAGGAGAAGGCCATGGGCCAGAACGTGCTTACGGCCGTGAAGCCGCAGCAGATGATGGTGAAGATCGTCCACGACGAACTGGCTGCCTTTATGGGCGGCGCCTCCACCGACATCAACGTTAAAGGCAATCCCGGTGTGGTGCTGGTGGCCGGTCTGAACGGTTCCGGTAAGACGACTTTCTCGGGCAAATTGGCCCTGAATATCAAGAGCAAACGCGGCATGCAGGTCTTGCTGGCCGCTTGCGATACCTTCCGCCCTGCCGCAATCGACCAGTTGAAAGTGCTGGGCGAGCAGATCGGCGTTCCGGTCTATACCGAAGAAGGGGAGAAGGACCCGGTGAAGATTGCCCGCGCGGCCATCGCCAAAGCCAAGTCGGAAGGAATCCCCGTGGTGATTGTGGATACCGCCGGCCGTCTGGCTGTGGACCAGGAGCTGATGGATGAGATTTCGGCCCTACACCAGGCTGTACAGCCTACCGAGACCCTCTTCGTGGTGGATGCCATGACGGGTCAGGATGCTGTTGAAACGGCCAAGGCCTTCAACGATCGTCTGGATTTTGACGGCGTGGTGCTGACGAAGATGGATGGCGACACCCGTGGCGGTGCGGCCCTTTCCATCAAGTATGTAACCGGCAAGCCCATCAAGTATATTTCCACGGGCGAGAAGATGGAGGCCCTGGATGTGTTCCACCCGGAGCGTATCGCCGACCGAATCCTGGGTATGGGCGATGTGGTTTCCCTCGTGGAGAAGGCGCAGGAGCAGTTCGATGAGAAGGAAGCCCGCGAGTTGAAGAAGAAACTGGCCAAGGATAAATTCGGCCTCTGGGACTTCTACAACCAGATCCAGCAGGTGAAGAAGATGGGCAACATCAAGGACCTCGCTTCCATGATCCCCGGTGTGGGGAAAGCCATCAAGGATGTGGATATTCCGGACGATGCTTTCAAGGGCATCGAGGCCATTATCCTTTCCATGACGCCCGCCGAGCGGGACAATCCCGATATCTTGAACGGCAGCCGCCGCAAAAGAATCGCAGACGGTTCTGGAACTTCCCTTCAGGAAGTGAACCGTCTGCTCAAACAGTTTGAGGGTACGCGCAAGGCCATGAAATCTGTCATGACCGGCAACCTCATGGATAAGATGCGCGGCATGCGCCGGCGCTAATCATTTTGCCGATTGGTTTGTCTCGAGCTGTCCCAGGAAGGTGATGGCTTCGCGATTGCGGCAGTTTATATTGATCGAAGCGGAACCATTGTCGTACAGGCGGATGTTGTACTCGTAGGTATCTTCGCTATTCGACGCGACGACCTTGATGTCATAGACACCCGGCTTGACTTCCTTCCAGTTGTAGGAAGTGATTTCCGTCTTGAAATCCAGCGCATTTCCACCTCCGTAGGGAATGTTGGTGGCGCGCCCGAAATACGGCAGCGCAGACTCCAGGCAATTGTCCTCCACCTTGACGAAATACGGATCGGTAAGCGTCTTGCTCGGAGCGCGAAGGGGAATCATCTCCGTGGCAACGATCTTGAAAGAAGCCGCGGGAACCTGTTCACGCACGCTCTTGGCGATGGCAGCCTGCTCGGCGGCTCGCTGCTCGCTGGTCTGTTTCGTGGCGGCGCAGCCAGCCAGCAACAAGGCGGCTGCACAAAAGAAAAGAAGATGTGCTTTCATGTGGATTGATATTTCATGGGTTATTGCTTTCCAAATAACAGTTGCATATCGGCATCGATGCCTTTCGCGGCCAGGCCTTCCGGCACGAAACGCCAGCGGCCGATACGCGCGGGGTCTCCGATGACAGCCGGGTCGATGCTGCCGTGCTCCAGCAAGTAGTTGTAGAGGATGTTCCGGATTTCCGGGTAGTATTCCACCACGCGGTCGGTAATCTTGTCGGTATCGATGCCGATGGCCCGCAGGATGCCGCCGCCACCGCTGGCGCGGTAGGATGTCATGGCCACGAAGTAGGTCTTTTCCGGGTCAAAGGGCTGCCCGCCGGCCATCGAAGCAATGTCCACGCGGCTGCCGGAGGGCTTCGTGACATCCACGGTATAGTTGATGCCGGCGGCGGAGTCGAAGTTGTAGGAACGGTTCACAAAGGACCATCCCTGCTGTCCGGTTCGGCTGTCATGGCGCGGGGTGATCTTCAGGATATGTTCGCCCGGCCTGGACACGGTATTGATCCACTGGTCGTATGAATACTCCAGATAATCATGGATCTCGCGGCCGGTCATTTTGACTACATAGAGCTGATTCTCAAAAGGATAGATGGTGAACAGGTCATTGTATACCAGGACCCCGGCCGGTACCGTCCCATTGTAGGTGAGCGGGGCGGCAAAGGAAATCTGGGCGGGGGAGCAGCCCAGGCAAAGGGTGTGGACCAGGTTGAGGTAATCGCACATGCCGGCATAGCCGTCGCGGGTGCGCAATTCGGCCTTCAGCTCTCCTACTTCCTTAAGGGTGAAAGCCTTGACGGCTTCGTAATCGGGATGGAATAGCTTTTCCATCACCGTATCTACCTTGAACTTATCTATCGGAATCAGTTCGGCCTCGGTCTCGCGGGCGACAACTTTTCCACCCTTCACGGTCAGGCGGATGTGTCCGTGACCCATGAAGCGGCAATGGCTGCCGGAGTTGATGAGGGCCGTGTTCCCCCGGGAGACGACATAGGGACGGTGATCGTGCGAGCAGACAAGGAAATCAACCCCTTCCAGCGAATGCAGCAAGTCCATTCCCTGGCTCTCCAGCGATGCTTCGCCCTCGCGGCCCGTTCCCGAATGGACGGCGACGATGATGACCTGCGGCTTCTCCTTGGCCCGGACGGCATCCACCGTCTGCTGGACACGCGGAATCAGGGACTCAAACGTGATCCCGCGCCAAACGCTTTCGGCCAGCCAATTCTTCATGTTGGGGTTGGTGAAGCCGAGGATGGCAATCTTCAGCCCGTGGCGTTTCAGGACTGTATATTCCGGGAAATACGGGCTTCCGTCGCTGTCTTTGCGGGCGTTGCCTGCCAGGAAGGGGATTCCGGCGGCCTTCATTTCGCGGGCGATGCGGTCATAGACCGGGTGGCCGGTTTCGATGTCGTGATTGCCTACCGCGATGGCATCGTACCCCATGTAGGCGGCCATCCGCGTGTACACGTGCGTTTGCGTGGTATCCACGTAGTTGAAATAGTAGGCGGCATTGTCCCCCTGGAGGATGTCACCGGCATCGACCAGAATGACGTTTTCCTTACCCGCGGCGGCACGTACGCTATCCACGCTCCATGCTACGGCCATCAGCGATTTACGGGTTTTGGCCGATGTGTAGGTGGAATCGAAATAGGTTCCGTGTACGTCGTTGGTGGTGAGCAGCTCGAAGGCGTACTCGCCGTCTTTCGGCCCGCAGGCGCAAACGAGCGCCAGGGCGGCAATGAGCATTTTCTTCATCAGATGGCAGCTTTAAAGCGGTATGTGGTTACTTTTTTGGCGGGTTTCTTGTTGAGGATCCGGTCCAGGGAGAAGATCAGGGAAACGACTTCCTGATGGCCCTGGAAGCCGTCCTCGAAGTGGAAAACCGTGCCTAGTTTCAGGTCCAGGAAGGAGGCGATGCGGGGTTGCCACCAGGCTTCCACGCGGTCGTAAACTCCTGATTTTCCGGCTTCCTGGCCGATGCGGTAGAAGGGCGAGCCCATGTAGAGGTCGCTCCCGTAAGAGGTGCCCGCCACGCTGGGGTTGGTGTACAGCGGCATCAGGTTTTTGCCGGCATAAAAGCGGTTCACCAGGCTGATGTTCCAGTGACGGGCCTCGGCATAGACTTCGGCGCCGCCGGGGGTAAGGGTGCCGGAATGGAGGACCCGGTCGCGCTGCATGGCCTGCAGCCAGCCCAGGCGCAGGGTCAGCAGTTGGATGCCGGCCATCTTCCCGGCATTCAGCTGGGCGAAGGGTTCCACGAGATTGTCATCCACCACGCCAGGGTATTTGTACGAGCCGGCAAAGTGGTGGAAGGCGCCGGTCCAGCCCAGGGTTAGCCATTCTTTGGGCGTCCATTCGCCGTAGGTGAAGATGACGAATTCTTCGCGGCGGAATTCGCTCTGGTGGCCTTTCCAGTCACATCCCACTTCGAAGAAGGCCTTGGACGTCTGCAGTTGCAGCAGGGCGCCGTCGAAGTTGCGGTCCAGGTGGCGGAGAGAATCCGACCAGAAAGCCTGGGAATAGTTCCCCTGCGAGAGGCTGCGCGGATAGGCGCCGAACACGCCGGTCAGCTTGGCTTTGGAGAAAGCGAGGTCGAAACGATACCAGAGCGTGATTTCGCGAAGAAGGCGCGTGTTCTCCAGTCCCCGGTCGGCATCGTCCGAACCGGCGGCCGCCGGCGTACGGACGGGGTATTCCCCCATGTTCTTGATAATGTCCAGGCCCGCCATCACCTGATGGACGTTGCGGGCGTTCTGCTTGATGCGAAGTCCTACGGACGGGGTCAGGAAGGCTGTGTTGATGGTCATGGAACGGGTAAATGCCTCTTTCCCCGCGTCCATTTCGCGGTTGTCGAAATAGAATTCGAAACCGGCATCGTATACGAATTCCGGTTTCTGCCCGAAAGCGGACTGGGCCGCCAGCACCGCCAGCAGCAGGAACAAACATCTTCTCATATTGCAAAGATAATAATCTTATGAAAAAAATGGATATCTTTGCGCTATTATGATGAAATGGCAGACACCCGTCGCGGAAGGGAAGTGTTCCGTGCCCCTGCATGCCGGGGATGATACAATGGTCCTGGGCAGTTGTTTCGCCGACGAGACCGGCCGCCGGCTGGCTGAGTGTGGTTTGGATGTGTGTGTGAATCCGTTCGGGACCCTGTACAATCCCGTCTCCGTGTGCAACAGCATCTCGCGCCTGCAATGCGGCGTCCCCTTTACGCAGGAGGATTGCGTAGAAATGGGCGCCGGCGCGGGACTGGTATGCTCTTTCAGCCACCATACCTCTTTTGCCCGGCCCACTCCGGAGGCTTTCCTGGAACACGCCAATGCGGCCCTGGAAACGGCCTCGGCCCGGTGGAAATCAGCCTCGAAGGTGCTCATTACCCTGGGCACCGCCTGGTGCTGGCGGCATCTGCCGGAAGGGGAAATCGTATCGAACTGCCTGAAACGGCCGGCGGGGGAGTTTTCCCGCGAGCGGCTGACGGTGCCGCAGACGGCGGCCCTGCTGAAATCGCTGGTACAGCGCTATCCCGATAAGTTTTTCGTTTTTACGGTGAGCCCCATCCGCCATCTTTCCGACGGAGCGCACGGCAACCAGGTAAGCAAATCCATCCTCCTGCTTGCCCTGGAGGAGGTCTGCGCCGCCTTCCCGGACAGGACGGCCTATTTCCCTGCCTACGAAATCCTCCTGGACGAGTTGCGGGACTATCGGTTCTATGCCGAGGATATGGTCCACCCGTCCCTGCAGGCGGCCGAATACGTATTCGGGAAGTTCCTTTCCTTTGCCTTTCCGGACGAAGAACGCTCCCGGTTGGAGGAGCGTCGCAAGGCCTTCAAGGCGTCACAGCACCGTCCGATGCATTAATCCAGGCCGGATTGCAGGAAGGCGATGAAGCGGTCGATGTTGAGGTCGTATCCGCGAACGGGGGTGAGTTGATTCCCGTTCGCATCCAGAATGACATAGGCCGGCTGGGCGTTGATCCCGAAACGCGTCCGGGCGATATAGGAGTTGACCTTCCCCATTTTCACGAGTTCTTTCCCCTCGGGGGTGACGATGCGGTCCTGCGGGGCGGCGTCGTATTTTTTCTCATCGGTATAAAGGGAGGCGATGATGAAATGTTCGCGCAGCAGGGTCAGAACGCGCGGATCGCTCCACACGCGGGCTTCCATCTCCCGGCAGTTGGTGCATCCGTGTCCGGTAAAATCGGCAAAGACCCGTTTCCCTTCTGCCTGGGCGCGTTCCAGCGCCTCGCTGAGTGAGAAGCAGCCGGGCAGGCCGTGGGGAATTTCCAGTTCATTTGTACGGGTATAGGAACGCTCCTGGTATTTCATGGGCGGAAGATAGCCGGAAAGGGCTTTCAGCGGGGCGCCGAACAGGCCGGGGATCATATACACGACGAAGGAGAATACGGCAATGCCCAGCCCCAGGCGGGTCAGGCCGATGCCCTCGTCCTTGGGCTCTCCCTTGAAGCGGAGCCAACCCAGCAGATAGCAGCCCAGCAGGCTGAAGACCACGATCCAGATGGCCAGATAGACTTCGCGATCCAGCAGGCCCCAGTGGTAGGTCTGGTCCGGGATGCTGAGGAACTTGAAGGCCAGGGCCACTTCAATGAAGCCCAGGATAATCTTGACCTGCCCCAGCCAGCTGCCGCTCTTGAGTTTCTTCAAGATGGACGGGAAGAGGGCCAGCAGGGTGAAGGGGAGGGCGAAGGCTACGGAGAAGGCGAGCATGGTGACCATGGGCGTCCAGAACTGTCCCTGGGTGGATTTGATGAGGACCGTCCCCACGATGGGCCCCGTGCAGGAGAAAGATACCAGCACCAGGGTCAGGGCCATGAAGAAAACGCCCGCCAAGCCGCCCCGGTCGGCGTTTTTGTCGCTTTTGTTGACCAGAGAAGAAGGAAGGGTTATTTCAAAGGCGCCGAAGAAGGAAGCGGCGAATACCATGAATACCACAAAGAAAACCAGGTTCGGGAGCCAGTGGGTGGCCAACCAGTTGAATATATCTGCCGTGACGGCCGCGCCGCCGATCAGACGGGTCAGGCCGATAATCAAGCAAATGGGGAGCGTGTACAGCAGGACGATGAAGAGGCCGTACATAAAGGCCTTGAAGCGGCCTGCGGCGGGGGAGGCGGATCCTTTGAGGAAGAAGGATACCGTCATCGGGACCATCGGGAAGACGCAGGGGGTCAGCAGCATGGCCAGTCCCCAGAGGATGGCTTCCAGGACCAGGGCCCAGAGCGAACCGGCCGTTCCGCTTGCCCCGGCGGCTATCTCTTCCTGCAGGGAAGTGGTCCGGGTGGGAACAAGGGGAATCTCAAAGCCCCAGTTCTCCGGGGCGGCGCACAGGGTGTCGTTGCAACTGTTCCAGGTAATGGTGCCTTTCAGCAGGGCGTCCGGTGCGGCGGTACGTACCTGCTGGACCAGTACGATGCTCCGTTCGAAAATCAATTCGCCCGAGGCGGTCTGCCGGGGTTCGCCCACTTCCTGTAGCGCTCCTTCCAGGGTAAAGCCTTGGGGCTCAGCGAAGTCGATCTCGGTGGCCGAATACTCGTCGCGGAGGCTGTAGGTGTGCCAGCCGTCGAGAATCTTACCGGTAAAACGGACTTCCAGCAAGCCGTCTTTCAGGGCGGAAACGCTTGTGCTCCAGGTGACCGTTTGTTCCGGAGCCTGGGCAAAAGTGGCGGCGCTGAAAAACAGTACCGCCACCAATATTAGCATTCTTCTCATAACGGGAAGGAATTATTTTGCGTAGGCCACCGAACGGGTTTCGCGGATCACGGTAATCTTTACCTGACCCGGGTAGGTCATTTCGTTCTGGATCTTCTGGGCGATGTCGGCCGATAGGGCGGCGGCCTGCTGGTCGCTCACTTCCTCTGCGCCTACGATCACGCGCAGCTCACGGCCGGCCTGGATGGCGTAGCTCTTGGTAACGCCCTGATAGGAGGCGGCCAGGTCTTCCATGCCTTTGAGCCGTTTGATATAGGATTCGATTACCTCGCGGCGGGCACCCGGACGGGCGCCGGAGATAGCGTCGCCGATCATCACGATGGGGGAGATGATGGAGGTCATCTCGATTTCCTCGTGGTGGGCGCCGATGGCGTTGCAGATTTCGGGTTTTTCCTTGTACTGTTCGGCCAGTTTCATGCCCAGCAGGGCGTGCGGCAGGTCGGGATCGTCCTCGGAAACCTTGCCGATATCGTGCAGCAGGCCGGCGCGTTTGGCAATCTTCGGGTTCAGGCCCAGTTCGGATGCCATGATGGCGCTGATGTTGGCCACCTCGCGGGAGTGCTGCAACAGGTTCTGGCCATAGGAGGAACGGTATTTCATGCGGCCGATGAGTTTCACCAGCTCGATATTCATTCCATGGATGCCCAGGTCGATGCAGGTGCGTTTGCCGGTTTCCAGGATCTCGTCTTCCAGCTGCTTCTGTACCTTGGTCACGACTTCTTCGATACGGGCCGGGTGGATGCGGCCGTCCACCACCAGCTGGTGGAGGGACAGACGGGCCACTTCGCGGCGGACCGGGTCGAAGGCGGAAAGCAGGATGGCGTCCGGGGTATCGTCCACGACGATTTCAACACCGGTAGCGGCTTCCAGGGCGCGGATGTTGCGGCCCTCGCGGCCGATGATGCGGCCTTTGATTTCATCGCTCTCGATGGGGAAGGTGGTAACGGCGTTTTCGATGGCGGTTTCGGAAGCAGTGCGCTGGATGGTGTTGATAACGATGCGTTTCGCTTCCTTGGTGGCGTTCAGACGGGCCTCGTCCATCATATCGTTGATGTAAGCCTGCGCCTCGGTGCGGGCCTCGGCCTTCATGTTCTCTACGAGCATGTTCTTCGCCTCGGCGGCTGTCATGCCGGCAATGGCTTCCAGCTGTTTGTTGGCCTGGGCACGCAGACCCTCGAATTCTTCGGTTTTGCGGCGGAGGTTTTCCTGCTGGGCCTGGAGGCTGTTCTGCAGATTTTCGGTGTCGCGGAGCTTTTTCTGGAGGTCGGCATTCTGCTGGCCCAGGGCGCTCTCTTTCTGTTTGATCCGGTTTTCGGCCTCGCGCAGCTGGTTGTTCTTTTCGTTTACATGCTGTTCGTGCTCGGCTTTGAGCTGGAGGTATTTCTCCTTGGCCTGCAGGATTCTTTCTTTTTTAATCTGTTCCCCTTCCGCTTCGGCGGCACGGAGAATTTCGGCTTTCTGGCCTTTCAGCAGCAGCTTCCTGACCACTATGTAGACAGCCAGCGCGACGATTGCGCCGATGATGGCTCCTATCAAATACTGTAACATACAAATATATCGTTAATTAAGTGTTTCCTGTCAGGAAAAAACCGCCGGTCGTTTGTCTTAGACCTTACCATGTAAGATTTGGGTTCCGCTCCGTTTCAAACTTCCGGTGGAGATGCATAAAAGCACCTGACCCGAAGGCCCGGCCTGTCATCCTGGAGCGAGAGGGCCCGGTTCCGAAGAACTTTGTTGAAATAAGCACGCGGGACCGGCGGGATGTTTCCTGCTATGTCAAAGTTGGGAGAGATAGTCGTCCGTGTCCTTTTTCAGGCGTGCGGCTTCATCGGCAAGGGCTTCCATCTTGCGTTGTGTGGCCAGGCGGCTGACGGTTTCGTTCAGTGCCACGAAGGAAAGCTTGTCTGCGAGGGATCGCTCCGGGAAACGGGCATCGTACGCGGCGATCTTTTTGTTGATCGTCTCGGCGGCGATCCGCATCAGCTGTTCCATCTCGGGAGAGCTGGCTTTCAGCGGATAATCCGTTCCTGCAATCTTTATGGTAATACTCTGTTCCATCCTACTTTTCCAGCAAGGAGATGCATCGGTCGATCTCCCGGATGAGTTTATCCATCTTTTCCTTGGCGACGACATTGCTGCCGGCGGGGGCCATAAACGCCGCGGAGAGTTTCATCGTGTCGATTTGCTGCTCCAGTTCGGCTATCTTCTCTCTGCAGTCCGTATTCCGTTGCTCGCTTTGTGCCAAAGCCTGGCGGAGCGATTCGCACTCCGCTTTCCGAGCCTCGTACAACGCGATAAGCCGTTCGATATTTTGTTTAACATCTTCCAGCATGTTCCGGAACTCTGCAATTTATGCAAATATAACAAATTATTCTCATTAATGATAACAGTATTGGGGATTTTTTTCTACCTTTGAGAAAAATAGACCCAACGTGATGAAGGAGATTCATTTCGGCTTGCTGCCGCGGATTCTCGTGGCGATTGTCCTGGGCATCGGCTTCGGTTGTTTCCTGCCGGGTGTCGTGGTTCGTGGTTTTGCAACATTCAACAGCATTTTCAGCCATTTCCTCCAGTTCCTGATTCCGCTCATTATCATCGGCCTGGTAACGCCTGCCATTGCGGAAATCGGAAAGGGTGCGGGCGTGCTGCTGGCCATCACGGCCCTGGTCGCCTATCTGGACACTGTTTTTGCGGGCTGCTTTTCCTACCTGACCAGCGTGCTGGTTTTCCCGAAACTGATTTCCGGCGGGCCGACGGTGTCGGAAATCGCCCAGGCAGAGGAAGTATTGCCGTATTTTACCATCGAAATCCCTCCGATGACGGATGTGATGACGGCCCTTGTCTTTTCCTTCACGCTGGGACTGGGCATGGCCTTTTTCGGCTCGCAGCAACTCAAGGGGCTGGCGTCCGAATTCAAGGATATCGTGGTCAAGACCATCGAAACGGCGATCCTGCCCCTGCTGCCGATTTATATTTTCGGCATCTTCCTGAGCATGACCTATACCGGACAGGCCTGGAGCGTATTGAAAGTTTTCGTTTCCATCATCGGGGTGATTTTCCTGATGCATATCGTCCTGCTGGTGCTGCAGTTCTGCGTTGCGGGTGCCGTTACGCACCGCAATCCCTTCCGGCTGCTGGGCACGATGATGCCGGCCTATTTTACCGCTTTGGGGACCTCCTCCTCGGCGGCGACCATCCCCGTAACCCTGAACCAGACCCTCAAGAACGGGGTTTCCGCCGAAGTGGCGGGCTTCACCGTCCCTTTGTGTGCAACCATCCATTTATCGGGCAGTACGCTCAAGATTGTCTCCTGCGCGGTGGCGCTGATGATGATGCAGGACATGCCCTTCGACGCAGGAATGTTCCTCGGCTTCATCCTCATGCTGGGCATCATGATGGTGGCGGCTCCGGGCGTGCCGGGCGGCGCCATTATGGCGGCTCTGGGCGTGCTGGGCTCCGTGCTGGGCTTCGGTGAACAGGAACAGGCACTGATGATTGCCCTGTATATTACGATGGACAACTTCGGCACGGCCTGCAACGTGACGGGGGACGGTGCCATTGCCCTGGTGATTGATAAATTTTTCCGAAAAAGAACGTAAGAGCATATGAGAGATTACGGTTATCTGCGAATCATGGCCTGCTCGCCCCGGGTGCGGGTGGCCGACGTCCGTTTCAACTGCGAGACCATTACGGAAGCCATCGAAGCCGCCGATGCGGCCCGGGCCGCCCTGGTCGTGTTTCCGGAACTGTCGCTGACCGGCTATACCTGCGGGGACCTCTTTGGACAGAACCTGCTCATTGACAAGGCGGAAGAGGCTGCAAAGGAAATTGTCCGCGTGTCGCGCGCCAAGGCGGTGACCATTGTGGTGGGCGTTCCCGTCCGTTTCGGCGGGCACCTGTACAACTGTGCCGCCGTCATCCGCAACGGCCGTCTCAAGGGCCTGGTGCCGAAAATCTACCTGCCTACGTATAATGAATTCTACGAGGCTCGCTGGTTCGCTTCGGGTGCCGCCTTCCTGGGCTCTCCCGAGACGGTGAAATATGCCGGACAGACCTGTGTACTGGCTCCGGCGCAATTGTTCAGCATCGGGAAGGCCTCCTTCGCCGTAGAGTTGTGTGAAGACCTCTGGACTCCGGTTCCGCCGTCTTCCTGCCACGCCCTGGCCGGCGCCGAAGTCATCGTGAACCTGAGCGCCAGCAACGAGGTCCTGTTGAAACACACGTACCGCCGCAGCCTGGTGGCGGGCCAGAGCGCCCGGACCGTGAGCGCCTACGTGTATTGCGGCGCGGGTTATGGCGAATCGACCCAGGATGTGGTGTTTGCCGGCTCCTCCTTCATTTGCGAGAACGGAACCTTCCTGGCCGAAAACGAGCGTTTCCGGATGGACGGCTCGTCGGTGGTGGCCGATGTGGACATCGAAAAACTGACGGTTCTCCGCCAGAAAGAAAATACCTTCCAGGCCATCCTGCCCGATGGTCATCCGCTGCAGGACAATTATTTACGGGTCGATCTGGGGGAGGGCCCCCAAACCGACTTCGAGGAAAAACTGTATCGGACCGTGGACCCGCATCCCTTCGTCCCGGACGGGGACGCAGGGGAGATCGACCGGCGTGCCCGTGAGGTGCTTTCCATCCAGGTGACGGGGTTGGTTTCCCGCCTGGAGCACATCGGTTGCCGGACGGCGGTGATCGGGATTTCCGGCGGTTTGGACAGCACCTTGGCCCTGCTGGTGACGGCCCTGGCTTTCGACCAGCTGGGATGGTCGCGGGACCGCATCCTGGGAATTACCATGCCCGGCCTGGGCACCTCCGGCCGTACCAAAGGGAATGCGGTGGACCTGATGGCCGCCCTGGGCGTGACCGCGCGCGAAATCTCCGTGGTTCCCGCCGTGGAGCAGCATTTCAAAGATATCGGCCACGATCCCAAGGTACTGGATGCCACCTATGAAAATGCGCAGGCCCGCGAGCGTACGCAGATCCTGATGGATGTGGCGAACCAGGAGAACGGGATTGTGATCGGGACGGGCGACCTGTCGGAACTGGCCTTGGGCTGGTGTACGTACAATGGGGACCAGATGTCCATGTACGGCGTGAACGCGGGCGTGCCCAAGACCCTGGTCATCCACCTGGTACGCTGGGCGGCGGAAAACCGTTTCGGCGAAGCTGGCGGTCATGCCGGCCGGCCGGTTCGGGAGATCCTCCTGGACATCGTGGATACGCCCATCAGCCCGGAACTGACCCCCTCCGACGCTTCGGGAGCCATCGCCCAGAAGACGGAAGACCTGGTGGGCCCGTACGAGCTGCACGACTTCTTCCTGTATCATTTCTTCCGTTTCGGCACGTCGCCGGCCAAGTTGTATTTCCTTGCCCGCAAGGCGTTTGGAGACAAATACGACGCGGATACCCTCCAGAAATGGCTCCGGAAATTCTACTGGCGGTTCTTCAGCCAGCAATTCAAGCGTTCGGCCCTGCCGGACGGACCCAAGGTGGGGTCGGTATCCCTCTCGCCCCGCGGTGATTGGCGCATGCCGTCCGATGCCAAATCCAGCCTGTTCCTGGCTGAACTCGACACCTTATAGGTTTCGGGAACCGCTTTAGCGGTCGTATTTGCGGTGGACGGTGAGGTAAATGCCTCGCCCAAGGAAGTACACCCCGATG
>Ga0256404_1008815_pt1 | contig 14869 bp, 5 predicted proteins | sample RumenRJG_01DNA_FD_185990 | JGI IMG/M metagenome (GOLD analysis project Ga0256404, IMG submission 185990) | Bovine rumen microbial communities from Lethbridge, Alberta, Canada - RJG_01 | ecosystem: Host-associated > Mammals > Digestive system > Stomach > Rumen | place: Canada: Alberta | collected...
ACTAAGACCTGAAAACTTCGGAAACAGCATCTCCGGCGGAGAAAATGGTGAATTTCACAGGCTAATAGAGGAAATTATTCCCCGGGTAGAAGCCGAGATGGATGAATATATGAGAAATGAAAACAAAATCCATCTGAACAACATGATGTCAATGCTTCATTTATGTCTTGAAAACAAAAAAAATAAAGAAAGACTCCTAAAAATGCAGTCCGGACGTCCGCAATACATGTTTGTAGACGAGTTTCAGGATACTGATGACATGCAGATTGACGCTATCCGAAAAATCTCAGATCTGCTTCAGTATAGGCTGTTCGTTGTCGGTGATGTCAAGCAGTGCATCTACCGTTTCAGAGGCGCAAAGGAGAATGCCTTCAGCCGGCTAGGCGTTGAGCATAATGCTCAATGGGAAACCTTCTCTCTGTATAAAAATTACCGGACCGACTCAAAACTTCTTGATATTTTCCATGAGACTTTTGCTGATTTGGGCTGTCAGATCGAAGGAGGTGAGCCGCTCCTTATGTACAGTTGTGACCCCAATCACAACGACAGGCTCGTTGGGACAAGAAATTACAATGAACATGAGAACGAATCAGATTTTTATCGGAAAATCACCATTACCGATGAATATTCACGTATTAAGACTCTTTTTGATGAGGTCCGCAGGCAGATCCAGATAATTTCGGATCTGAAGCAATCAGGGAAAAGGCTCTCAGATAAGGAAAGAGAAATAGCGATACTCGTAAGGGAAAACTGGCAGGCTGAAAATATCAAGCAGGCAGGCAAGAAATTCGGTCTTGAAATAGTCACGAATACAGGTGGAGACCTCTATACGTCAGCTCCTGCCCTCGATATGCTTACTCTGGCAAATGCGCTCCTTCATTACGATGAGTCAGATTACCTGTATGCCCTCGTGTCCTCAAACTTCATAGGTGGAGGAAAGTGCAAAACCAAGATGTATCAGATCCGGGAAGAAAATAAACATTCATCCTGGAAAAAATCGAAAGTCAGTGATACATCTCAGGCGAGAGAACTGCGGTCAATGATAAACGACAGTCTCATGCACTCCCCAAACGCAGAAGAGGAGTGGAAAGACTGGAACACAATTGTGCAGTATCTAAGGACAATGCCTATTCTGCAGGTTATTCGCAAAATATACAGAATTCTGATGCCATGGGGCAACTATGCGGGCTATAACAGCAAATGGAATAATTATGGCAGCGCAAAGTGGAAACAGGACAACTACCGGCTTAATGTCGATCTGCTGCTTGAGGAGCTGATCAATACGGCAAATATGGATTCGCTGACCATAAATTCACTGGTTGATATCCTCACGGCAAACGTAGTAAATGCCAAAAATGTTGACAGCCGCATTCCTGATATAAAAGGTCAGGATTATGTAATTAAGTGCGTTACAGTACATAAATCGAAGGGACTTGAGTACGGTGCGGTTATCCTTCCGTACTGCTCTGCCGCAATCGATATTATGAAACGATCAAGAGTCAACGTATCAGTCGTTGATAATGGTGGCATAAAAGTTGGCTATCAGATAAAGACTGACAATGACACTTACCAGAATGATTTCTTTGACGAAAGCATGGAAACAAGCGAGAGGATGAGGGAAGAGACCAGAATCCTTTATGTAGCCATGACCAGGGCAATCAGGGATTTCTCCTGGATTGCCCTCGAAGGGAAGAAGCACATCTGCTGGCAGAACCTCATACAGGAGGATTATAGCAATGCCGTATAAAATTTATACTTACGCAGACCCATATAGAATAAAAGATGCTGATTTCTGGGACGGCAGATTTAATCATATTAAGTATTATCCCCAGCTCTGTGCTTCAAGAACACTTGTAAACGGTCTTGTAAGCGTCATGAAGGATGAAATCACATCCCTTATCTGCCCGATAGACGCTATAGTTAGCGAAAAAATATTCAGGAGTTGGACTAAAGATATCGGGCTTAAAATACTTCAGTACAGCGAACTGAGCAAAATATACAGAGAACTAAACAAACAAAAGTATCTGTCCGACACTCAGTTAATTGGCCTTCTGCACAACAGCGACGGTATGCTTGATGCTATCCGTCTGTTCATTGAATTAGGCATAGAGTCATCCTCACTGAATGCTAAAGGCTTGAGTCTGGAGCACCGCCTGTTTGCCTATCTGCTCAAAAATCTGGAGTCAAATCAGCTTTTTACTCTCCCAGAGATGCCTTCATTAGATGAAATAAGCACGCTTCTGACTGAACAGGCTGAGCAGGAAAGGGAAGGAAAAGAAATAATCCATGCTGAAAAGGGGGATGCAGCTAAAGGGAGTTATTGGGAAAAAGAGAGTCAGCGCCTGGATCGGATGATCAAGAGCTCTTGGGACTGGGACCGCAGACACATTGTCATTCATGGAATCCATCAGTTTACACCGCTGCAGCTTCGGTTTATCCAGCACCTTGATAAGCTCGGCGTTGAGGTGATCTTCCTGCACAACTACCTGCCTGAGTTCAAAGAAATCTATTCATCATGGAGCTATATATACCAGCAGTTCAATGCAACTGTACATCATGACGAAAATATTAAGCACTACACTCCTGCTGGACAGATTCAAAAGCCGGGCAACGCAATAGCAGTAAACCTCGGTCTTCTCTGCGATGAATCAGCCCCGAGAACAGATAAGCGAATACGCCGAAATTATGAGCTGTATAAAAATATAAAGGTCACCGAGTTCGACAATATTTCCGAATATGCCGGATATATTTCCGATAAGTTCCAGAAAGCTGAAGAAAGCTTGGATGACGGTGCCCCGCTCGGCGCAAAGCCATTCAGAGGTGAAGCCGGGACTGCAGCCGTTTTGGAAAAGATGGATGAAGTTGTATATACAGCAAATAAAGACGTTGATGACCTTCTGCAGCTGTATCACCCTGAATATGCCAGGAACAGGCATTTCCTTGCTTATCCTGTCGGACAGTTTTTCGCCGCTCTCTATGCGATGTGGAAGCCGGAAACGCAAAGTCTCGAACTTGACTATAACCTGCTGCGTGAATGCGTTAATTCCGGAATGTTAACTAAATACCGTGCTGAAGCACTGCTGAAAACTCTCATGAATGTCCGGCCGCTCTTTGATCACATCAAAACAATGCAGGATTTTTTTGAGATCGCAGGACAAAAGTATATAAACGCTTATCGCCTAGTTCAGCAATCGTTCCAAGGAGCATCAGCATTCCACCTTAAAGCGATGAATATTTACAATGCTTATAAGGTGACTGCTGCTGATTTTGACAATCTTTATTCAGCAATCTTAGAGATAGATCAGATTGCCAGGGAAATTTTTGCAGGTACACAGAATGAAAGCTTCAGCTTCAAGAAACACTTTGAGAGACTGGAGGAATTCATAAAGAAAAGACAGCCAGCACTGGTAAATGAAGAGGAGAAGAACCTTGTTGCTCAGTTGCTGCAAAAGCTTGATCAGATCCATATGTCTCAAAACGACAACGAGGGAACATTTGACGATTTGCGCCATGGCCTTTATTTTTTCCTGAAGCAGAAAGAAGAACCTCGAGTAGACTGGTTCGTAAAGAACTTTGAACAGATAGACGGCGATGTTCTTTTAAGCAAATCCCAAAACAGGCCGGGTGTCAGGAAAACATATCACTTTGCCTGCGTTTCCGATGCTGACATGAACAAAAGCACTGACGAGCTCCTGCCATGGCCGCTTTCAGAGATGTTTATAGACAAGGCATACAATCCCAAAGAACTTCCTTTTCAGGTTTACTATGCAGCGCTTGGCGAGAGAAGCAATTTCCTGAGATATGAGCTATTTTATGGGCTTTTCTTTAACCAGTGTGACTCAAAGATAAGTTTTGTAAAGCGCTGCGGAGATAATATTACTGACGTATATGGACTGCTGACATTTATCGGGCTTCAAAAGGCTGACGCTACATCAGGCAGGGATAGTAATACTAATAGATACGGTTTTGCCGATGGGGCTGAAACAAATCCAGTTAACACCATGCCATATAACAATGAAGCTATGGCAGACATGTTCCTTTGCCCTTACCGGTATTTTCTGGATTATGTAATGAATCCACAGCCAATTTTTTCAGGAAGAATTCTCTTCGAGAAGCTCTATGAGAATCTTCTTGTCGAAAAAGTCTGGCAGCGGCTTCAGGGCAAGCCTCTGAAAATGGCTTGCAGAATGCTCTCACAGACAATAAGTAACGAATCTACGATACTGGAGGAATTTTTCCCGTTTTTCCGGGACACTGAAATACTTGATTTGGAAACGAGAGCCTCGAATTATCTGGTAAATCTGGTTTTCATAGAAGACAAATACAATGTGCCCAAATATAAACCAAATCACATGTCAATAAGGAAACTTTTTGGCAAGGCCTCATTCTATGAAGGCGGTAGTGACTATTCCAAAAGTCATCCGCTTGAGGCTTTTGACAAGCTAGCAGACAAAGACAAAGGACAAAAGATTTATAAACTTCACAAAATCTATGGACAGCAAAAGCCTGATCTCATCAAGGCCGCACTGAAATACATAAATGAAGAGCCTGAAAATATGGTTCATACCGGCAGCTGGTGCGAGCTATGCCCGTGCAGAGGCATATGCCTTGAGACATTTGCCGACCAGGAAAGTTAACAGTTTGAGAATGTCCTTTAAAAAGGAGGTAATGAGGCACATTCAGAGAAATATTGCGCTATAAGTGCAGTGACAGCCAGCCAGCTGAGAGCTGGCTGAAATTCAGAAAAATGTGACGTTCAGGTTCAGTGAAGATTGTTTTGCCGATGCAGCCTGTGAGCGGGGTGCATGCAGGAGGATGTCAGATGCAAATAGGTCAGTATGTCAGGTGCCCTGTTGTCCGTGAAGAAAACGATGAACTGTTTCCCAGAACATTTGCGCTGGGACAAATCAGAGAAATTAACAATCTTTCTGGGGAAGTAAGCGTCACATTCCATGATTTGTTGGACAGAGCCCGTTTCTACGATGATATCTTCCAGAAAAAAACATTTCCCCTGGGAAAAGTGCAGCCCTGCAAGGCAGCAATTGACGCTCCTGTCATAACACCAGACGGTCGAGGGAAAATACTGGCAAGAAAGCATGATCCAAAGTCTTCATTATGGGAATACTATGTTCTGCTCCAGAGTGGCGAAGTATTCCCATATTTTGAGAATAATCTTGAAATAGACTCATCTGCTGCTGACTGTTGGCCGATAGAACAGATGAAACAGTATGAGTTCCAGAAACCGACCTGGTACGCAAACAGGATTCATGTCAGCAGGGATGTGCACAAGATAAGCAACTCTGTGTACGGCTTCAAGGAACTCGCCGGATGCAGGGTTTTCCTGATGGAGCACCAGCTCACAACAATTGTCAGGGCTCTGGAGTCCAGACCTGTTCGTTACATGCTTGCTGACGAAGTCGGGCTCGGCAAGACCATAGAGGCCGCATCGATCATCAAAATTCTCTCATCTGAAAATAAACATCTCAGAGTGTTATACATTGTTCCTGGCGCCCTCGTCCATCAGTGGGCCAATGAGCTCAAATACAAGTTTGGCATCAGCGCCTCAATAGGAGGTGCGAAAGCAGCGTATGCGAACCATCTGATAGTGGCGCTTGAGGATTTGGATATAACCAGCGAGGCATTAAAGGAAAACTGGGATTTTCTTCTGGTCGATGAGACACACCGGCTCCTCTCTCAGAAAGACAAGTACGAAATAATTCTTTGGTTCAGCAAAAACATCGAGAACGTGCTTTTTCTGAGCGCAACGCCAATTCAGGACAGAAAGGAGGAGTACTTCAGGCTTCTTACCCTGCTGAGTCCCAGTCATTATTGCCGGCTGACAATAGATGATTTTAAGCTGATTATCAAAAAACAGAAAAAAATCCAGCACAGTGTCAATGCATTGATGAGGTACATGAATGAGTACAACGAAAGAAAAGATCAGATATGCGAAAAATTAGATAATTTGGCTGAAGAGCTCAATGACGGACATCTGAGCAATATAGTGTCAGAGATCAGCAACGATGACAGGAGTAATGGCTACAACAGTGCCGAGCGTGCTATATCCTATATTTCAGAAAATTACCGTGTTGAAAGGAATGTAATCAGGAACAGGAGAAATTCTGTTCATGAGACTTTTGCCGTCAGAAAACTTTTTGAAGAAGCCTATGAGGTAAAAAATTCAGATGACTGCTACTCCGAGAGAAATGTTTACTTAGCCCTTCTTGACTATCTCTCATGGAAAATATCAGAAGATGAAATTAAAACAGAAGATGTCTTCCTTCTTCTTCAAGCCATGTTCAGTTCTCCCTGGGCTCTTTACGATACAGCAGAAAAGCTAGGCATTGAAGAAGATGATCTCATTGCTCAAATTAATCTGTGGGTTAAGCAGGCAAACGATGAGCTTAATAATGCTGACTATTTTCTGAATGACGCTCCTGATGAGATCAAAAGCCGTATTCTTCATGTTGTAGAATTTATTGAGGATAATGTCACAACTACCGACAGCAGCAATGGGAAAGTCGTCATATTTTCCGAGTTTCCCCAAACACTGTGGAAGCTGGGTGAAGTCCTTGAAAAGAGACACATTGAATCTGTCCTCTTCACTGCCAATATGCAGCAAAGTGAGCTTGAGGACAGTGTCTATAAATTTCAGAAGGATAAGAGCAGTGACTGCCTGATAATACTCTGCGATGAAACCGGAGGCGAAGGCAGGAACTTCCAGAATGCTGACTGGATCATTCATGTAGATCTACCTTGGAACGCAAACGCCATTGAGCAGAGAATCGGACGTCTGGATCGACTGGGGCGTGACCAGGATCATCTGCAGGTAAAATCAGTTGTGCTTTATGGCAGAGATACTATTGAGTCCCAGCTCTTCCGCATTTGGAATGAAGGTCTTGATTTGTTTCAACAATCGTTAAGCGGACTCGAAATCATAACTGCAGAGCTGAATGAAAAAATAGCAGATGCTATCCGCGATGATGTCTATAATGGCTTAGAAAATGCTGTGCCCGAGATTAAAGAGCTGACAAATGATGTAAGAGATACTGTAGAGGACGAGAAGCTTTACGATTCCGCCAGCATTATCTATAAGCCTACGTCAGATGCAGTACGGGACATGCTGAGAGCCTTCACGGGCGAAGATGACGGAACATTCAAGTCATCAATGCTCGGATGGGCAAGGCAGGTCGGTCTTAAAAGCGAAAAAAACGAACCTGGGATTCTTCAGTTTTCAGCTTCAATGTTCAACAAGAAGGCTGCCGTAGAATCATTTTATATGCCACCTGACTGGGAGAAATACCGAAATACACCAATAAACAGAAGGGAAGGAAAAATACTTGGCACCTTTGATCGCTCTTTGGCGATTAAACGTGAGGATCTGATTTTTTACGCCCCTGGGGATCCTGTTTTTGACAGCATTATCAGCAATGCGATAAACAGCGAAAGAGGGCGCTGCACCGCATTCAGAAGTTTTGCTCCATTCAATTATTGTGGATTTGCGTTCATCTACAATGTTGAGCCAGAGACCAGCTATCTCTACGACAGGCACATCCCGCGCCAGATACTATCACAGTTCAGAATATATCTTCCTATAGAACAGGTAGTTGTATACGTGCCATTGTCCGGCAGTGACAATGTCTCGGATGAAGAGCTGACACGTTACATTTTCAAAAAGAAAAATATCTTCAGCGCAGAGCATATAGGCAGGAGATCAAGAGGAAACGACGGAGTTTCCCCACTGGAAGCGTTCATAGAAAAGAATCCTAAGGATGAATGGGAAGACATTGTTGAAGGAGCCAAGAGCAAGGCGCTGAAAAAAGCCAGCATAAAAGTTTATGAACTTTTGGATAAAGGCAGCGCCAAAAAAGAAATTGAGCGCATTGTAAACGGGTATGAGTCAGAGTACATATTCCTCGGGAAAGATACGGATACTCTGAATAAAATCAAGGAGCAGTATAAGGCAGTGTATGATGCTATCTCACTGCCAAAGCTTTCCCTGGATTCTATTGCACTTATGTTCCTGACAAAAAGGTAGCAATATGGACGACTGCATAAAAAATATATTCCAGAGATATACTGATGGGGAAATAGATAATTCCACGGCAAACTATCTCATTAGCAGTCAGCTGCCTGACTTATCGAAAGCAGGACGGATAAAGGATTACGAACAGGCTGTCTACTGCTGTACCTACTTTTTAAGGTACAGGCAGTACGACTCGCGGAAGATTAGCGGAAAAGATATGCTGCTCTTCCTCAGGGACTTTGTGCTTTATCTTGGCAGATTGCGCTTCCCTCAGCTCATAACAAACACCGTACAAAATGCAGGAGGCGACTTCGGTCTCTATGTTACGGACGACGGATTTGTCGATGTTATTGAGAAAATTCCTGAATGTCTGAAAGAGAACAAGACATCAATTGATGAGGTTTATGAGCTGAAAGAAAGCAGCAGTATGAAAAACCGCTCTTCTTTTGGCGATGGTTACCTCTATAAATTTACTGTATTCAAACAATACCGCTCCATTGAGCAGAAAGTTGCAGTGCACAGCGCACTCGAGCTGCCGGATAACCACACGCTGATGATTTCCCTGCCTACAGGAGGAGGCAAAAGCCTTGTAACTCAGCTGCTGGCTGCTTCAGAAAGAAGGCTGACCCTTGTCATAGTTCCCACGGTATCCCTGGCAAAAGATCAGTGGCTGCAGGCGAAAGGATGCCTGACTGATGAGAATACCAGGAAAAATATTTTCTACTACAAAGGAGGAGCAGACAAAAGCGACATCATCTATGCAATAAGAAGCAAAACGGCACGTCTTATAGTAACTTCTCCTGAGGCAGTAATTAAAAGCCCCAGTCTTAACCAGGCCCTGAGAGACACGGCAAAAAATGGATTCCTTCACAATGTGGTAATCGATGAGGCGCACATAGTGCCGGACTGGGGAGTGCATTTCAGGCCTGATTTCCAGATATTTTCTGTTGTGCTCAAAGAGATGCAGCAGGCATCAGGAAATCGGTTAAGAACCTACCTGCTCTCCGCTACCCTGTCGGATGATGTTGTCGAAACACTGTTTTCACTGTTCGGAAGCGATGGCAATAATGTACAGTTCAGGTGCGACGCACTGAGGCCAGAACCAAGGTATGTCTTCACAAAATTTCATGACAGTGCCAAACGCATGGATGCTGTAATTGAAATGATCAGGATGCTCCCAAAGCCTATGATTGTCTACGTTATTGCACCAGAGACAGCCGAAAGTTACTGCAGTATGCTGAGGGGAAAGGGCTATCAGAATATCTATGCCTATACAGGAAAAACAAACGACGACAAAAGAGAAGAACTGCTTGAAAAATGGAAAAACAACGAGTTTGACGTCATGATAGCTACATCCGCCTTTGGCATGGGAGTAGACAAAGCCAATGTAAGAACCATTATTCATGCATGTGTGCCGGAAACACTTAGCAGGTTCTACCAGGAGGTAGGAAGATCAGGAAGAGATGGATTGCCGTCCCTGAGTGTTCTTGCAACGTTGTCGTCCGATGAATCGGGAGATCTTTCTGTTGCATTCAACCTGATAAATAAAAGCATTCTTACTCCTCAAAAGCTTTTTATTCGTCTTGAAAGCATCTTACATAATAAAGAGAATTTTCTGGACGACGATACAGTCTCTGCTGACCTGAACACAGTACCCAGTAATTTTAGTGAGGAAGAGGCAAAAGTGGCAGGAATGAGGAATGCATATTGGAATGCAAGCACACTCCTACTCCTGCACAGACAGGGATATATAAAGATAGAGCATGCCGAATATAATGTTCAGAAGAAAACTTATTTCTTTACGTTTAAGGTGCTGGACGTTAACCTTATCAACGATGAAACAAAGTTGATGAATCTGCTCGAAGCTGATCGTGCAAAAGAATTCAAGATGAGGACGAGCGGATATCACAAGATGTCCAATATAGTGAATAAGCCAAATGCTAAGTGCTGGGGAAGGCGTTTTGTATCCCTGTTTCCTCTGGCTCAGCCTATATGCGGCTGCTGTCCGGCTCATGAAGGACAATCTGCAGTAACTGAAGATAAGATCAGGATCAGGCAGAAAGAAGAAGTTGACCTTAAGCCTGACGAGCCAAGCAGTCTGCTCAGACAGTATATGGGACCTTTTAATGACATGCTTGTGCCTGTGCACAACTATGCCGATATAGACGTTGACTATATAGGAGAAAAAGCCAGAAAACTCGACGTAAGCTGTGTCGTCTACCCGGATCAAGTTGAGCCAGTAAAGGAAACGGGATGCATGTATCTATCACACAGCGAGTTCCTTGCTGTCGCAGAATATGCGCCATGGATTCTGCGGAACGGCATGATGATTATTCTTACCGGTAATTTGTACATTGACAACAGAATATATGAGGCTGCAAACCATAACGGCATAGAAAATTTCCGGAAAGTGTGGTGCTGTAGTCCAGATACCATGATTTTGCAGAAGGGAAAAACGATTGAAAATTTTTTGAATTGCAGAATCTGCGACCTTGAATACGTATAAGAGGCATCAGGATGTTTAAGAAAAATGAAAATGAAAAAGACAATATGAATCCAGGTCCCACACCTGAAAGAGTTCTTGCTGTCTGCAGGCTGGTTAATCAGGGACTGGGTTCATATACAAGTCAGGATTTGGACAGGCTATGCGGGCTGGATGAAGATGCTAAAACGAATGATGTCCGTTCTTCAACTAAGGTCGCAGAAGAGCTTGGTTTCATAGAAAAATCAGATGATAAAAAGTATAAGCTGAAAATAGATCAAAAAAATATTGAATCTGCCAATGCTTTCAGAAAGGCCGTCTCATATGTTGCGTTTAGAGATAGAAATAGTAAATTTTTCAAACTTACATCCTGGTTTATAAGCCATTCTGATGAAATTTTCCACATAAACAGATTTAGCGATTTCGCTGCAACTGTTGCAAAATCAGAAGCTGAATTGCAATCTTTAACTGAGAATGATGTTCTTGGATGGAGATTTTGGATGCGATTCCTTGGAATCGCTTATCAGTATAAAGGGACACTCATCCCTAATATGAAGATCAGGCTGGAGGATACATTCGAACTGAGCAAAGTTTCCAAAGATACAAGGATGAATTGCTTACAGTTCGTCTCCTGGTTGAAAGAAAACCTGCCAGAGGCCTCTGCGGCATGTACAGAAAGGCAATTACCGCTCGCCATTTCAAACGGGCTCAGGATTCTGAACAGCGAAAAGAAAATTGAGTTAATTTCAACAAGGGACGCGGTTCGCACGTCACTCTCACATATGGAAGGAACTGAGATCAACGATTTTTCTGAGATTATCATCAGGGGGTGTGTAGCATGAACTGGATTGAATGCTCAGAGCGCATGGATAAATACGTCATAAAAAAAGACGGCACTGCGGTCGATAACGAATACTTCATGGCGACACATGTCCCTTTCAGAGAGCTGGCATTTCATGAATCCGGCGATAATGACTCTAAATCGGTTCATCTATCAGAAGAGGAAATATACGATAAGTACATCGTAAACCGTGCCAACAGGCACCAGATGATTATCGTACGCGGAACGAACGGAACAGGAAAGTCACACTTAATCTGCTGGCTCCATAACCGTTTAGTAAGTGATAAGGAGAATTACAATCCTGATGCTGAAAAAGTAATCTTTCTGAGAAGGCTCGGGAATACAGTCAGAGGGGCAATTCAGCAGATTCTTGATGAAGGGCTTGTTCAGGACAAAGAACTTAGAGAGAAATTTGAAAAATTCTGTAACGCAGACAGGTCACAGAGCGAGGAGGAGTTTAAAACTTCTATTTACAGTGAATATGTAAATAAGGTGGCGACTGACCCCTCAGATAAACCCTACAAAAAGATTGTACGCAGGGACATAGCTGCTTTCCTGCGCGATCAACGGGTACAGGAATACATGATGAGATCACCAGACCCCAACAATCCAGCAGACGCCGGGGGACCAGCCCACAGATGCTACCAGCTTATCACAGCTGGTGCCAAAACAACTGTCACCGATGAGGGTGAGATAGAACAAATTTTCACTCTAAAAGATTTTGACTTCCCTAGAGAAATTGCAAATGAAATCACGAATAATGCCGCAGATGAAGTAAAAGGGTATTACAAGGATGAACTCAGGGGGGATGATGATGAAATAAAAAAACTGGTATCTTATCTGAATCATTTCACTTCAGCTGTGATGCAGAGCTGCGCAAATATCTCAAGCGAAAATGCCAGAGACCTTTTTGTTAATCTGAGAAAATCTCTCCACCGTGAAGGCAGAAACCTCACAATTTTTATTGAGGATTTCACTTCATTCAGCATTATGGAAAGCGAACTAATTACTGCCCTTGCCGTTGAAAATGGCGGTGAGTACAGTGACCTCTGCAGAGTCAACTCCGTAATTGGCATAACGGACGGATACTATGGTTCTTTCAGGGACAATTTCAAGGACCGTGTAACACTCCAAGTCGAAGTAACAGAACAGTCATTCAGTGATGAAAATTTTCTGCTGGAACTCGCTGCTAGATACCTTAACGCAATTTACTTGACCAAAGAACAGGTAACTGAATGGTACCAGAGGAGCACTGAAATTGGAACATTGCCGGATCCAGCGTATACTCCTGATATGGAGTGGGATTATGTTGAGCTCAACGACAAGAAATATACTCTGTACCCGTTCAACAAAAAGAGTCTGACCGCTCTCTATAATGGATTAAAGCATAAAAGCCCTAGAAATTACCTTTCAAATATTATAGAGACCTTATTTGTACAATTTACCAATACTGTGGAGTATAGGGATAATAAGACATTTCCTAAGCTCCAAGATATTTTATATAACAGACTTCAGTCGCCCTATGCAAACAGCATAGAAAATACCGTATTACCAAACACTGACAAACAAAGGCTTAAAGTACTATTTTCAGTCTGGGGCAATGGTAAAACAGATGTCTTAAACGGAAAAATTGGAGGAATTCCTGCTGAGTTTCTTGAGCAAATCGGTTTGGCCGGTTTTAAAGGCATAGGCGGTTCCAATGGCGCAACACCCCAAACACAGAAAGAGCTCCAACCTGCCATTACAAATAAGCCGGATGAGAATAAGCCATCAATAAACAAACCTCTGCTGACACCTAAGGATTTTAGCTTCAGAAAAAGAAAAGAGGATATTGAAAGCTGGTTTGAAGATAAGAAGACACTGGAATACTCTTCTGATTTCAATAAATGGGTTGGAAATTTTGTTGCCCAGTCTATTGACTGGCAGGATGAAGGTCTGCCTGGAGAATTTGTTATCCAGCGGCTGAGAAATGGAAGTTTTGTCTACATTGAAGACTCAAAACAGGATACCAAGAAAAGGGCAGATGTCATTCTTGATAGGAACCCAGAAAGCAGAACGATTCTGATGGGGCTTGCCCTATTCGATTATCACGGCAACAGCTGGAATTTCGACAACGCTCCGTATTACCAAACGGTAATGATTAACTGGATTGAGCGCAGCAAACAGGCAATTATCAGCAACATATTCGGCGACAGCATCGGGACAAAAGAGCATCCAGTCATTACCTGGTGCATTGCTGCCGAGTACATTGAGAGGCTTCTTTCTGGCGAAAACCTGGACAAGTTAAGCACTGAAAAAATCCTCCAACGGATATTCGGGAAATCCCGGGCCAATCAGGTTACGAGAACAAACAAAGACTGGAATGATGTTCTGACCTACCTTCACTATCAGGAAGCCATGCAGCAGATCGTGCACGATTCCCTGGTCCGTGGCAGCAATACATTAATGGGCGTGGTTGGTGACACCTCATCAGGAAATGTAAAATTCTTCCGTACCGCCGAGCTCTTCAATTCAATAGAGCACCTGAAGAAAGCAGGATGGAACATCAGCGGAGAACTGCAGAATCCAGCTGTCAAATTATTTGATAATATCCGCACTTATCTTCTTGGATTGTATACAAAAGTCCAGGCTGTAACAGATCGCGAGAAGAGCCTGTCTGAGGAAACAATCAAGAAATTCGAGGAACTTATCGGAACAGATCCAACAGAACAGGATTACATAAACTCGGTCAATGCGATTTATGACTTTTTTAAAGCCTGCAGTGCTGCGCATGAGCTATATTCAAGTGAACTCAAGATGAGGTTTGACGAGCCGCCAGCAAAGCAGGCAAAGGCTGCCATTTCCCTATATAAGACCTTAAAGAAGACTGTTCAAAACAATGATTCAATGGAGCTGCTGCTTATATTTTCAAAGGCGCCGAGAGAAAAGCTTGACGAGATCAACTCTGCTCTGACAAAGATAGAAGAATCTGCAAAAACGCTGCAGGCCACGCACAGCAAATTACTTGGGAATATCAGGGAAATTGATCCTCTAATCCTTAACGGAGCTTTAACAAAACTTGATAAGCTCAGCAACACTATTTCGATAATGGAGGCAGAAGAATGATTGTCAGCACATTGAAGCAGGCAAGCAGCACGATGATGGCCTCAGTTCGGAACTCAGAGAACAAACATGCCGCAGAATATTTTGAGAAACAGGTTAATTCTCTGAATCAGAAAACCAGTGCGCTTGAGCCTCTGCTGGATATTATCAAAACAATGCAGTCAGAAGGGATGGCAAACGGAGCTTTTTCCTCTTCCACTAAGGATACCCTGAATAAGGCTGTTGAGGCATGCAAACAAAAACTCAATGATCATTCACTGGACGAAGGAACTGTCTCAGCCTTGGAGAATTCAATAAAGCTCTGCCGAACCAATGCCCAGAATGCCTGGAAAGCTGCGGCGAAGCTACTTGCTGAAGACGTTGAAAAATCTCTCTATTCTCTGAGCAGCATTCTTCCTAACAAGGAGAGAGCTTTGGC
>Ga0256404_1008816_pt1 | contig 14867 bp, 11 predicted proteins | sample RumenRJG_01DNA_FD_185990 | JGI IMG/M metagenome (GOLD analysis project Ga0256404, IMG submission 185990) | Bovine rumen microbial communities from Lethbridge, Alberta, Canada - RJG_01 | ecosystem: Host-associated > Mammals > Digestive system > Stomach > Rumen | place: Canada: Alberta | collected...
GCCGGGGTGGAAACATCAGGTGCATGCGCATCTGGAAGTCCTCAAAGAGGCCGTAGGCGTAGAGAAAATCGATGATGGCGGCCTTGAGATGTGGCTGCCCGAAGCGGCAGAACAGGAAGCGCAGGACCTCTGGCAGCAGCACTTTGCTGCGGAGGATAAGGTCATCGCCTTCAACATCGGCGCAAGCTGGCCGACTAAGCGCTGGCTTGACAGCTATTTTGCCGAGTGTGCCGATGAACTCATCGGCCGCGGCTATCAAGTAGCATTCTTTGGCGGCCCGATGGATCTATCCATTGTCAATCGCTGTCTTGCCCAGATGAAACATAAAGACAGCAAAGCGCTGCATATCTTTACGGGCAAGGTCAGCCTGGCCGTATTAGCGGGATTGCTCCGGCGCTGCTGCCTGTTCCTGACGACAGACAGCGGCCCGATGCATGTGGGCGTGGCTATGAATGTTCCCATCGTCACGATGTTTGGGGCAAGTCCTGTGCCGGGGTTCTATCCCTATGATGCGCGCTCGGTGCTCATAAAGGCACCGGTATCCTGCCATCCCTGCGGCATCCATAAATGCCCGCATACGGGGGAAGAAAATCTGGCCTGCATGAAGAAAATAACGCCAGCCGTCGTCATGAAACAGGTCGATGCGCTGCTCGAAAAATATCAAGGGGTTCCGGCGTACCAGCTGCCCGCACATTACGGGGCATACGAATGCCAGGTCGTGGAAGCCTAGTCAGTGGGGCAAGGAAGGAGAATCTGCAATGGATAAGCAAGCGATGCATGATTTTATTGCCAAGGGTACAGAGGGCTGCCGCCTGCTCGTCGTTGGCGATGTCATGCTGGATAAATATTTCTATGGTGAGGTTACGCGTATCTCGCCGGAGGCGCCAGTGCCCATCACGCATGTGCTGTCTTCGAAGGAGACGCTGGGCGGTGCAGCCAATGTGGCGCATAATCTGGCCTTGCTGGGATGCAAGACGGATATCGCTGGTTTTGTCGGCGAGGATTACCATTGCCAGAGCCTGCTCGATAAATTCACGGCGCGCGGCATCAGGTACCAGGGCCTTATCCGCACCGACCGGCCGACGACGACAAAGCTTCGGATTATCGGCGGCCATCAGCAGATGATGCGTCTGGATTTTGAGGAGGCCGAGCCCGTCGAGGGCGCGTATGCTGACCGGCTGCATGGCTATGTGCAGGCGGCGCTCGCGCAAGGGATCGATGCTATCATCATCTCGGACTATGGCAAGGGCTGCTGCACGCCAGCGACCTGCCAGGCCATCATAAAAGCGGCGCATGAGCAGAAGGTGCCAGTCGTCATCGATCCGAAAGGCAGCGACTGGGATAAATATGCCGGTGCGGATTTTATCACGCCGAATCTCAAGGAAATCAATGAGATCCTGCCAGCGCGCATCAAGAACGAAGATGAAGCTGTCGAGAAAGCGGCGCGCTATGCGATGGAAAAATATCAGCTGAAAAACATCATCGTGACCCGCTCGGAAAACGGCATGACGCTGGTGACGCCGGAGGTGGTCACGCATATCCCGACGAAAGCGCAGGAGGTCTACGATGTCTCGGGCGCGGGTGATACCGTCATTGCCGTGTTCACTGCCGGCCTTGCCGGTGGCCTGATGCCGGTGGACAGCGCCCGCATGGCCAATCTCGCTGCCAGTGTAGTAGTCGCTAAGCTCGGCACCTATGCCATCAGCAAAGACGAGCTGTTAGAGGTATTGAAGTAACAGGAGGTATATAGCATGATTATCGTAACCGGAGGCGCCGGTTTTATCGGCAGCAATATCGTCAAGGAACTCAACCGCCGTGGCCGCACGGACATCCTTATCGTTGATGATTTAAAGGATGGCCAGAACTATAAGAACTTGCGCGGCCTGCAGTTCATCGACTATCAGCATAAGGATGATTTCCTGCAGAGCATCGAGGAGGATGACTTTGACGGCACGGATATCGATGCGGTGTTCCATGAGGGGGCATGCTCGGATACGATGGAGTACGATGTCAACTTCATGATGCGCGTCAACTACGAATACTCGAAATCCCTGCTGCATTTCTGCTTGCAGCACCGCATTCCGTTCCTCTATGCTTCATCGGCATCGACCTATGGCAGCGGCAAGAACGGTTTCCGCGAGGGCGATGCATGCGAGGATGCCTTGAATCCGTATGCGTTCTCGAAACTGGCTTTTGACCGTTATGTGCGCCAGGTCATGCCGGAGGCCAAGAGCCAGATTGTCGGCCTCAAGTATTTCAATGTCTACGGTCCGCAGGAGCATCATAAGGGCAAGATGGCATCCATCTTCTATCAGCTCTACAATCAGATCAACGAGACGGGCAAGGTCCGCCTGTTCAAGGGCTGGGGCGATATCAATGGCACGCCGGTCAAGGATGGCGAGCAGCGCCGCGACTTTGTCTATGTCAAAGATGTCGTTAATGTCAATCTCTGGTTCTGGGAGAACAAAGGGAAAAGCGGCATCTACAACTGTGGTACGGGACATGCACATAGCTATAATGAGGTTGCCAAAGCTGTTATTGCCGCGATGGGCAAAGGCGAAATCACGTACCGTGAGTTCCCTGAGGTACTCAAGGGCAAATACCAGAACTACACCGAGTCTGATCCCACAAACCTTCTGGCCGCTGGCTATGACGAAGGCTTCCATGAGATGAGCGATGCGGTAAAAGAATACGTTGGGTTCCTGGAGGCAGGTGGCTATTTTGTCTATGGACAGGACTAATAGCCTTCCCCTGGAGGGGAAGGTGGGCGCGAAGCGCTCGGATGAGGTGACGAAAGCCGTCTTCTTCGATCGCGACGGCACGCTCAATGTCGATATCCACTACCTGCATCGTCCCGAGGATTTTATCTGGATACCTGAGGCGAAGGAGGCCATCAAATACGTCAATGATTTGGGGTATCTGGCTATCCTTGTTACGAATCAGAGTGGTGTGGCGCGTGGCTATTATCCCGAAGAAGATGTAAGAAAAGTCTATGATTGGATGAATGCAGAGCTTGACAAGATTGGAGCGCATCTTGATGCGCTCTATTTCTGTCCGCATCATCCGGCGGGGAAAGTCCCGCAGTATACCAGGGCCTGTGCTTGCCGCAAGCCGCAGACGGGCATGGTTGATAAGGCCTGCAGCGATTACGGGATTGACCGTGGCCAGTCGTTTTTTGTCGGCGACAGCGATGGCGACATGGAATGTGCGCAGCGGGCAGGTCTTACGGGCATACGCTATGCGGCGGGCAGTTTGCTGGCCCGGCTGCAGGACATTATCTGCAAATAGACAATTTCCGATACAGGAATTGCAAAATCATCGCCCCGCAGAGCATCGCTATCGGTGTCGCAGCCATTGGCGTCGCCGGGCGCGGCAGTGAAAGTCAATTGCTGGCCTTGGCGATGAAGATTTATCTGCCATTTATCCTGCTACTGGGATGTTTGGTCTATATGGGACGAATATGATGGACTTGTATGTATAGCCTCCGTAGGCGACGGGGTTCAAATGTAGAATATCGTCTACGTGTAAGAGTGGAAGGTGGCCTTAAGGTTCCTTCCACTTTTATTTTAGGTCAAGAGAGGAATCAATAGGAAGATAGTGTCTGTGAAAAGTTCCTTGATTGAAGAATATAGAAAATTTGACACAATTGTTAAGGAAGCCTGACAATACAACGGGGAATAGCTGAGGCACATATGCTGTCATCTGCAGATGTATGATGCCTGACAAGCCAAGAAGTCCGTGGCAGCGCTATGTGCGTGCGAAGACTTTGTTGTAATAAGAAGGAAAACGTAGTCTACCTAAAAATCCGTATGAAAGTGCGGATTTTTTTTATTATGTATAGTATAATTAGGTGTTGGTAGTCTTTGCTTCTGAAAATGAAAGAGTTGAAGATTGTGGAGTCTGTAACAGGAGCTCGTAATGCGAAATATCGGTTTCGAAACGAGTTGTATGGAGAATAAGTGCGATGGTGAGACTGGCAGTTATCATTCTGACCAAGAATGAAGAGAATAATATTGAGGATTGTATCCAAAGCGCGTCTTTTGCTGATGAGATTGTCGTAATAGATTCTGGCAGCACCGATGCGACGCAGGCCAAGGCTGAGGCCTTGGGAGCGCGCTTTGTGGTGCATCCGATGGATGAAGATGGTTTTGCGGGACAGCGTAATTTTGCCTTGACACAAACTGAGGCTGAATGGGTGTTTTTCCTTGATGCGGATGAGCGGATTGTGTCGGAAGCGGCAGGAAAAATCCGTGAAATTGTGCAAAGTGATGCAAAAGCAGCTTACTTCGTGGAGCGTAAAAATATCGTGTTTGGACAAATGATGATGCATGGTGCACATAGACCAGACTATGTGTGCAGGCTTTTTCCTAGAGCAGAGGTTAAGTGGCAGGGAAAAGTACATGAGGGCGTTCAGACCAGCTTGCAAGAAAAGAAATTAACGGATGTTTTAAGGCATTGTACTTATATAACTTGGGAACAATATTTTACAAAGTTTAATAGTTATACGTCCTTAGCTGCGCGAGAAATGTTAGAAAAAGGCAAAAGTGTTTCTTCAATGGCTGTAATGATGCATGCATTTGGCGGCTTTTTTAAGACATATGTACTAAAACAAGGGTTTCTTGATGGTTTTTTAGGATTTGTTATGTCTTTTATGTCTATGATGTATGTGACGGTTAAATATATGAAGCTGAAAAACATGCAGAGAATAAAAGCAAATGATAGTATGCGTGGAGGCACCACATGAATGTTATGCATATAATATCGGCAAAAACATGGGGGGGCGGAGAAACAGCAGCCTTGTCAATGTGTAAAACATTGCAGAGAAATGGTTATGGTGTTTATGCTGTTCTAGATGGTAATGAAAAAGTATTACGGTCTAAATTTGCGGATATTGGATTTGTAAAGCATATAAAAATGAGATGGGGGAATTTATGGACATGTATCCGGGAATTAAGAAGCCTGATAAGGGATAATAACATAAAAGTGATACATACTCATACGGGGAGAGTTATTCCTATAATTATTATTGCCATGATAGGGCTTCCTGTGAAAATAATAGCTTATAGGCATAACGCAATAAAAAATAAGAAAGACATAATTCACCGGCTAATATATAAAAGGATAGATGCTTTTGTGTGCGTATCGAATTTTGTAAAATCATGCCAAGAATTTGATATGCCAGAATGGATGAAAGAAAAATTCTATGTTGTATATAATGGTGTGACTGATAATCCGGATGCCCATGTTGTCCTTGAAAAAAAGACGAACAGAGATGATTTTGTTATAGGATACGCGGGAAGAATAGTTGAAAATAAAGGATTATTATATTTGGTAAAGGCATTTGAAAAAATAAGTGGTAATAATAGCGTGCTGAAAATTGCTGGAGATGACAGTACTGAATATGCTGACAAGGTAAAGCAGTACATTGAAGAGAGAAAAATAGATAAAGTTGAATGGTTAGGATATGTGAAAGATATGAAAGGATTTTATAAGAAAATCGATGTTATGGTTTGTCCTTCGATAGTTCGTGAAGCCTTTGGCCTTTCAGCTTGTGAAGCAATGTATTATGGAGTGCCCGTGATATCTTCAAACAATGGAGCACAGGTGGAAATAATTGATGATGGTGTAAATGGGATGTTAGTAGATAGTGGTAGTATTGATGGTCTAGTATTAGCACTTGAGAAACTAAAGGACGATTATGCAAAACGCGTTAAAATCGGAATGGATGGACGAATTAAAATTAAAACTTGCTTTACAATGTCGAAATGGCTTGAAAATATGAAAAATGTCTATGCCGATATTTTGAAGTAGTATAGAAGGAGAAAAGACATGTCAAAATATGCAGTGATAGGCAAAGAAATGTATGATTTAAAAAAAAGAGGTGAGCTGCATCGCTATATTGTTTTTCGTATAAGATGTGCATTATATCCACAACGGATGAAAAAAATAGAAGAGTTTTTTACTAATGATGATTTAATGGCTGAGGTAGCTCGTTTATATCCGTTTGTGTATGAAATTCCGACAAGAGCATTCTTTTTTAATAAGTCAAAATTTGAAGACCGGCTTAATATAATAAAACAGCATATGTCTTTTTTGACATCTAAATTACAAAAAAAATATTTTTTAGATTTGTATAATAGACAAGAAAAAATATTATGGCAATCAAATGATGAAGGAGAACCATTACACGCTGTTTTATGGTATCATGCAGGTCAGCGCAAAGAAGGTTTATTATCTGTGGTTTTAAAACAATCAGATAAACTGCTTTATCAAATGATGTTTTGGATTGCAAAGGACAAGAACGATGAATGGTCAATGTGGATTGGTGCTATGCAAGGACCGAATATGGAAAATGCTCGCGATATTATCAAGAAAGTAACGAAGCGTTGCCATTCTTATCGAACGAAAAACCTTATTTTGCATATTTCGCAAGAAGTTGCCAAAGGATTAGGGTTGAAGCATATTTATGCCGTGACAAATTATGGATATTATGCCAATAATCACATCCGCCGGGACCGTAAACTAAAGACAGACTTCAGCCAGTTTTGGCAAGAGTCAGGCGGTACGCCTTGTAAAGATTTGCGTTTTTTCGAATTGCCGTTAAAAGAACATCGTAAGACGATGGAAGAGATACCAACACGGAAAAGAGCAAACTATCGGAAAAGATTCCAGATGCTGGATGAAATCGATGAGGCGATTCTAGCTAATGTAAAACGTTTGATGAAGTGAGCATGTAAGCTATAGGAGTGTGCAGATGACTCAGTTGGTTTCGATTGTTGTGCCAGTTTATAATGTGGAACAAAATTTGAAGAAATGTATTGAATCGCTGATACAACAAAGCTACGAAAATATTGAAATAATATTAGTCGATGATGGATCAACAGATTCATCTTGGTCTATTTGCCAAGAATATAAAAAAAAGGACAAACGTGTCAGGGCTGTTCAGCAAAAGAATGGTGGATGCGGAGAGGCACGAAATACTGGTATCGCTATGGCGAGGGGCGATTACGTTGCGACAGTAGATAGTGATGACTGGGTGGAACCTGATTACATCGAAGCGATGATGGAGGTTGCAGGACAGAATCCAGATATAGATTATGTCAAGTGCGGTTTTTCCTATGTAAGTGAAGATAAGGTAACAGGGACAGAGCAATGGAAGGCTGGTATTATTACCGGCGGTAGCCGCATGGAAAATATTCAGAGAGGGATATTTTGGATTGTGGTCTGGAATGCCTTGTATAAGAGGGATTTAGCTGCACGAGTTAAGCAGCCTGGACTTATGGGACAGGATAATTACACATCTTTTTTTTACATGTTATATGCCAGAAAAATAGGTGTGGTATCTAAACCGTTATATTATTATTGGCAAAATCCCCAAGGCGCAACGGGGAATCCTAAGAAGCAGGTTCGCAGACGCAAAGACTTGTTAACAAATACAGAAATGATATTGGCAAGAATTTCGCAAGAAAATATACCTGTTGAGCAAAGTGTTTTGGATTGGTTGGAGTACAAATGGGCAAAAGAATGGTATCATTACATCCGCGAAAATCGAGAGATAAGGTCACTGTCAGTAGAGAAGTGCAAAAAAATTGCTGAAAAGTTGGATTTTCGTCGGCGAATTATGTTCTATTGGTTGATATTTTGTAGAAGAATTTAGTTGAATACAATACTTCGCAGTCTGTTTAAAATATGCTGAGAAATGTATTGGAAATGACGTTGGTAATAGTAGGAGGCTATCCGTGAATAACTATTGGGTGCGAACATTGGTGATGACTGTTATATTGGCTGGGTTAGTTACCATTGAAGCACAAGAGTTTACTATGCGGCATACACTGTTTTTGTGCTTGGCGTCGGCGCTGTTTTGGGCTGAAGTACGTCTTTTTAAAGATGCTCGCAGAGTAGTAGGATTTATGGCTGTTTTCCTTTTTTTAGGGATGGCAGTGTTGGTGATACGACGTTATACAGGGATTGTAATTAGATCTTGGGAAGCAGATACTTATATTGGTTTTTGCATGGCTTTTGCTAATTTATTTGCCTTGTTTGTAACGATAGTTCCACGGAATATTTTTAAACGTGTAGCAGTGATTTTGGAATGGGGAATGATAAGTCCAATTTTATTAGTTTTAGGATATTTTGCAGCTACTGGAGGATGGTTGCATGCTGATGCTATTACGGCAGTAGTACAGACGAATCCAGAAGAGGCTGTGAGCTATATTATGGATACGATGTCAATCGGTAGTATAATTGGTGTTGCGGGGATAATTATATTAGTAGGTTGTTCGATGTCGTTAGCAGAAAATATGCGCATGGATGGGAAGAATGTGTTCTGGGGGGGGACCGTAGCCCTTCTGGTGCTGCTTAATGTAGCTTTAGCGTATCGCTGCTGGGATAATGTTTTATTTGAACCTTTTTATGATGCCAGAAATCAGATTATCAACGATATGGCTTTTACGAAAAATAGGCAGCAACGAAAATATGGAGAAATAGAACTGTTGTCAGATGGAAAACCTGGAGTATACGTTATGGTTGTGGGAGAATCACAGACGCGAGACCACATGAATGCGTATGGGTATAATCGGATGACGACACCTTGGTTATCGGCGTTAGCTGGGGATGAAAACTTTATTAATATAAGCAATGCATATTCGTGTTACCCCAAAACGGTTCAGGCGTTATCATATGCCTTAACCGCCAAAAATCAGTACAATTCATTAGCATTTGAACAGGCGCCATCTTTGGTAGATGTTGCTAAACAGGCCGGCTATCAAGTGATATGGCTTAGTGCTCAAAATAAATATGGTATGTATGATACACCGATTACAGCCATTGCGTGTGATGCAGACAAAGCAATTTGGGAATCACACTATTTTGATGAACAATTAGCAGCTTGTTTGGATGATATAAAAATGAGCGATAAAATGCTTATAATCATTCATCTAATGGGAAACCATAATACCTATAAAAACCGTTATCCACAAAATTTTGCTAGTTTTACTGATGGAGAAAATAGGATTGATGAATACGATAATAGTATTTTGTATAATGATTTTGTAGTACAAAAGATTTGGGAAAAGATTAATCGGATACCTAATTTTCAGGCATTGTTATATTTTGCAGATCATGGTGAAGGAGTAGACCAAGGGAAGTTACATGATGTGGAAGATTTCGAGTGGTCGATGGTAAGAATTCCTTGCTATATGATTGTATCGGATGAGTTTAAAAAACAGAATAGTAACGTGTATGAAACTATTCGAGAGAATAAGGATTATGTAATAACTAATGATTTAATGTATAATTTTATGCTTGGAGTCATGAATATTCGTGATGGTAAATATTATGAGAAGGATAATGATTTTACCAATATGGAATATAATAAAGATGTAAAGCGTTTTATGACTAATTATGGGGGAAAGAGAGTATATATAGATATGGAAAAATAGTTACAAGTATTAACAATAGATTCGATGTGATGGGATGTGTGATAGAAGTGAGAATGTATTAATGTGGAAGTTTTTTTGAAATAAAATTATTTACTTTTATTTATATATGTTCAACAGCAATCACATCATTAACGATGAGTAATTTTAGCTTAAAACATAACATTTTTTTGTTGGTATCATTTGGAAAATATTCTATAAGCAGGCCGTTAGCATTCTCGTTGGGCCCATTTTGCCACGGCTGGTGAGGCTGCGGGAAATAGAATGGCAGGCCAATTAGGTATTCTGTCACATCTGCATGGCGGGCAAAGTCTTTGCCCCTGTCAGGCGTTCTGTAATATCGTGGCTAATCTGGATTTTGCTACGCTTCTCCTCAATGGAGCGCTTCTTCCTGCGCTTGCCACGGTGCCTCAACTTTTTTATGACGCTTACCCATCCACTGTATATCGCACGATAGATGGTTGTGGTGCTTATTACGCACCTGCCATATTCGGTTCTCAGCCGTCCGGCAATTTCTTCTGGAGACCACTGACATTCAAGCAGCCTATGCTTCACATGTTCCAAAAGCCGGGCGTGTTCCAGTCTGTTATGTGGCTTGCAATATGCACGGCGTGCCTGATACTGGTGTTGTGCCACTACTGGCATATACTGATTGGAAACAGAGTTTTGGCGAAGCTCACGGGATATAGTTCCCTTATTGCGCCCCAAACTTTTGGCTATAGCAGTTATTGAATAGCCCTTGGCCTTAAGAAATAGTAGATTTTCTCTCTCATATAGTGTAAGATGTTTGTAATGACGCATAGTTCCTCCTGGAAATGGGTTGTCGCAAACACCATTATACCAGAGGCCTATGCGTTATTTTATTTTGAGTTATATACTGGTGCACTTAGATTGTAAATCCGTCACTTATTTCGCGATGGATGATGATAAAGGGTGAGTATGGATTATTTATAAAATGGTATATAAAGTATTTATTGTGTAAATATAAAATGGATTAATTGCTGAATAACTGTCAGGAAATAGGCATTCCCTCGTGAAAAAATGTTGCTTATGATTTATATGTTGTGATGATTGGAAAGGAACCGTAAACTATTATGTGTGGGATTTGTGGTTTCGTGTCAACAAGGAATACTGACATAAATAATTTAAAGTATATGAATGACAGCATCGAGCATCGTGGCCCGGATGATTGCGGCGAATATATTGCCAGAATGGGAAGGATGACTGTCGGCTTAGGTCATAGAAGACTATCTGTTTTGGATTTGTCTCAGGCTGGTCATCAACCAATGTTTTATGGGGATGATGTGGGGATTGTTTACAACGGAGAAATTTATAATTTTAGAGAAATACGCGATAGACTAATAGCAAAAGGCTACGTTTTTCATAGTGATTGTGATACAGAGGTGATTCTTGCCGCTTATTTAGATAAGGGGATTGAATCTGTTGATGATTTTAATGGAATGTTTGCGTTTGCGTTACTGGATTTTCGAACACAGGAGATTTTCCTCGTACGTGATAGAATGGGAAAGAAGCCTCTTTATCTTTATGATGATGGCGAGGATATTGTATTTTCCTCAGAATTAAAACCAATATATCGGTATCCTCATTTTCGAAAAGAGTTAAGAACAGATTTGATGGCACGATATATGTATCGTGGATATTTTGGTGGTAGAGATACAGTTTTTCATAATGTTGAACGTGTCCTCCCTGGTCATATTATTCGGTACAAGATTCAAGATATAGGACATTCTAAGCAAGATATTTGTTATTGGAATGTTCCTGAAGTGTATGATAAGTATAAGAATTCTGGTCCTGATGATTTTGCAACTGCAAAAGAAGAGTTGCGGGAATTGCTGTGTAAAGCTGTAAAACGCCGACTTATTGCAGATGTTCCAGTTGGAACTTTTTTGTCAGGAGGTATAGATTCGTCGTTGATTACAGCCATTGCGCAGGCAGTCAGTGATCAGAAGATAAAAACCTATAGTATTGGTTTTTATAATGACAAGGATAATGAGGCAAATTATGCTTCGAAAGTTGCAGATGCTTTAGGCACAGATCATCATGAACTCTATGTGGATGAACATAACTATCGTGAAATGCTGGATGATATGTGCTACTATTTTGATGAACCACATGCAGATAATTCAGCGATACCTACGATGTTGGTCTCTAAATTTGCCCGTCAAGATGTAACGGTAGCACTTTCTGGTGATGCGGGGGATGAACTTTTTTGTGGATATGATTCATACGATAAAATGGCTTATATGGATAAGATGTATCCGTATGCGAAGGCAACACAATTCCTGGCAAGGGGAATCTATAGAATAACTGGCAAACATATAAAGTCCAAAAGGTCGGATAAAATAAATATGTTTTTTGGACAGCCAGTATCTGTCACGCAGCTGTTAACAAAATATGATATTGATAAAGCAGAACAATATGTATTGGGAGAACAGGCGGGGATCGCTTTTGACGAAGCTGATTTAAGAGAAGAATCCTATCAGATTCGGAAGATGTTATTAGATCAGATTACGTTTATGACTGATGATATACTGGCAAAAGTGGATAGAGCGAGTATGCGTTTTTCATTGGAGTGCAGAAGCCCTTTGCTTGATCCTGATATTATAAAATTTTCCTATAGCATTCCACAAAAATTTAAATATAAGGACAAGAAACATAAAAAATATATTTTGCAAGAATTATTGGCAGATTATGTTCCTAGAAAATTATTCGAACGTCCTAAACATGGGTTTTGCATGTCGGTTCGATCTTATTTAGATGACAACGATGACTTGAGAAAGTATATAGAACCAAGTTATTTGAAAAAACAAGGGTTATTTGATGCAGAGGCAATAAATAAATTATATAGTTCCTTTTTAACTCATAGTTATAGAGAGGCACATAATGTGTTGTGGAAATTCTATGTATTTCAAATGTGGTATGAACGCTTCATGACCTAAAATTAAAGAGATGAAGTATTATCAAATTTGTAGATGATTCAATGAGATGAATATGTCAGAGAAACGAGGATGTATTAGTGAAGAAATACTGTGATATAAAGTTATTGGTTTTCATGTATATAAGTTCAACAATTATCACGTCGTTGGCAATGAAGAACTTCAGCTTGAAGCATACTACTTTTTTGCTTGTGGCATCGTTGTTGATTGTGTTGCAACGAAAAATATATGTGTATAAGAATTCGTATTATCGGATGCTTATTGCCTTGCTGGGGGCATCTTTTTCCGTTTTCATCGTCAGGTTCTTGGCGCCAGGACAAATAAAAGTATGGGATGTTGATACTTTTATTGCTTTTGCGGTGGCAGGTGTCAATATAAGTTTACTGATTGTATCGCTTATCAACTCTAAGTGTGTCCGCAATATAGTTACTGTGTTGCTGGGGGCAGTTTTTGTCCTGCCATTGTTGCTGATATGGGGAAATTACTTTTCGGAACATACTTGGATAAATGCTGATGCAATTTCGGCTATCTTGCAAACGAATCCTTCAGAGGCAATGGATTACCTTCGTGATCGTATGGAACTTAAAGTGGCCTTTGTTTTTGCGGGAATAGCGGCATTGGCAGCGTTCTTGTATAAAAGTCTTCATCAGTTAGAGATTAAGAAGGCAAAGAAGAATTACATTCTTATAGTGTTACTGATTGTTTTAAATATTGTATTGCTGGTAAGGACGAATGACAATTTTGTAACTTGGGCTGCGCATGAAGCTCGTGACTATCAGGAAAGCTATGCAGAATATGTTCGCGCTAAGCAGGAACGCAATGAGAATGTCTTAAAAAATATGTCATTTATAGAAAGTGGCAACAAAGGTATATATGTTTTGGTAATTGGCGAGTCTGAAGCCCGTAATCATATGTCAGCATATGGATATGGAAGAGAAACAACACCTTGGCTGGATTCGGTAAAAAATCAAGAAAATGTGATTCTTTTTTCTAATGCATATGCTTGTTATTGTGATACGGGGCATGCCTTGCCGTATGTATTGACCGCCAAAAACCAGTATAATGATATGGAAATAAAAGAAGCCGTATCTATCGTTGATATGGCCAAAGCTGCTGGCTTCAAGACAGTATGGCTTAGCAATCAGGTTCGTTTCAGTGGTTGGGATAACCCCATCACGATTATTTCTGATGAATCGGATCAGCAGATTCGTATCAATACGCATATCGGCAATACACTGGATACGGATTATTACGATGGAGAATTGGTTAATCGCCTGGATGATATCGATTATTCAGATAAGATGCTGATTGTTATTCATTTGATGGGCAGTCACCTATCCTATCATAGCCGTTATCCTGTAGAATTCGAAAAGTTTACAGGTGAGGGATATCTTAGTGAGTACGATAATAGTGTTTACTATACGGATTATGTCGTCAACAATATCGTTGATAAATTGTCACAGAAAAAAGATTTCAAGGGCTTAATCTATTTTTCTGATCATGGAGAAGGGATAGATAAAGATTTATCGCATAACTCGGCAAACTTTGTATATGATATGGTATATATTCCGTTCTATATGTATTTGTCGCCACGCTACATGGAAGAAAACAAAGAAGCTGTTCGGATGTTGAAGAGCAGAGCAAATGACTATTTCACGAATGATTTGATATTCAATACGGTTATGGGCGTAATGGGAATCAAGGCGGAAAGTGTTTATGAACCAGAAAATGATTTAACCAGCCAGGATTATGATGGCAATCTCGGACGCTTCCTGACTATGTATGGTACAAAGAAAATCAGCGATGATCCGGGGTTGGAGAAAGGAACTGATTAGTGTAATATTTTGTATGGAAGGATAGCTTTATTCTATATAAACGTATTTTTGCGTGAGTTGGTTGAGTATGATATTATTTATATATTTTATATATGCATTTATGTTTATGCTGTGTCAAATAATAAGTGGGGTATGTGATAATGAAACGAGAATGTTGAAATTTCGCGACAAAGTCTTTACGCGATTTATTTATAATATATTGATTATTCCTAAAATACAAAGGTTACAAAGAAAAATATTATTATCATATTATAGATTCTATGAAAAAAGATTATTGATACATCTGACAATTATAGAGGCATACGCCTTGATTGTACCTTGGTTTAGTGGGCGATTGATGGGGGTTATATATGAGGTGTTGCTATTAGCATATATATATTGGTGGCGGAACATAAAGGTAAATAGATGTGTAATAAATGATTTTATTGTGCATAGTATACCGATTTTGTTAATGATATATATGTGGGCTGTGAAATTGTTGAAAATAATTAATGAGCTAGCAATGGATGGGGAGAATAAATATATATCAACGCTTTTCTTTTTTATGATAGATTTGGTGGTTGTTATTGCTATTGGAATGATGTGGTGCTGGGAAATTAATATGTATTATGGTCCTTTTTCTAGGATGAAAAGGAAAG
>Ga0256404_1008817_pt1 | contig 14866 bp, 17 predicted proteins | sample RumenRJG_01DNA_FD_185990 | JGI IMG/M metagenome (GOLD analysis project Ga0256404, IMG submission 185990) | Bovine rumen microbial communities from Lethbridge, Alberta, Canada - RJG_01 | ecosystem: Host-associated > Mammals > Digestive system > Stomach > Rumen | place: Canada: Alberta | collected...
TTCCTCTGCGGCTAAGGTTCTGTGTATAGCCGCCTCTTCCGAAGAAAGCGGTGAAATCGTAGCCGGGCAGATCCTTGTCGGGGCCGGTCTTGCCGTAGCCGAGGATCATAGCATAAATGAGCTTGGGATATCTCTCTTTGAGGGTCTCATAGTCAAGACCTGCTCTCTGCAGAGCGCCCAGTCTCCAGTTTGTAAGAAGAACATCCGCGCCATCGAGGAGTTTGAAAAGTGCTTCTTTTCCTTCCTCTGTCTTGGTGTTGATGGAGATGCAGCGCTTGTTACCATTGAGATATTCCCAGGCAACATTCTCTTTGATGTTCTGAGGACGTCCTTCCTGCTCCTGTGTGTAGCGGATCGGGTCTCCCTTGGGGGACTCTACCAGAATAACGTCTGCGCCGTGATCTGCCAGATAACGTCCTGTAGCTGCAGCTGCGATAAAGTTTGCCAGCTGAATAACTTTGATACCTTCCAGTGCCTTCCTCATCTTTTCTCTGTTCCTCCTTCCGGATGCTGCTTCGCTGCGCTCTTCTATTTGTACTTTTCAGTACTTCAATGTTTTGGCGGCGAAGTATGTTTTTTATTTAACAAAAGTATAGCCTTGTCCGAGTGTTATCTTCCAATAAGCGTTTGGAATCAGTTGACAAGTAAAACCTTATTAATGAGTCCGGATTATTTGATATTTCGTTTTATTCAGCCAGTTGGTATAATGATTTTCAGCAGTTAATAAGTTTTTACTTATGAGTAGATTTCAAACTAGTTGCTTCGGCAGGGTCCCCCTTTTTACGGGGAGAGTCTTCCCGACGGCCATCTTGTCAGCAAAGGAGTGATCTGAATGACCACCAATCAGCTCAAGTACTTCATCACAGCAGCAGAAACTCTGAGTTTCACGGAAGCCGGCAAACTGCACTATATTTCACAGACAGCGATCACACAGCACATTCAGGCTTTGGAGGAGCAGCTCGGCGTCAAACTGTTCGCGCGCGAAAAAAAGCGGGTGCATCTTACACCCGCCGGAGAGATCTTCTATATGGAAGCAAAAGCGATCCTGGAGAGGAGCAAGATCGCGATAAACAGAGCCCGAAACGCCGCGGACGGCATCTCAGGCTCACTGAATATAGGATATGTAAAGGGACAAGGCTTCTCCCTGATCACTCCCCTGATCAAAAAGTTCTATTTGCAGAATCCTTCCGTCAAGTTCCAGATCTACCGTCAGGCGCATCTGGATCTCCTCATGAACCTGGAACAGGGCAGGATGGACTTCATCTTCAACATCGTCTACGGTAACACAGACCTCAGCGACTTCACCTATAAACGCATTGCCAGAGACAGGCTCTATGCGGTGCTTCCGCCCGGACACCCCTACGCCCAGCTCTCCTCGATCCGCCGCTATGACCTGAGGGACGAGCCCTTTCTTCTGACGAAGTATTATGACGACCCCTCAGCCAAAAAATATGGCCATGTCCTCCCTGACAAATACGCCGAATCAGGTTTCATCCCAAGGATCGACGCCCGCTCCTCCGACGCGGAGACCCTGATGATCCTCGTTTCCACCGGCATAGGCATCACCATCCTTCCTGAGTCCATTGTGAGCGCCCTCGGGCACTCCACGGATCTGTCCTTTGTTCCTCTCGAGGGCGATCATGAATATGTGGACATCCTGGCCATCTGGAAAGACAACACTGTCAACCCCGTCACCCAGGTCTTCAAGGACTTCGTGCTGAAAGAATACGGGATGGAGGAATAATAAAAAAACAAAATCGACCTCTGGGGTAGTTTGTCCCCACCTGGGGACAAACTACCCCAGAGGTCGATTTACACATGGAGGTTAAGCAATGACCGTAACCGTTCCGACGTTATCAATCATTTTTATGGCTGTTTCCTGCGCGGTCTGCTTTCTGACGCCGCTGGCGCTCTTTCTATATCTGCGGCTGGTGAAAAAGGCGGATGTATATCCGTTCTTCGCGGGATGCGCCGTGATGCTGCTCTTCGCCTTTATCCTGGAGTCGGGGCTGCACAATCTCGTGTTCTCCTCTCCCGCAGGGCCGGCGATCCGCGGCAGCATCTGGCTGTACGCGCTCTACGGCGGCTTTATGGCAGGGCTCTTTGAGGAGACCGGACGCTATCTGGCCTTCGCCTTCGCCCTCAAAAAATACCGCGCCAAAAATGTGAATGCCCTCATGTACGGCGCAGGACACGGCGGCTTCGAGGCGATCGTCATCACCGGTTTAACCATGGTCAACAATATTATCTGGTCTGTTATGATCAACAACGGAAGTATCTCGACAATGCTCGCTTCTCTGTCCGGCGACCAGTTGGTCCAGGCGCAGCAGTCCATCACTCTTTTGGCCACAACACCTTCCTATCAGTTCCTGCTGGGCGGCGTTGAGCGCCTGCTGGCCATCGCGCTGCATATCGCGCTGTCAGTCATCGTCTGGTTCGCCGTCAAATGGGAGGGCAAGCTCTATCTCTATCCGGCGGCAATCCTGATCCATTTCGCTGTCGACGCTGCTGCCGCCCTTCTGTCCGGTCTGGGCGTGAACGTGATCGCTATTGAGGTTGTAGTTGCTCTCCTTACTGCTGCCGCAGTGCTCTTCGCGAGACGTTTGTGGCGGGAGACGATGTAAAAGCCTAAAACGGCGTGGAAATAGCCCCAAAACGACCTTTGGGACCTCTGCGACCTTTGGGACCTCTGGGGTAGTTTGTAGACACCTGTCTGCAAACTACCCCAGAGGTCGTTTAATGAGCAATCTCCTCCAAAAATGCCCGGGCTTCCTTCGCACCGCCGCAGACATGGAAACTGTCAGAGACTAAACCCGCGTTTTCTTTAAAAGAAGGTTCTGTCAGAACCCGCGTCAGTGCCTGCAGGACATCTTCCTCTGAGATCGACTTCAGCATAATACCGGCGCCGAGTTCCTCAGTTCTCTTTGCCACTGCGCCCTGCTCCGGCGTCTGAGGGAAGAGCACCAGCGGCACCCGGAAATACAGGCCCTCGGAAGCGGAGTTCATGCCGCAGTGGGTAATAAATGCATCCGCGATCGAGAGCACTGCCATCTGATCGACGGATTCATGAATCTCGATGTTATCCGGCACATGTTCGAAATGCTCCGTGTTCGTACCCATGGAGATGATGACCTGCCAGTCGGTCTGCCCGAGGACATGGATGCAGTTGCGGTAGAATTCTCTGTTCTGGTTGACCGTTCCCATAGAGATGTACACAGTCTTCTCTGCTGTCTTCTCAAAAGGCTCCTTTATTGGCCGGATCGACGGTCCGATAAAATGGTACCGATCGGAAAAAGTGTCCGAACAGGGCTGGAAATATTTTGACGTGTAGACGATTGTGTTGGTCTCGTTGTCGTTCTGCACAATGTCCAGGATTCCCTTCACAGGATAGCCTTTCTCCTGCAGGCGCCTGATCTGCTTGTTGATCTTGGGCATGGTGAAGAGCATTTTCGCGATATCCCAGGGCGTCTCCTTCATGTATTTTGCCGAATAGCGGTTGAAGGCGAAGGTCGTGGTCGAGGAAACGTACGGAAGCCCGTGCTTCATTGCGACAAGTTTGCCCCAGAAAGCGACCGAGTCCGAGACTACGAGATCCGGCTTGATCTCATGCACCTTCTCTGTTGTCATCTCGTCGAGGGCCAGCGTCGAGGAGACGAGGAGTTCCGTGGCAAAAGCCTTATCCTTGCCGACCCTGTCGGCGTTTTCCTTGTCCTCCATCTCGAAATCATAGCCGTCACAGCCTATAAAGGCCGCACCCGCCTGCTCGATCTTCTCCCGGAACATCTCAAATGAGAAATAGTAGACCTGATGGCCGGCCTCGGTCAGCTCTTTCACAATACCGAGAGTCGGGTTTGTGTGCCCGTGGGCAGGTATGCAGAACCATGCGATCTTCATTTTCTTACCTCCTGGATACTTCTTAAGATGTTTAAGACCTCGAACGCTTACTTAAAGACCTCTGGGGTAATTTGCATCTCTGAATGAATTCTACCATGAAAAGAGACCTCTGGGGTAGTTTGTAGACAGGTGTCTACAAACTACCCCAGAGGTCGGTTTTAGACGAGGTCGGTTTTAGATTAGATTAAAAATTAAGTCACTTCATGCAGATCATCGAGCCGTTGCGCCCGGTCACGTGATGGTCGCCCCTGTAGGAATGGTACTCTTTGCGGCCGCACATCGTGCACACGCCGCTTAGGAAGATGTTTCCCTTCGGAATACCCAGCTCCGCCAGAAAGTTCCTATTCACGGCAGTTGTGTCCATGAAATACTTCTGTCTTCCGTTGACGATGCGGTCCTTGCGGCAATATTTTGACACATCCACTATGCCGGCGAACTGTGTGACCACATCCTCTTCAATCTCAAAGCAGCATTCCAGGATACTGGGATTGATGTAGATCTCGATGTCCTGCGGCCTGCTGCCGTAGTGATCCATCATGAGCTGCGCCGCCTTCGGGGCAATCTTCTGAACGGTTCCCTTCCACCCGCTGTGCACGTTTCCGATCACGCACCGGACCGGGTCATACAGGAACACGCTCTGACAGTCGGCCGTATGGATTTCCAGCGCGACTCCCCGAAGATCCGTGATAAGACCGTCCGCAGGCCCTGTCTCCTCGCCCAGATTCTGCTCATCCACAATGACCACTCTGTCTCCGTGGACCTGTTTGGTGCACTGTTTAACAGCGCGGAACTTGTATCCGAAATCGGCCTCGATCGACTCGATCAGCTTCTTTCTGCCCTCAGCTTCCAGTGCAGCGCCGCCAAAATCCAGCGGTTTGCGCGAATAAAATGACAAGATTCTCTCGTTGTTGATTCTGTCAAAAGTAAAATATTGATTCATATCAAGTCCTCTCTTTCAGTGGGACCGCGGTCTCTGCCTCGACCTCTGTCTGCCTCGACCTCTGGGGTAGTTTGTGGACAGGTGTCCACAAACTACCCCAGAGGTCGAGGTCGTTTCTAGAGGTCGAGGTCGTTTATCCAATTCTATTGCCGAAAGAACTTCTTTCCTCGTGTCATACCAGTTGTGGAATGAAATCTCCATATTGCTTACCATCATGGTTCCGAATGATCTCGGCTTTTCTATGTAATCCAGAAGCCCCTCAGGATTTTGATACTTACTGTGCAATCTCGCAATTGTGACATGAGACGAAATGGTTTTGTATCTCTCCTCCAGCGGCAGTCCCCTCTGCTTAAGCATATCTCTGAGCTTCTGCCTGAATACCATTAACTGATCGTCATAATAGCCGCGCACCAGGATGGCATTATCGCTGGCTGTCAGGTCGTCAAATTCGATCCTGAAAGGAGAAATGTCTTTACTGCACTCTTCTATGCAGTTAATGTACTCTGTGATATTTTGGGGGATTTCTCTTCCCTCCTCGCCTTTTAGTACATCCATCACTGTGATGTGGAAATCCTTGGCAGGATAATAGTACAGATTTGGCTCAATCCCTCTTAGATCATCAATGCAGCTGTTGATCTTTTCTGCCAAATTAAGAGGAATGCGGATCAGAACAACAAGGGACATCCTGCTGTCAGTCAGGGCCCTTTCCAGAAGCGCGTCTCCAATTCCGCCTGCCATGATCTTTTCCCTGTTTGCCGCAAGGATGGAATCGTAATGATTATCTAAAAATAATCTGTCCATAATACCTCGAATTATCACTTCCACGTTTTCTCATATCACTGCTTTTCTTTGTGCCGAATATCTGGATGTTCATACAGAACCCATCCTTTCACTCTTTTGCAATTCTGCTATGGAAACATAGTGCTTCACCGTGAAACTTTCCGGCGCATTTGCCTGTTCGATTTGATTTTCGGCTATATCGGTTCCTACCCACTCTGCCCCATACTTGTACATATTTCTCGGAAGCACACCGGTTCCGGTACCGATATCCAAAACCTTCTGCCCGTTCTTACACAGTCCAAGGGCCAAAATATAGTCATAGAATTCCTGAGAATATATGTCTCTGTATTTTGCATAATCCTCCGACGTTTTTCCCCAGTCAAAGGGTTTTCCTTTATCAATATTTTGAATGATCATTGTCACAAGTCCCCAATGGCCGATTGCTGTGAGCCCAAATCTACAGAACGGCTTCCGTTCGCTCTCAGCACTTCCGCCCCATTTCCCTTGCCTCCTCCAACGCCGGGTGATCAGGCTTTTCGCCGGGCGCAGTCACACCGCCCATGAACACTGTTCCGGCGAAATTTGCTTTTTCAAAACATTCAACCCAGCCTTCTACGCCATGTATTGCTCTTTCCGGAACGAAATCTTCGTCCTCCGCAGCGGAAGAAAGGAAGTACACCTCGGTGAATGCATAGTCACTGGGATACAGCGGATTCAGGCGATCGAGCATTGTCTTGAGCTGGCCCGACATCTCGTAATAGTAAATAGGCGATGCAAAAACCAGCACGTTTGCTGTCAGCGCTTTCCGGCAGATCTCGACTGCGTCGTCTTTAATCACGCAATTCTGCGTTTTCTGACATGCAAAACATCCCCGGCAGAAGTTAATAGTCTTATCTCGGAGTGTGACGATCTCCACCTCATTACCGGCTTCCTTCGCTCCCTCCGCGAAAGCTTTGCACAACGTCTCAGAGTTGCTGTTTTTCCTGGGGCTGCTTGAAATGATCAGTACTTTTTTCATGGTTGGTCTCCTTTTCTTATGTATAAACATTTGCTGTTATGAAAACGACCTCTTATGAAAACGACCTCTGGGGTAGTTTGTCCCCACCTGTGGAAAAACGACCTCTGGGGTGGTTTGTTCACACCTGTGGAAAAACGACCTCTGGGGTGGTTTGTTCACAGGGCCTCTTTAGGACAGTTCCTGACGCACTCCATGCAAAGAATGCACTCGGTACCGTTTTTCCTGCTTCTTGAATTGTCTGTCACATCCACATCCATGGGACACACACGCTTACATTTTCCACAGCCAACACATTTGTCCTTGTCGCATTTAATGCGGATCAGAGAAAAATAGCTCATTGGCTTTAAAAAGACCGTGATCGGGCAGATATATTTGCAGAAGGCCCGGTTGTCTTTCAGCGCAAATGCAAGCGCTATGCCAATGCCGTAATAAGCAATATTTCCTATAATGAACGCCCAGAACATGATCCTTTCTATGTTCCCGACTTTTGCAAGAAACAGCGCTGATACGAAAATAAGCGACAAGGCAAATGTGATATAGCGGATCCATCCGATCTTCTTTCTCGGATGCGCCGGAACCTTGTATGGAAGAAAATCGAGTACCATTGCCGTCCAGCAGGCATAGCCGCACCAGCCGCGTCCAAATACCAGGGGGCCGAATATTTTGGCAACTGCATAATGGATCGTCGCCGCTTCGAATACGCCCGTGAAAAGATAGTACCAGAAACCCTCGATCTGCATATTTTCGCGGCAGATCAGCCCGAGATAGACAAGCATGTACAGGCCGACGAGCAGTTGAACGATGCGCCTGGCATATTTGTATTTGTTTATAAACAGGAATAGCCCGAGAGATATCGACAGCCCGATATAACTGAAGTTGAACAAATAGAATATATTGTTCTTCGTCAGCCACAATGTCACAGCTACGGCTTCAAAAACGATCAGTATGATCAGCGGTTGTAAGTATTGCCTGAATTGTTTCATGTTTAACGACCTCGACCTCTGGGGTAGTTTGTACCCACCTGTGGAAAAACGACCTCTGGGGTAGTTTGTTCTCCACGGGCATATCACCTGGATGCATACTCCGGATTTGCTGCCCTTGTTATATCTCCATACACTGTTTTTAACTGTTTGAAAGCTTCATCAACCGCCTCAGGAATATCCACATGGGCAATGAAGTTCTTTCCCTTGGGGCCGTAACCATTCTCATCGTCCCTAAGTCTCGGGATCTCACCCATAAGTAAATTGATATAGCGGTCTATGTCCCACATTCCGTGAATAAGCTCTGAATAGGTCAGAGTATCATTCTCAGTTATGACGGAAGCCCTGTATGACGCGTAATTGATTATGAGCAGGTCGTCCGATGTATATTTTCGAAGGCCGGCGTCCATACGCCTCTGCATCGTGGCATCCTGGCAGAGAATTATGCTGGAACACTTGACATTGTTCTCTTTCAGCAAGTCCAACAGGAAGGTGATGTTGTTGCCGCAGTTGGTGGATTTTGTCTCGAGATAGTCCGCCTTACAGGAATAAACCTCTTTCAAATATCTCTGAAAGACTTCCGCTTCCTGCAGGCCGGCTGTTTCAATCGCAGGGTACTCGTTGTGTACTCTTTGCCGCAGGGCCTCGGTTGTGTGCCCGGCGCCGCCTACTATGACATAGACTTTCGCGATTTGGTCTTTTATTGCCTGGGCGAGCAGGTCCCCGCCCGCGAGGATACTTCCGCCGAACAAGACGAATACGTCTGCCTGGGGGATGCTATATTTTGCCAGAAGAGCTGCGCTGTTCAGACATTCCACATCTCTCTTGCTGCAAAACTGTCCCAGGATATTAATCGCGTCTGCAGTGCTCTTTTTCATTGATTTGCTCCTTCACCCCCTCCGACCTCCTCCAACCTCTGGGGTAGTTTGTCCACACCTGGGTATACCTGGGTATAAATCGACCTCTGGGGTGGTTTGTCCACACCTGTCCATAAACGGTCCCTCTTTGGCTGTTGAGGATCAATCCGCCATATGGTATCCGTCCCTTACATGACGAAGGTCCGCCTCCATTTCGGCGGCATCGGTCCAGCCGGAAAAGGATTGGGTATAAGAAAAACCATGGCTATATCCGAAATTAAAGCCCTGCAGGCTTCCATACCCGGCTGTCAGAATACCGTCTGCCGGTATTTTTAAATCAGTATAGCGGCAGGCCTCGTAGCTGGTTAAGACTGATCCGTCTGCGCGTGTAACTTTTACCTCATAGGTATCGTATAGCACGTTGTACTCATATGAAGTGTTATCGTCCGAAATGAACAGGTACATCCGGTAAGGAGTACAAATCATATCCTGAGCAAACGATGAGGAAACGATGTCCTCCCAGTCCTCGCTGATGAGGCGTTCAGTGTTGGCGTGAATCTTGTTGAGGTTGTCTTCGCTCAGTTGATCAGTACTCGTCACCCAGGCTGTGAGTCCCTCTACCGTGAACTGTTTCTCGGAAGGATCAAAGCGCCAGCCAAGTGGGGCCTGTGCCTTCACCGTGACTGCATCGCCGTTGCTCAAGCCGGTATCCGGTGTAACTTCGAATTTAGCTCCATCTGTATACTCCGCATTGCGGTCGGAAATCTGCAGCTCTGCCCTGCCTTTGCCGGACATGCCGGAAAACTTGACAATCACAGTTGTAAACGGATCAGCTGTGCGGGGAAAGGCAAGCTCATGCATCGGAGAGCCGGGAATAGCCACATTGATGAGACAGATTGCTGCGATCACGCAAAAAGCGATGAGCCAGCCTTTCAGCCGACGCTTGCGCTGTCTTTTCGTCTGCAGATCCTTGATGTCCTCCTCGGCACGGGCCATCGCTATTCGCCGCTCATATTCCTGCTGCGCGGTGTCATCCGTATCGATGAGCATTTCATGCCCGCAATACGGGCATACGGCCTTTTCTCCATCCGTCGACAGTTCCATTCTTCCTCCGCAGGAGGGACAAACAAGCGATAGTGTCTTCGTGATTTTTTGTTCCATGTTGATGCTGGTCTCCTAATTCTGTAATTTAGCCTGTTGCGATGACCTGGCGACCTCCTGACCTCAACCTCTGTGACCTCGACCTCTGGGGTAGTTTGTCCACACCTGTCCACAAACTACCCCAGAGGTCGGTTATTCCTCAAAGTACCCCAGAGGTCGTTTTAAGAATATCCGGCACTTGGGACAGAACAATCTTTGAGTAATAGTAGAAGCTGTAGAACAGCTCATCTGAAACCGCATCGGGATTTTCAAATAATTGATCAAGATCCTCTTCTGTACAGTCTTCAGGCAAAAGATTCTCGTCATCCAGAAGATCCCGGAAATGGTCGAACGGCTGCGCGTGCTCCATGTTTTCGGCATCGTTGCACACGTCGGTGTAGTACGCGAGTTGGTCGATCAATATTTTGGCAATTCCATCCGGGGATCCGTCTTGAAGGTGCTTTTGCAAAATCCTGACAAGAAATACCAGTACAAACGGAGCCGGCGGGAACATCGTGCTCTGGTGTTCAAAATCCGAGATGCGGGTAAAAGTCTTCTTCCACTGCACCTCGTCAGTGATTTCTTCAAGCACTGACAGCAGTTCATTGTAATGCTCCGCAGTGCCATAGGCAGTAAACATCCGGTTCCAGGGGATGCTCCTTCTGTCCAGACTATCGATATAATTCTTGATGGCTGTATCCATTTCAGTACCCTCACTGTAAGCAGGAAACTATCTGGTTCTCTCAATGATCATTTCTGTTGAACCATCTTCAAGAGAATTGTTCACATCATAATGGATGTGATCGCCCGGTATTCCGTCTGCCAGCGCCGTTAGATGTTTTGCCAGCGAGAGCATCCCCTCTCTGTTCGCGGAGATTACGATTTCGCCAGTTTCGGCAACAGCTTTGATTTCAAAACCATCAACCCATTCAATTTTCATGTTCTTCCACCTCGCCAATCTGGATCGTGCAGGATCCGAATGGTGCGAAGGACCCCCGAGTGCAAACCACCCCAGAGGTCGGTTTCTCTATATCATTTTATGTCCTTTTCCCTCTGCGCTTCTTGTTCGTTTGCCATGCTGCCCGCTTTTTCTGACATTCCGGGCAATATTTTGGCCAGCGAGGGGCGTTTGACGGGAAAGTGAAGGTCTTCCCGCATTTCCGGCACTTTCTGGTAATGTTCTCCACCGGCCGGTATTTCGCTCTACACTCCTGACAGCAGTCCGGCCAGTGCTGGACATTTTCAGGGAAGGTGAAAGTCTTTCCGCATATCTTACATGTTCTTGTTATCATCCCCCGCTGCGGTGTCTTAGGATTCTTAACTCTCTTGGTAAACAGTCTCTTTAGCTGCTCAAACATTGGACCGCCCTTCTCATCTTTCACAGATGCCCTTATATTCTGACTCTGTCCTTAGTCATTAGTCACTTCGGAGCCTCAACCTCTTTGCCTGTATAGAGATACCTCAGGTGAAAGCCTGCCGCAGGATCTTTGATATCCGAGTACGCGATGCTCACTCCGTATGCCTCCGATACGTCTAAAGCTTTATCACCAAAGCCGTAGACATAGTGATAATGGGGGTGCGCATCTGCAACAAGTCTTGGCTTTCTGCTCTTGACCCACTCCGCATCCTGCATGAAGTAAGCTCTCTCCTCTATGCGCTTGATGGTGCTCCCCGCTGGCATTTCCTTTACGGTTTTCCTCTTGCCTTTTCCCTTGACTTTGCAGTCGGACCAAACGCCGTCCTTGAGCGTGCCGATATAGGTTTCCTTAACAGATTGATCCTGCATAACCGCGAACCAATATGTGTCGCCCTTGCCGCCTATGATCCAGTCGACTTCATCGCGAAAGGCCTGATAGAATTCGAAGCCCTTTTCTTTTTCCACAAGTTCCAAAAAACGATAGGTCTTCATTGCTTGATTCCTCCTTGTTTGGGGTTCGATCGACCTCTGGGGTAGTTTGTCCCCATCTGGGGACAAACTACCCCAGAGGTCAAATCGAGACTCGCTAAGATCTATTCCCTATCTTCAAGCACGGTCACATTGTAGTAGGCATTGTTGTAATCTTCATTCTCAAAATCATTCACGAATTCCGGGTGAATCACGAAGGCCTTCCCGTCAGGCGTGTGAAGTCTTGTGTCTCTGTCAAAGAAAACGCCCTGCCCGCCATAATAGATCATCTGTTCAATGACCTTCATATAATCATGGGTCCTTTCCTCCGGAACATCGTCAATCCCGATGTCCGGCCTTCCGAACTCAGCCATTCCCCTGGTATGAAGCCAATATTTTGCCCCTTCTTTAGAGTAAAGAATGACCACATGTCTCAGGACATCGACTTCTTTGTCAAAATATTTCTCCGTCCACTGTTCGGGCGAATACAGTGCGATGGTCTGCGGATCAAGTATGCCTGCGGCTCCTTTGTCGATAAAAGCCTGAATGATGCCTATCGCATTCCGCATATAATCAAGCGTGCTGTCGTTTATTACAGTACCCTGCAGGATCACACATGCCTTCGCTTCTTTGCATCGCTTCAGCAGATCTGCGTTTGCTGCTTCCAGCACCTTCCCCATCGGACCGGTGAGGAACCCGTCCATATAGTCTCCATGCTGGTCCCTTGTCAGAGTTCGCAGGTCAAGACCTTCCGGAAGTTCATCTACTTTGTGCCTCTTCTGAGACACCTCCAGATCTTCACCAGTTACGCCGTAGATCACGTAGAACAGGAATGGTTTGTAGCCTATGTCTTGGTAGTACTCTCTTTTCATTGTGTTCCTTTCGGGGCGGCCTGACCTCAGCTCAGCCTCGACCTCTGGGGTAGTTTGTCCCCATTTGGGGACAAACTACCCCAGAGGTCTCATCTCAGATGTTGAGGTCAGTTTTTGAGTTTTGCTTCCCATTCCTCTACCTTGAATCCGGTCAGTACAAAGTCATCACCTACAACCAGCGGACGCTTCACAAGCATTCCGTCGGTCGCAAGAAGCGCCAACTGCTCCTCTTCGCTCATATCCGGCAGCTTTTTGGATAAGCCCAGCTCACGATATGGAATGCCGCTCGTATTAAAAAAGCGTTTCATGGGCAGGCCGCTCAAAGTATAGTACTTCTGCAGAGTATCCTTGTCGGGGTGGACTGTTTTGATATCGATGTCTTCGTGCTCAATGTTGTTCTCATCCAGCCATTTCAGCGCTTTTTTGCAGGTACCGCACCTGCTGTAACAGTAAACTTTGATCATCATCTGCCTCCTTTTATGATTTCTGCAGCAAACAGACCCCAGAGGTCGTTTTCATCAATTTGGTTTCTGCGACAACATCGCAAGAAATGTCGGAATGTTCATTTCATGCAGGCGCCCCTCTCCGTTTGTGTCCTCGTAAAGCGCAAGCAGCCGAAAACCTGCCTCGAGCTGTCCTCCGATCTGCTCTTCAAGTGAATGGGAGAACTGCATGCCGGCGTCTTCCTCTTCAAGCTGCCTTCGCTGGTCAAGGTTGCGCAGCGGATTAAAAGGAAGGCTGTTGACAATTTTCTTTTCTTCGCTGTCCACAATGTAGTTGATATAGTGATCGGTCCCGGCCAGCAGCCTGCCGCCCGGCTTCAGGACGCGGAAGCATTCTTTCCAGATTGGCCTTACATCTTCCACATAACAGTTGGACACGGGATGGAAAATGATATCAAATTCCCCGTCCTCAAACGGCAGGCGTTTCGTCATGTCGCCCCGGATTATTCGGATGTCGTAGACCTCCCGCTCAGCGACCATGCGCTCGCTCTCGAGCTGCAGAGGCGAATAGTCAAGGACCGTGCAGATTGCCCCAAGTGCCGCAAAAACCGGCATCTGCTGGCCTCCGCCGCTGGCGAGCCCCAGGATCCGCTTCCCTTTCAACTCTCCCAGCCATTCGTGCGGAACCGGTTTTGTAGGTGTGAGCAGTACGTCCCAGTCTCTATTTTTTGCCCTGTCAAAACATTCATGCGAGATCGGTTTTCCCCACTCCCATCCTTCTCGGATCCATCTGTCGATCGTTTCCGCGTTGATGTCCTGATAGGACTGCTGCGACTTCTCTATTGCCTCCACTACCTTCACATCCGCAGGCAGCCAGTTCACCTGGCGCAGGTTGTCAAGGGGAAGCCACTTGGCCGCCTCGTGCTCAAGAAGGGTGAGTTTGCCGCTCTTCACCTTACACCAGTAACAGTCCATGGAAAGATGGAACTCCGGATAGTCATGCTCCACTGTGGTGAGATACTGCTCAACCGCAATCTCCGAGTCCAGTTCTTCCTTGATCTCCCTTGCCAGGGCAGCTTCCGGCGTCTCGCCGGGCTCTATTTTGCCGCCGGGGAACTCCCACCAGTCCTTATAGTCCCCGTAGCCTCTCTGTGTTGCAAATACCTTGCTGTCCTTGCGGATGATTGCGGCTACGACTTTGATTGTTTTCTTTTCCATATGCTGCCTCGGCCTCGGTCCAACCTGGTCCAATCGACCTCTGGGGTAGTTTGTCCCCAGATGGGGACAAACCACCCCAGAGGTCGAGAGGTCCAGGTCGGTCGTTTTACCCAATCTCCGCCAAAAACTGCTCTTTTGTGTACGGTTTCCAGTGTCCGTCAATCACGACGTCTGCGTTCAGTCCACGCACCTTGCCGGCCAAAGCAGCGAGTTTATCCCAATCCATCCTCCAAGACGGGTACTCACCGAGCTGCGCGTCTCCCACGAACAGGACATGATCATCAGGAACATACACAAGCAGTGCGTCATCAGTGTGCGGCGATTCAGACTTTATCAGCTCCACAGACACCCCGCCGAGGTCGATTGATTGATCCACGGTCACTGTTTTGTCCGCCGGAACAACTTTCAGCGGCACACCGCCTGCGTATTCCCTGCGTATCGAGGGATCACTGCTCAGAAAGCGGACGGCTTTGTCCGGGTCTGCGTCCATTTCAGCCTTGATCTGCGCCAGTTTATCGCTCGTTTCAGGCCTTGCGAGAGTTTCGCCGTGTACAGCGTACATGCCAAAAGTGTGGTCCCAGTGCCAGTGAGTGATCACCGTGAGTTCCGGAAGCGGCAGATCTTCAGATCGAATCGCGTTGTAGAAGTCCTCCACATGTGAAGAGGAATGACCGGCGTCCACTGCCAAAGCTTTCTCCCCGCCCAAAATATAGCCCAGATTCGGGCGGTCTTTGGGGGAATTAAAGGGAAGAATCCATACATGTTTACTGATTCTTTGCAGTTTTGGTCCTTTGTTCATCTTCTTTCCTCCGTCGATTGTTGGTGCGATTTCGACCTCG
>Ga0256404_1008819_pt1 | contig 14865 bp, 12 predicted proteins | sample RumenRJG_01DNA_FD_185990 | JGI IMG/M metagenome (GOLD analysis project Ga0256404, IMG submission 185990) | Bovine rumen microbial communities from Lethbridge, Alberta, Canada - RJG_01 | ecosystem: Host-associated > Mammals > Digestive system > Stomach > Rumen | place: Canada: Alberta | collected...
CTTTTGGGGATTCACTTCTTTTTAAGTGGGGCAAGGTTAAGCAGGGAGACATAATTATTTACTTGTATGACAATAGTTTAGTTGTAAAACGCTGCGCAGCGGCAGAAAATACGCCTCTGGAATATTCAAGCGAATCTGGGTATAATCTTATTGTCGGGGACAAAGTTTACCCGCTTACGCCGGCACAGTTCTCCGTAATGCAGGAAATTAGGGCTGTTCCCCAGGGGATGGTTCTTGCCATTGGAGACAATGCTGAGGTTTCCATAGACTCTCGCAACTACGGTTTTGTTAGCGAAGAAAATGTTTTAGGCAGGGTGTTTGCAAAATGAACACTTTTTACAGAAAGCCAAGGCTTTGGATTGTCTTAATTCCTTGTGTCCTGGTTGTTTTTTACATATTATCCAAATTTGCCTCTCTTGCTAAGCAGCCGGAACCTGTTCTTACTGCATCCATGCCAACAATTGAGCGCGGTTCCATTGTGGACAGGAACGGAAGGCCCCTTGCGGTTGTTACGAATTTTTACCATTTTGTAGTAACGCCAAAGCTTATAGAGGACATTGACGGTTTTTCTGCCCTGGCGGCCCCTCTTCTTAACATGACCCAGGAAGAGATTGCGGAAAAAATCTACAGGAACCCCAAGGGAAGCTTTTTGTACATAAAGAAGAAGATTACCCAGGCACAGCGCGACGAGCTTTACAAGATGATAGAAGACCACGGCTTTACAAACTTCTGCCGCTTTGACAGGCTTCCAGGCCGCGTTTACCCAATGAACGACCTTGCAAGCACTCTGATTGGCTTTATGGGAGATTCGGGCAAGGGCTTGGGTGGAATTGAATTCTCCGAGCAGCACCTTCTTAGCCCCGAAAACGGAATTGTGGAAAGCGGTGACGTAATCCACGGAAAGAACGTATTCCTTACGATAGACGCAAACCTCCAGTACAAGCTGGAAAAAATTGCCAAGGACACTATGAATTCAACCCAGGCGGCAAGTCTTATTCTTCTTGCGGCAGAATCAAAGACCGGGGAAATTCTTTCCTACATAAACCTGCCTTCGGTGAACCTTAACGAATACACACTGGCAACTTCTGAGGAAAAGAGGGACAGGGCAGCAATCAACGCATACGAACCTGGCAGCGTATTCAAGATTTTTACGGCGGCGGCTTATGTTGACTCTGGACGGGTTGGGCCAAACACGCTAATACACACTACGGGAACCTACCTGCGCACAACCAATCTTGGCGAGACCATTAAGATTGAATGCCACGACCCGCACCCGCACGGCTGGGGAACCATACGAGAGGCACTTGAATATTCATGCAACGACGCATTTGCCCAGATGAGCGAAACCATGGGGAATGATGAATTTGTCTCTTACCTAAAGAAATTTGGCTTTGGGGAAAGGACGGGGGTGGAACTTCCAAGCGAGACAAAGGGTATACTAAAGTCTCCTTCTGACAAGTCATGGTCTGCAAGGACCAAGGCAACCATTTCCATAGGACAGGAGATTTCTGTTTCTGCCCTACAGATGCTGCAGGCTTCCGTTGCAATTGCAAACCACGGCATTCCTCCCAAGCTAACCTTCATAAAGCGCATTACGGACAAGGACGGCAACGATGAATACGTCCACGCCCCGGAATACAAGACCCGCGTGCTAAAAAGCTCATCCGCAGACTTTATAATCAGCTGCATGGAAAAGGTAACCCAGTCTGGAACTGGCCACAGGGCAGCCCTAAAGGACGTTTCCATAGGAACAAAAACTGGTACTGCCCAGATTTTTGAGAACGGCAGGCTGCTTGAAAACCAGTATATCTCCAGCTGCATGGGTATTTTCCCTGTCGAAGACCCGCAGATTGTGGTTTACATAGTAATCGAAAAGGCACAGGGAGAAAACCTTGGCGGACGCATAGCGGCACCGGTAATCAGGAGTGCAGCCAACGAAATAATCGACTATCTAGGAAAGCCACGCGACAGTGCGGCAAGCCTTGAACATTCAGGCCTTGTTTCCATAAAGGAGAACCAGCCGATTCAGATTGGAAAGGTAGTACCGGACTTTACAGGAAGACCAAAAAGGGATCTTGTGCCTATTGTTGACGGACGTAAGGACTTGAATTTCCAGATAAACGGCGAAGGTTGGGTTGTAAGCCAGTCTCCGGCACCGGGAACAGCAGTTACGGAGAACATGACAATTGAACTCAACCTGGAATACTAACATTGCCCTTTTTGAAAAACGATTCCCCGCACTAAAAGAACTTCTTTGCGAAGACATTGCTTTTTTTGAAAAGGAAACGGAAGAAGGTCGCTCTCCACTCCCACTTGAATTTCTTGCGGCTAAGAACGGAAGCCCTACGGCTCTTTACAAAGCGGATGCTTCTGGTGGGGATGCCACCGATGGAGCTGCTACTGGAACAAATGCCACGGCAGGAACTGGCACTAATGGAGATGCTTCTGGCGGCAATGCAGACAAAACTGATGAATCCGGGGCAAATGCTACCGGTAGTGATGTGTCTGGTGGAAATGCCACGGGGACAAATGCCTCTGGGACAAACGCCTCTGGGACAAATGCCACGGCAGGAACTGGCACTAATGGAGATGCCTCTGGTGGCAATGCAGCTGGCGGGAAAGCCACAAGGACAAACGCCTCTGATGGGGATGCCACTGGAACAAACACTTCTGGTGGTGATGCCACGGGGACAAATGCCACGGCAGGAACTGGCACTAATGGAGATGCCTCTGGCGGCAATGCAGCCAAAACTGATGAATCCGGGGCAAACGCAGCCAAAAGCGTCTCTGCAAAAGTGGCGGCCATTCCCCTGCACTCAAAATACAACCCGGAGCGGGAAGCAGAGCAGCTAGTAAAAGAATTCAGCAAAAACGACTTTGACGCAGCGGTCTTCCTTGGCTTTGGACTTGGATATGCCCCCATTGCCTTTGCAGAGAAAAACCCTTCAACACCCCTTATCCTTATAGAAAACAATCCTCTCTTCCTCTTTGCGGCACTGAACACACTTGACTTTACCAAGGTCTTTTCCCACCCAAACCTTATCTTTGTAACAAAAACAAACGCAAGCACGGCTGTTTCCGTCCTTGCAAACTACAAGGCTGAGCGCATAAAGATATATTCGTCCAAGGCTCATACGGCACACGACCCTTCCTTTGCAAACGAATTCCTTGAGCTATTTAAAAGAAGCCTTCAAAAAGACGAGATAAACACAAACACTCTGGAAAAATTCTCCAGGCTCTGGATGAAGAACAGCATGGCAAACCTTCCCTACCTTGCAAAATGCGACGGTGTAAGAAAATACAGGAGCGCACTCTTGCAGCTTGGAGGAAAGGCCACGGAACTTCCATTTGTAATACTTGCGGCAGGCCCTTCCCTGGAAACGGTTCTACCGCATTTGTCCAAGCTAAAGGAAAGTTGCGTACTTGTCTGCGTAGACACAGCCCTTCACGCCTTAGTAAAAGCGGGGGTGGAGCCAGACTTTATTGTTCTTGTAGACCCCCAGTATGCATGTGCCCGCCACCTGGAATTCCTAAAGGCCAAGTCATCCGTCCTAATAACGGAAAGCGCCGCCTACCCTTCAGTCTTCCGCTTTGAATGCAGGGAAACTGTCATGTGCTCATCACTTTTCCCAATAGGCCAATACTTTGAAAGCCAACTTGGCCAAAAAGGAAAGCTTGGTGCCGGAGGAAGCGTTGCAACCACGGCCTGGGACTTTGCAAGAACCTGCGGCACCAGAAAAATATACATAGCCGGCATGGACTTGGGCTTTCCCGGCAAGCAGACCCACATAAGGGGCTCCCAGTTTGAAGAAAGGGCCCACAGAAGCTCATCCAGAACCCACACTGCCGAAAGCGACGGAATAGCATCCCTTCTTGGAGCATCCCCTTCCCTTTCCAAAGACTACAGGGGAAATGCAATCCTTACGGACAAGAGGATGTCCCTTTTTGCCTGGTGGTTCGAGAGCAACTGCTCAACCGCGCTAAAAGACGGCCAGACCACCTTTACGCTTACCCCCCAGAGCCTTGCCATTCCAAACATAAGCATTTCTTCCCCCCAAGAGCTGCTCCTTGAATGCAAGGCAAAAAAAGAAGAGCTAATGGAAGCAAAGAAAAAGTTCTTTGAACAGGCGCAAAAGAATTCTATCCAGATTAAGGCCCAGGAAGAAAAAAATGCCCTTCCAAGCTTTGAAAATGTGCTTGAAGAATTCAAAGAAAACCTGCTTAACCTTCTGTCACTTTCCAAAAAGGGGCTGACACTTTGCCAGAGCGCAATCCAGAACAGGACAAAAGTCCGCGAAGTAAACGCAAAGCTTTCGGAAATAGACTCACAGATACTAAATTCAAAGGGAAAAGATGCCGCTGCCCTAGTCTTCCCCACAGAAAGACAGCTTGCAGCTAAAGCAAAGGAACTACCCGATTCCGCAATGAATGACCCAATGCTAAAGCCAATCTACTATTCAAGGCTAATCTACAGCGAACTGCAAAAGGCTGTTAAAGCCTACCTTGACCTGACCTAGTATGGCAAATAACAATTAACTGCCACCCCCAACTTGCTTCAGGGTCTATATAAGTTCAATATTTATCTTCCACAGATTCCGGGTCTGGGCCCGGAATGACGGCTGTCACCCCCAAGCAACCTACTCCGCCATGGAGCCCCTTTAGTCCCGCGCAAGCGGGATGAGCCGAACAGGCGAAGGGCGAAACGGCGGTGGCGCAAAGAAACATCCGGTCGAGTTAGCAAAAAAACAAATGGTAGAGCAAAAAAAACTTAGTCCAAAAAATCAAAAAAAATCAAAAAATTCAGTTGATAAAATAAGTTTTCATGCGGCCAAAGCCCTTTATTTCCATCTCTGGCCTTTCTTCAAAGCTGTATTCCTGGCAATCCCTAAGCTTTTCCATTACAAAATGCGAAACATTTATGCGGTTAGACTCCCCGTAGCTTTCCATGCGGGCTGCAAGGTTAACGCTGCCCCCCCAAAGGTCGTAGATAAACTTACGCTTTCCAATAATGCCTGCAACAACCGAACCACAGTTTATGCCAATGCGAATCTTAAGATCCGTGCCAAATTCCAGGTTGAATTCCTTAAGCGTACAGAGAATTTCCCTTGCAAAATCAATGGTTTCCCTGCAATTGTCCGCGTAAGGCTCAGGAACTCCGGCTGCCGTCATGTAAGAGTCGCCAATAGTCTTAATCTTTTCTATTGAATACTTCCCAAGAAGGTCGTCTATACGCGAAAAAAGGGTGTTCAAAAGCTTAACGGTCTTAACGGCACCAATCCTGTTGGAAATGCCAGAAAAATCAACTATGTCCAGAAACATAATCGTAACGTCTTCAAACTGCTGGGTAAAAGTGGAAGGCTCTTCGGTAAGGCGGTCTGCAATCTCCACCGGCAAAATGTTAAGCAAAAGTTCCCTTGAACGGTGGTTTGCGGCATTCAGCTTGGCAATAATGTTCATGTCCGGGTTTTCCAGTGTAAAATACATGAGCATAACCGCAATGGCCGACCCAAAGCCAACAATCAAAAGCTCCTTGTTGTACATCTGCACAAGGGCCACAATTCCCTCCATAATGCAGAATGAATAAATGGAAAGCTGCCTTCTAACCGGAATATGGCGCATGTTAAAAACCAGTATAATCAGCACAAAAATTACGGAAGCGGTGGAAAAGACATAAACCGTATCGCTAGGAGGCCCGTAAGAAAAAATAAAAGCCCCCTCTCCGCCGTACAAAAGCTTGGTGGAAAGAATCACCACCAGGGAAGCAACCATGCCCAAAGTGATAATGCCCAGCTCCACAAATTTTATCTTCCTGCGGAATTTATTCATTCCCGGATAGAATGTGTTGGAAACCGTATACAAATCCACGGTGTAGATGTAAAGAATCATCAGCACCAGGTAGGAAACGGAAAAAAAGTCGTTGAGCCTGGGGAACTTGCCTCGGTGAACAATCGTAATAACGCTGATTATGTCAAAGGCAAGCTCCAGAAGCGTTACAATAAGAAGAATCCTGTAAATCGTATTCTGAACGCTCTTCCACCTCTTCTTGGAAAAGAAAATCACCGTAAGAAGAAAAATAACAATAAAACCCGCTATCTGAAACTGAATATTATAAGCCACAAAAACATTATAGTGCAAAAACACAAACTTTTAAAGCAAATTTGCACAAGTGCTAGTCCGCCAGAACTTACGCTGAAAATTCCCCCGGCATCTTTTACCCAAGGAGGGGTAAGTCTCCCCCTCGCTCCAAAGGCAAGTCGCTCCACAAATGCCAAAAGCGGCAGGCTTGCAAAGCAAGCGACCGTCACCCTGAGCTTGACTCAGGGTCTGTACCGCTACGACATGCCTCCTCTTAAAACAGGCCGCTTCCGTCATTTGTTCCGCTTTGTTGCCTTTTCCGCTACCCCCTCTGCGGGCTCAAACGCCGCCCGCAACGCCCGCTATAATTGATGCATGTTAGCATATAATTCTGCGAGTAACCGCCAACATAATACCGTTCGCTGAGCCTGTCGAAGCGACAATTCTTTACAAACACGCCCCTTCGACAGGCTCAGGGAGCGGCACTCCACTTTGCCATGCCTAGGCCCGCTCGCTGAGCCTGCCGAAGCGACAATTCTTTACAAACAAACCACATCGGCATACTCAGGGAGCGGTACCCCCTTTGCTAAGGGGAAACCTCCGTTCGCTGAGCCTGTCGAAGCGACGATTCTTTACAAACACGCCCCTTCGACAAGCTCAGGGAGCGGCACTCCACTTTGCCATGCCTAGGCACGCTCGCTGAGCCTGTCGAAGCGACATTTCTTTGCAAACAAACCGCATCAGCAGCAAAAGCGCACAATCAAAGCCCAACATAAATTTCGCACATAAATTCATAAAAAAAACACAAATTCATTCAAGTTTTCCAAAGCCTCACCGATATTATAATTGTGCTTGACAAAGAGTTTCTGGCGGACGGGTCATCAGACATCCAGACGGCTGCCGGAAAATAAGCACAGTATCCAAATCTTTCATAAAAAACCGGAATCTAACATGCTTAACGATTCCGGCTTTTTTTTACCCCATCACCTGCCAAAACAATTGTGAGCGGCAGGACAAGACTCTCTGGCATCACATTTACTCCCGCATACAAAGCTAAACATTTTAAGCTTTCCTGCCGATAATCAGAATTGAGGTTCGCTATGGACAATTTTAAAGTTTCTCAGATTCGGCCCAACACGGTTTTTACAGCAGACGTATACTTGGATCCACAATTTCTCATCTCACCTTCCGGTTGCCCCATGACCCTCGGAATTCTAAACGCATTAAAAGAATGGAATTTCGAGACCCTGTCCAGCGAAGGCAAGGAAAACAAGGCAGACACGGCAAAGGAACAGGGCGTAAAAACAGAAAAGCCCGACCTTAACAACCAAAAGGCCAAGGAAATTCTCTCCAAGACGGAAGAAGTAAAGTACATCGTAGAAGAAGCAAAAGAAGTCAAGGAAGAAAAAGAAGCGAATCCAGAAATCCACAAGGCCCTGGAAGAAGCCAGAAAGGAAACAAAGAGCGACAAGTCCCGCATGGAAATAGTGCAGGAAATTTACGACAAGTACCTAAAGTATATAGAAAGCATTTTTACAACATACGTAACGCAAAAGAAAATCAATGCGGAAGAACTAAACGAAACGGTAAAGGAACTCTGCGTATTCATTACGGAAAACCGCCGCTACGTACTGCGCATAATCCCAAGCCTGCAGCTGCGCAACAAGAACTTCCTCGTAAGCCACACAATGCGCTCAACTGTCCTTGCCGTTACCATAGGACTTCAGCTCAGGATGCCCCAGCCAAAGCTAATAGAGCTTGGAGTTGCAAGCGTACTCCACGAAATTGGAATGTTGCGCCTTTCCCCCAACCTCTACATGAAGGACTCATCCCTTACACCGGCAGAGCGCAACCAGATTCTTACGCACCCAATCATCAGCTACAACATACTCAAGGACATGAACTTCCCGCTCAACATCCTGCTCGGAATCCTTGACCACCACGAGCGCGAAGACGGAAGCGGTTACCCTCGTCGCATAAGGGGAAACAACATCTCCCTCTACGCAAAGATTATAGCCGTTGCATGTTCATTCGAGGCTATCACTGCACCGCGTCACTTTAAGGAAGCCCGCACCACCTACGACGCAATGATAGAAATGCTCAAGAACCCCCACCACCAGTATGATGACACGGTTCTTAAGGCCCTGCTCTACAGCCTTTCAATCTACCCCATAGGTGCATTTGTCTACCTTTCAAACGGAAAGATTGCCCAGGTTATAGACGTTGCCCCGGACAACCCAAAGAACCCGATTGTCCAGATTATTGGCTCCAAGGATGCTAACGGCAACCCCGTCACTGCCCAGACAAACGACACGGACACAAAGATTGTGCGCGTCATGAACAAAAAGGAAGCAGACGACGTTGTAGCCGCCCTGCAAAAAGTCGCAAAGCAGTAAGCAAAAGAACTGTTAAATTTTAATACGCCTCATTTTCTTCTTGCGGCACTTTTTTCTGCAGAACACTCGCGTCCCCAAAGAACATCTTACCATTTTTTAATGTAAAACAAGGAGCGCCATGGAGGGCGCGTCAAATGTTTGCGGAAAAATTTGCAGGTTTTTGTCAGAAAACCTGTAAGTAAAAAATGGCAAGGAGGCCATTTTTTACGGGCTTTCCGGGGTTCCGCGGGTCCCTTCCCGCTCCATTGCTACCGCAACGGCTGCGCCGCCCCTCCAATCCCTGCCGTGCCTCCACCCCAAACAGCATTCTTAGCAAACACTTAATTCAAAAAGAATTTTCAGCTTAAGTTATCCGCCTTATAGGGCATGCCAAGCTTTTCCATTACTTTGTCCAGAGGTACGTTCATCTTCTGGGCGGCAAGTTGAGGGGTAATATTGAATTCCCTTACGGCAATCGCAGCAGAATTTATGGCTCCTTCCATTAACCCCTGAATTTTACCTTCTGACAAGGCTTCCCTGCGTATGTCCATTTCGCGTAAATCCATTGCGGCGTAAACCTCCCGGAAATGCTCGTTCTGCTTTAGCATCTCAACCCGCTGTGTAAGGCGGACAGAAAAATCATCTTCTTTTGGGTCGTTTGTATATACGAAGTGAAGGAAATCACGCACCCTTGCGTCTTTTTCCTTTTCGTATCCACTTGCATTATAAATCACTTTCATGATTTTGTCATCGAAGAATTCCAAGGGAGTTCCCTTGAACCCCGGACTTGGAGGGGAGGAAACCGCTCAGAGTCCGAAGCCCGCTGTTTCCTCCCCTCCAAACCACCTTCGACGGTACGCACTTGCTACCGTCTCATCCCTGGGCACGGCTTAGGCATGTTGCGATACGTTGAGCAACATGGCCCCTAAGAACCCCTATTTTAACAAATATTTTTGTAGATAAAAAAAACAGCAAGCTCTGGAAATGAGGCATCAAAGGCAACAAAAAAATTTGCGCGATGCGTGACAGGCGGTGTAGCAAGTCTATCACCTTGTCAGAGTCCTTTATGTACACGTCAAGGCGCACACCCTTGCTTGAAAAGAATGGCGCAATTGTTTTTTCAAGTTCCGGGTACTCAATACGGCTGACTTTTATATTAAGCAGCCTTTCAACAAGTTCTGCGCACAAGTCCGGGTCGCGCATTACTGCCTGGAACATTCCGTCATCGGTGAAGGTCAGTTCGTCTACTGGCTTCCGGTGGTACAAGTGTTTTTTCATGCCAATTAAATCTCCTCTACTTATATATATGCAGAGGAAATTCATTTTGCGACACAAATGCGCAGTTTTTTTTTACCGAAAAAGTCTGTTTACTTTTAGCATAGTGGCACATACTCTGCCCCTATGCCTGCTTTCCACCGGCAAGGCCTGTTACATGCTAGTCTTGGGGGCGCAGGAGGCGGAAACCAACGATTAAACACCGGTCGTATACGATATCACCGTAGCGGTCAGACAGCCCGCATTGGGTTGCATCGATGTAGTAACAGCCGCCACGAACAAAGCGGATAATGGGATCGACGGGAGTGTTTTCCCACACCCACTCCCATACGTTGCCGCTCATGTCGTAGAGGCCGTAGCCGTTGGCCATCTTCTGCGCTACAGGATGCGTTACATTGTTGCTGTTGTCTTCATACCAGCCCACCTCGTCCAAGTCATCGCTGCCGGAATATGTGTAGCTTTCGCCTCCCTTTGCGGCTTTTTCCCATTCATCACTCGTGGGAAGCCTGTAACCGTTTGCGCTAAAGTCGCAATCTACATCAGAATCTATGCTTTTGTCCAGGTGGGGTGTGTAGCCCCAGGATTCGGGGTCAGTTTTTCCGTCCACGGAATATGCGGGGGTAAGGCCTTCCAACATGCTAAGCTTGTTGCAGAAATAGACGGCATCGTACCAGGCAACACATTCAACCGGGTTGTTGGCCGTGTTTCTTCCAAGCTCGCCCTGCCGCTTATCGTCAAGCTTACTGTTGTTCAGCTGGAAATAGCTTGGGTTTTCTCCCATCACTTTTTCGTAGAGTCTCTGGGTTACAGGAGTCTGCCCCATCCTGTAGTTTGCCCCAGGGATGGCAACCAATTTTGACTCTGTGTCCACGCTAATGCTTATTACGTCTTCTTCAAATTCATTTCTTGTCATAAAGTCTCCTTCAGAATGGGCGCAGTAGGCGGAATCCATAGCGCTTGTCCTGTTTGCTTGCGGCACTAATACCGCGGTCTGCCACCCGGCAGGTTTCGTCATAGTAGCAGTAGCTTCCACCGCGGCCAAAGCGTAAGGCGGGGTCGGACGGATGGGTATCCCACACCCACTCCCACACGTTGCCGCTCATGTCGTAGAGTCCGTAGCCGTTTGGCTTTTTCTGTGCTACAGGATGCGTTTCGTTTTTGCTGTTGTCTCTGTACCAGCCCACCTCGTCCAAGTCGTCACTGCCAGAATATGTGTAGCTTTCTCCTCCGTCTGCGGCTTCTTCCCATTCATCGTTTGTGGGAAGCCTGTATCCGTTTGCGCTAAAGTTGCATTCCACACAGGAGGCAATGCCCTCTCCATGATGAGGTGTATAGCCCCAAAAGGCAGGGTCAGTTTTTCCGTCCACGGAATATGCGGGGGTAAGGCCTTCAATCATGCTAAGCTTGTTGCAGAAATAGACGGCATCAAACCAGCTTAGGTTTTCTACAGGCCTGCTGCCTGTAATTCCCCAGCCAAAGCTGCTTGGATTTTCCCCCATCACTTTTTTGTAGAGGTGCTGGGTTACCTGTGTTGCGCCCATCCTGTATTTGCTTCCGGGAATGGCAACCAGCTTGTATTTTGAGTCAACACCAATGCTTACAACATCCGCAGAAATGGCAAGTTTCTGTCTTGTCATAAAGGCTCCTTGTTCAGATTACTGATATTTCCATTGTAACAGGCAAGTCTGTCATTCCATGATAGAGTAGATTTATTTATGCAACAAAGTTTGCAATTCGGTTTCTACTAAAATTTGAACGAGCACCTTGTAATCAAGATACTGGATTCCATATTCACCTGCTGCAATTCTGTCCGCAAGTTTACTGTTGTAATAAATATCCATTGCAGTTGGCAAATCCAGATTTTCTGACTCAGCAAGGTATGAAATAATTTTTTCCTCAAGCCGTTCTTTATACGCTTTTTCTAAAACTTCGCCATCCATGCTAGACCTCTTCATACGAAATGAATTTCAAAACCTGATTTATAGCTTTTTGAGTTATAAATGCAATCTGTCCGTAGTCTGGATATGCCTTGATTTCCTTTATTGCACGCTCCTTGTCCCATAATCCGTTATGGTACATATCAACCACGCGAAAAACCTTATCATTTGCAACTTTGTCGAATATCAAATCATATTTTTCGTAATCTCTTCCCCCGTCCCTGCAATGGCAAACAAAATCAATCCATTCGGACAGATCTTCCCCAAAGTTTTTGCATTGGAGAAAAGAGAAGTTTTCGTTCATCTCAAAAATATTGACAATCGATTTTTTACTTTCAAGAATCACGCCCTTTCGTTTAGCCCAGACCTTGGCTTGTTCTTTATTTGAGGTGACATAAAATCCCTTGCCAAAATCAAGCGGGCGGTAAGAATGCAGAACATCGGGATTTTTAATAATTTCCGTAGAACCATGATAAACGGTCATAGGCTGATTCCCCTTGCGGAAAGATAGTCTTCTATATCTCCAACAATGTAGCTTGTACCTTGCGTATGGAGTGCGTCATAATACGGAATGAGGAGTTGATCTATGCAGCCAGAGGCTTTGAGTTTCTTGTAAACGGCAGAAGGAAAAAGCGACCACTTTTCTGCACAGGCATGGAGCATATAAATGATGAATTCAAAACTGTCTTTGGTCACTTTTCACCTCAATCTCATTCATAATGTTTATTTTAAGCATTATATTAAACAATCAGTCTTTCTGCTAGCACAAAGACTTGCTCCATTGCGGCGTAAATCTTAAACTGGCTGGCAGTTTGCTTGGGGAGAATTATATGGCCGGCCAAGCTTTTCCATTACTTTGTCCAGAGGTACGTTCATTTTCTGGGCGGCAAGCTGAGGGGCAATATTGAATTCCCTTACGGCAATCACTGCGGAATCTATAGCTCCTTGAATCTTACCTTTGGATAATCCCTGCTGCATACCTTCTGCCAAGGCTTCCCTGCGTATGTCCATTTCGCGTAAATCCATTGCGGCGTAAACCTCCCGGAACTGTTCGTTCTGCTTTAGCATCTCGACCCGCTGCGTAAGGCGGACAGAAAAATCATCTTCTTTTGGGTCGTTTGTATATACGAAGTGAAGGAAATCACGAACCCTTACGTCTTTTTCCTTTTCGTATCCACTTGCATTATAAATCACTTTCATGATTTTGTCATCGAAATTTAGGCCTGCTATCTCCTGGCACTTTGTGGTCAGGGTGTAGCGGGGAAGTCCGGGCCTCTTGCCGTTTGCATCACGGAAGGGGTCGCTCTTGCAAATGAATACTATGTAGCTTGCCTTAAGCTCTGAATAATCCTGCCCCTTTGCAAAGCTGTCCGCGTCTATCATGCTCTGGTAGTAGCGGGTTCTCTGGGGAAGGGCAACCGGTTCCCGCGACTGCATCTCAACGTCTATCACCTTGTCAGAGTCCTTTATATACACGTCAAGGCGTACACCCTTGCTTGAAAAGAATGGCGCAATTGTTTTTTCAAGTTCCGGGTACTCAATACGGCTGACTTTTATATTAAGCAGCCTTTCAACAAGTTCTGCGCACAAGTCCGGGTCGCGCATTACTGCCTGGAACATTCCGTCATCGGTGAAGGTCAGTTCGTCTACTGGCTTCCGGTGGTACAAGTGTTTTTTCATGCCAATTAAATCTCCTCTACTTATATATATGCAGAGAAAATTCATTTTGCGACACAAATGCGCAGTTTTTTTTTTATCAAGGGCGCAAGAGACGGAACCCCAAGTAGTAGGATAAGAAATTATTAAGCTCCGCATGACTTGCAGGCTCACTGAAGGGACTTACAAAGAATGTCATGAACTGAGTGAGCAATGCCATTTTTTCCCTCGAATTCGTAAAATTTTTACCTACCCGTCCTTTCCTGTTCCAAGCCAGCTCCGGGGCGCTTAACGCCGCCCCTACGCCGGCTTTCCACCGGCAAGGACTGTACCTGCTAGTCTATGGGGCGCAGGAGACGGAACCCCAAGCAGTTGATCCGGTTGCTCGCGCGGTAGTGGTTGCGGTAGGACACCTCGCAGAAGTCGGCGCAGCTGCAGTAGCAGCAACCACGGTAGAAGCGTAAGGCGGGGGCGGACGGATGGGTATCCCACACCCACTCAGACACGTTGCCGCTCATGTCGTAGAGTCCGTAGCCGTTTGGCTTTTTCTGTGCTACAGGATGCGTTTCGTTCTTGCTGTTGTCTCTGTACCAGCCTACCTCGTCCAACTTGTCGCTGCCGGAATATGTGTAGCTCTCTCCACCCTTTGCGGCATTTTCCCACTCATCGTTTGTTGGAAGTCTGTAGCCGTTTGCGCTAAAGTCACAGTCTACGTCGGAATCTATGCTTTCACCCTGATGCGGTGTGTAGCCCCAGTATTCTGGGTCTGTCTCTCCGTCCACGGAATATGCGGGGGTAAGTCCTTCCTTTATGCTTAGCTTGTTGCAGAAGCAGACGGCATCGTACCAGCTTACAGATTCAACTGGGTTGTTTGCTGTGTTGCCTTCAAGTGCATCTCTTTCCTCTTCCTTAAGGTCATCGTTGGAATGCTGGAAGTAACTTGGGTTTTCTCCCATCACTTTTTTGTAGAGTCTCTGCGTTACCTGGGTTTGCCCCATCCTGTACTTTGTGCCGGGAATTGCAACCATCTTGGACTCTGCGTCCACACCAATGCCTATAACATCTGCGGTAGGGGCAATGTCCGTATCATACTCCATGTCCGTATCATACTCCATGTCCGTATCGTATTCCATAATAAAGTCGTAGGCTATGCGCTTGGGCTTTCCGTTCTCCGGGTTGGTAAGCTTTACCGCGCTCTCTCCAAACTCCTCCACGCGTCCTGTGAATTCACCGCTTTTTGTTGTAATCTTTACGGTGTCGCCAATGCTTATGTCTTCTTCCAGTTCAGCTCTTGTCATACGGGCTCCTTGTGCAAATTAATGTTATTTCCATTGTACACCCGCTTTTGCTATGTGTAAAATGGATTTTTATGGCAGTTTTACATTTATTTTAGCAGGTATGACTTTCATTATGTGATAGAATGGGAAAAAAATTGTCGCTTCGACGGGCTCAGCGAACGTGTTGCGGTGTAGCAAAAAGAGTCCGCTCCCTGTGCTTGTCGAAGGGGCGTGTTTGCAAACAAGTATCGCTTCGACGGGCTCAGCGAA
>Ga0256404_1008820_pt1 | contig 14865 bp, 11 predicted proteins | sample RumenRJG_01DNA_FD_185990 | JGI IMG/M metagenome (GOLD analysis project Ga0256404, IMG submission 185990) | Bovine rumen microbial communities from Lethbridge, Alberta, Canada - RJG_01 | ecosystem: Host-associated > Mammals > Digestive system > Stomach > Rumen | place: Canada: Alberta | collected...
GGATGGCAGGCAGAATTTTCTTTCCACCGAGAAGATGATGACCAATGCCGACCAGACCATCGGAACCGGTGAAAGTCTCAACTCGGGCGTGATAGATGAGTTCATCGAATCTATTAAGGGGGAAAGAAAATGCAGATGTACCGGGCGTGATGCACTCAGGTCAATGAGAGTTATATTTGCAGCCGTGGCATCCTCCGATATAGGAAGGATGATCACCATTCCGGAGAACAGATAAAAGAGGAAATCGAAAACGAAAACAGGACATCAGACATCATTCCGGCCTGGGAGTGGTGTCTTATTTTTACGGCTTCACTGACAAGAGTGTAGAAACGGATCTTTTTTTGTGAAGATTTCTGCAAATATTTATCCATTGGGAACTATTAAAATCATCGGGATAAGCCGATATAGATTAGGGGTATTTCACTTTGAATACCCATATTGTTCAGAGCACATTGCACACGAATGTGTGTGTTAGCGCTGATAGTAAGTGGCAAATACTTTTTACACTCACTTGTTAGTGTTCTTTGGAAAACCAGGCAGGTGTGGGAGGCTGTCATTTGGAAGGTCTGACAGATATAAAAAGTGCTATATAAGCTTTGACAGTTATTAAAACATGTCAGTGACAATGAAATGGAGGATATGAGAGGAGGTCTTATTATGAAGAGAAGGAGCTTATGCAGGAAAAAGGTGCTTGCAATCATATTTGCTGCCGCTCTCTGTATGCCCCATGTAACTCCTGTGATGGCAGATCAGGTTGCCGCAGTTACAAATAAAACCCATGAGAAAGAAATAACGGCTGAGTCTGCCGGTAACGACAATGGCAATCCTGCTGTAGTTGTTTCAATGGAAAATGGCGATGATGTTGATGTCAAAATCACAGGAAATGCTGAAACAACCGATAAGAACGGAAGTAGTGAACAGCTGATGGGTGTATATACAGCCTCTTCCGGTGACGGTTCAGAAGCTTCAGTTGAAGTGGGTGGCAATGTAACTGTCAAGTCAACATCGACTGTATTATCGGATGACGCTGTTGCTGTAGGTGTCAATGCTTCGGCACACTCCGGAGGAGATACAGATGTAAGCGCGGGTAATGTTGCAGTTGAAACCGGAAGAAGTGCTGTGGGCGTCAATGCATCAGCGGGTACCGGAGGCGATACTGAAGTTAATGTTCATTCAATAGGTGTTAATGGCGATTATGGAGCTAATGGCATTATAGCGGGAAGTCACGACAACAGTTCAAGTTCATCGACTGTAAATGCAACCGGAGACATATTAGCTTTATCTGTCGGTGGGAATGCCACGGGTGTTGTAGCATCAAGTGAAGGCGGCGGGACGACCCATGTAAACGTGGATGGAAAGATCCAGACTGTGGGTGCCGGCTATACAACAGGCGTATACTCAGAATCCCAAAGCGGAAGTACTGAAGTCAGGGTTAAAGGAGAGGTGTCATCATCCTCATCCGGTGCAATAGCCAGTGGTATCAGCGCAGTCATGGGCGGTGGAACCAGTGATGTTACTGTAGAGAAGACAGTTTCTGCCACGGGCTATACAAAAAATACCGAATATGATGCTGTAGGCATTGCAGTGCTTAAGGATGAAAACAGTGGCAATGGAATAACCAATATAAAAGCAGGTGCTGTCAGTTCACATTCAAATGAAGTAATGGCTTACGGAATAAATCTGCAACAAGATGCGGTCAGAGATGGCGGAGTGCTGAAAATCGCGGTGGATGGTTCTGTGAATGCAGAGGCACCGGAATATCTCGCTATAGGAATATATGCAAATACCGGTAAGGATGGATCGGCATCCATATCCGTAAAGGATGATGTTGATGTGACGGGTATCGCTTCCGAAGGCGTACATGTAGAAGTTTCAGAAGGAAATCTGGAGATAGATATACAAGGAAATATCAAACAGAATGGTCCCATAGGACAGGCTGTGGTCTATGAAGACAGCGGAGATGCGTCAGCAAAGGATCATACAGCAATCAATGTCGGAAAGGATATAACTGCAGATAACACAGCGGTATATGTGTCCAAATCATCAGGCAGCAGTCAGATGAGCCTTGAAGTTCAGGGTACGGTTTCAGGCGGTGAACACAATATCGTTCTTGTGGGAGAGAGTAAAACCGAAAATCTGGATATCACTGTCTGGAAGGTTGACATCTCGGATAATAAAAATGTTGTTGAAACCGAGAATACGGAAATTGTTAATGAGCAGCCAAAATATACATACCTGAGAAATGAAGAAGCTGAGAAGAAGATAAACTACATAATCAAAGTAGATCAGCCTTCGGATTACGGAATAAATCTGAGCGGAACGACCAAAAATTCCAATGATCTGGACACTGCCCATGAAGGTGATAAGGTTTATCTCAATGTTGACATTCCTCAAGGCTATAATGTCGAATTTTACGACATTAACAAAAACAGCAGTTACAGTATCGTGCCCAATGGCTATGGCGGAGCATATCTCGTTGTTCCGAGAGGCGGCGGAGTACAGGTTGGTGTGACATTAACAAGGATACAGACAGACCCGGGAAACACGAATACTTCACAGATGGGAGATGATGTCACCGGCGGTGAGGGTGAATCTGAGAATACTGTTCAACCGGGAGTCGATGAAAGCGGCGGCAGAACATCCGGAAACAATGACATAAGTTATGACGATGGTGATTCGGAAGGCAGCATATACATAGACAAGAAGCAGTCAGACAATAACAATACTCTTTCAGGATTCCCGGATAACGCTTCAGCAATTCTTAGCTTACAGATTACGGCTGTGGATTCCACAGGTTCAGGCACAGTGCTTAGTGTCGGTGATGTTCTTAAGCCGGTTGATACTCTGACAGCCATTAACAATTTTGCGGCCTCAGGCACAAGCACCATGGGAACCGGAAACATCATGGGGGCCGGCGTGGTGAACTTTAACGGTGCCTTTGCCGGATCGGCAACGGACACAGTTGAGCTTCCTGTACCTGCCAATGTTTCTGCCGGACAGGAATACACAGTACTTCTGAGTAATGGCACAACCATCAAGGTTCAGTGTCTTATGGATGGAGTCCTGAATATTCCCTTCGATAAAAATGCAGCCGGACTTACATTTATGATCTATGGTCGGGAGATGAATCCATCCATGTTCATCAATAGCTAATTTGGCAAGTCATCAGTATGATTTTAGTTGATTATGAACCATGAAAAATATATTATGGAGTCATGATCTGAAAGAAAAATAATTGGGTGCAGTGCCCGGGATGGAGGATACATATATGTCTAGAAAAAAGGGTTTTGGAAGTTTACTTGGACTGGCAGCAGTTGTGGGAGGCGTAGCAGCGGTTGTTTCTTACCTTTACAAGTATCAGAAGTTTTCTGAGGAAGTGGATAAGGATTTTACAGATGTTCTTGATTCCGCTCAGGAGGTAAAGGACACCGCCAAGAGATCATATACTACACTGAAGAACGGTCAGGCAAAGGATGAGATCAAGGCTGCTGCCAAGGATCTCGGATATGCAGCGAAAAATCTTGCGATAGATGCAAAAAATCTTTGTGTTGATGCAAGCAAGGATGCATACAGGACCGTGAAGGATGCTCTCAATGAGAAGCTGGGAGATCAGGATGTGGAAGAGGAAGATGATCTTGATATCTCTGACGAAGATGTTGTATCGGATGATGATGTGGAGATCGAGTTCTACACTGTAGAGGATGAGGAGACAAAGTCAGAAGATGATTCAGCGGTAAAGGAAGCTGAAACAGAGGCTGCTCAGTCTGATGATGCTTCGGATGAAGCTGAAGACTCCTCTGAAGGTACAGAAGAAACAGCTAAGGAAGAGCCGACAGAGACTGCCGCCGATGATAAAGAGTCTGAGGAAGAAGAAAAGGACAGTGCAGAAGAGTCTGTGAAGTAAGACAAAAATATTTGGTAAAAGCTGGTAAAGCAGGGCGCCCCGAAAACCGGGTACCCTGCTTTACTTTTTGAATAAATAATCGGGAATGATTCCCAAATTGGTTGACAAAGCAAAGAGATGATGTTATAAATGGGAACGATTCTCATATTCATAGAGGGAGGAAGCCGGTGAACTCAAGGACAAAGTATAAAACAAAGCAAAGAGAGATACTGATAGACTATTTAAAGTCTGTATCCGGAGGTCATATCACTGCCGGAGATGTGTGCGAGCATTTCAGTAAGCAGGGGATAGAAATCGGTAAATCCACCATATATCGCCAGCTTGAAAGTCTGGTGAATGAAGGAATCATCAACAAATATATTATAGATGTGAACAGTCCCGCCTGTTTTGAGTATGTGAGTGAAGAAAGTCACTCTCATGAAGGGGAATGTGTTCACTGTAAATGCGAAAAGTGCGGCAGGCTGATTCATCTGCACTGCCATGAAATCGAAGCACTCATGGGAAATCTGACATCTGAACACGGCTTCAGGATGGATCCCAAACGCACGGTATTTTACGGACTGTGTGAAGAATGTCAGTAGGACAGTGAACATATAAGGGTATGTTGCGTATGATCGCGGCAGCATAGCATTGACACAAATAAAACTATGAAGGAGGAGACAGCAGTGGGAATGCTGAGAAGAGTTAATTCAAATAAGATCATTGCAGTCATCATGGGCATCATGATGCTTGTTGTGGTGCTTATTTCAGCTTCCTATGTAGCTGTGGAATCCGGTCATGACTGTACCGGCGAGGAGTGTCCCATCTGTGCATGTATCAATCAGTGCGAGAGTACTCTTCGTCAGGTAGGCGGTGGAGTGGATCTTCAGGCAGAGTTTATTCTTCCTGTCTTTTTTATCCTTATTACAGCGGTTTCTGTCTCAGTCTCATTGACAGCTGAAACCCCTGTCTCAAGAAAAATCCGTTTAAATAATTAAATATACCTCCTGTATCTGCATACAGTCCCATTTTGCTTTCTGTTGTGAAGTGAATGGAACTGTATCCGTTATTCTAAAATACAGTGTGAGCGGCAATGCTTTTGTCGCAAGCTTGTGATACGCGGCACGCACGGATTTCAGTGTAACGTGCCTGCTTCATATATGGAGGATATTGAAGATGAAAAAGTTTTTTTCTCTTATTACGGCTGCAGCCATGCTGACAGTCTCTGTTTCTGCGTGTGGTTTTAATTCTGTTGATGCTGGATCAGTATCAGGTCATGACAAGATTCAAATAGTTACCACAATTTTCCCTGAGTATGACTGGGTAAAGAATGTATTGGGAGATAATCCGGCTGGTGCGGAAGTGACCATGCTGCTTGATAAGGGAGTCGATCTCCACAGTTTCCAGCCTACAGCAGAAGATATTTTAAAGATATCAACTGCGGCCATGTTTATCTATGTTGGCGGAGAATCCGATGAATGGGTTGATGATGTTCTGAAGGAAGCTGTAAACAAGAATATGGTGGTCATAAATCTTTTGGAGGCTCTAGGTGATTCCGTTAAGGAGGAAGAACTGGTGGAAGGCATGCAGGAAGAGGAGCATGATCACCACGACGAAGAGGATGAGACAGAATACGACGAGCATATATGGCTTTCCCTTCGAAACGCAGAGGTTCTGACTGAAAAGATCTCTGAAGGGATTCAGTCACTTGATCCGTCAAATGCAGAAACCTACAGGAAAAATACTGAAATGTATATTGAAAAGCTTAACAATCTGGACGGGGAGTACAGGAAAACCGTAGAGGAGGCTTCTGTAAAGACACTCCTTTTCGGAGACAGATTTCCATTCCGTTATCTGGTGGACGATTACGGACTTTCCTACTATGCGGCATTTGTAGGCTGCTCTGCTGAGACAGAGGCAAGCTTTGAGACTATTTCCTTCCTTTCCGGAAAGGTGGATGAGCTTTCACTTCCCGCAGTACTGACCATCGAGGGACCGGATCACCGTATAGCGGAAACCATAGTCCAGAACACAAAGGATAAGAACTGTAAGATACTTACTATGGATTCCATGCAGGCTACAACTGGTGAGGATGCAGAGAACGGTACCTCATATCTCTCTATCATGGAGAAAAATCTCTCAGTCTTAAAGGAAGCACTGCAGTAAGAGCTCATACAGAAAGTCAGAGCATAAGTATTAACAGCATCTCCGGATACCGAAAAAATACGGTGTCCGAAGTCAGAAACAAGGAGTTTATATGGCATTAATTACAGTTCGGGATCTGGCTCTTGGGTATGATTCCCGCGCAATTCTCGAGCATCTCAACTTCCCGGTGAATTCAGGGGATTATCTCTGTATAGTCGGAGAAAACGGATCCGGAAAAAGCACACTGATGAAGACGCTTCTGCATCTTCAGGAGCCGGTCAGCGGACAGATCCTGACAGGGGATGGATTACAGAAAAACGAGATAGGGTATCTTCCCCAGCAGACTGTGGTACAGAAGGATTTCCCGGCATCGGTTCGTGAAATCGTTCTGTCCGGATGTCTCGGACGTGGCGGATGGAATCCATTTTACCGGAGAGAAGAAAAGAAGCTTGCAGAGGAAAATATGGAACGCATGGGCATCCTGGAGCTTAAGGACCGTTGTTACCGGGATCTCTCCGGTGGGCAGCAGCAGAGAGTGCTTCTGGCCAGGGCCCTGTGTGCCACCAGAAAGATACTGCTTCTGGATGAGCCGGTTTCAGGCCTTGATCCCAAGGTGACTGCCGAGATGTATGAGCTGATAGCCGGGCTCAATGCCGAGGGCATCACCATCATCATGATATCCCATGACATTGGCGCCGCAGTTCAGTATGCAAGCCATATACTCCATATCGGTTCGAAGGTATTTTACGGCACAAAGGACGAGTATCTGGAAAGCAGTTTAGGCAAAAGCTTCATGAGTCAGGAAAATGGAGGAGCAGCGTGATGATGGATAAACTTTTTCTCTATATGCAGTATCCCTTCGTGAGATACGCGGTGATAGTAGGAGTACTTATAGCTCTCTGTTCATCACTTCTTGGGGTGACTCTGGTGCTCAAAAGGTTCTCATTTATAGGAGACGGTCTTTCCCATGTGGCCTTCGGGGCCATTGCCATAGCAAGTGTGTTCAATCTTACTAATCAGATGCTTCTGGTGCTGCCCATCACCATACTCAGCGCCGTACTTCTCCTTAGAACCGGGCAGAATGCAAAGATAAAGGGAGATGCAGCCATAGCCATGATATCGGTAGGAGCACTCGCCTTTGGCTATCTTATCATGAATATCTTTTCCACATCCTCAAATCTTTCCGGGGATGTGTGCAGCACACTGTTTGGATCGACCTCCATACTGACTCTGACGGAAAAAGAGGTCATGCTCTGCATAGTGCTTTCCGTAGCGGTAGTTGTTATTTTCGTCCTGTTTTATAACAGGATCTTTGCTGTGACCTTCGATGAAAACTTCGCACGGGCCACAGGAACCGGAGCGGCCAACTACAATCTGCTGATAGCTGTAGTTACCGCTGTGATCATAGTGCTGGCCATGAATCTGGTTGGTTCACTTCTGATATCGGCACTGTCCATATTTCCGGCATTGTCAGCCATGCGTATCTTCCGGAGCTTTAAGTCAGTGACCATCTGTTCTGCGGTACTGTCAGTGATATGCGCTTTCTTCGGGATAATCATTTCGATTCTTGCGGGAACGCCTGTGGGCTCCACTATAGTGGTGGCTGACGTCGCAGCCTTCGGAATATGCTATGTTATCGGGATGGTGCGTCACGGCTGATATGATAAAGCAAAAGCTCCGACTCATAACGAGGCGGAGCCTTTGCTTTATAGGGAGTATAAGTTTATCGGCTGTAGCCGTAAACTCCATTTTTGCCCTCGATTTTGATTCGAGGGAGCCACATGGGGCTTATGAAAAAACGGATAGTTCCAGATAACGAAAGGTTATCAAGCGAGGTGAGTGCGGAACATATCCTATGAGATCGGAATTTATTTTCCGGAATCTCCGTAGTTTGAGAGTACTCTGGCTGAAGGATCATTTACATTGCAGCCGGGCCATGTCTTGTTGGGCATCCAGAAATCAACTACCATCTCTGACTGACCGGGATAGTATTTCTCGAAGATCTCACGGAAAAGAAGAGATTCCTTTGTGAAAGGTGCGGCATGAGTGTACTTTACGCACTTTTCCTTATACTCTTCGTCGGTGTAATGGGCCTCCGCGTACTCTGCGATGTCATCCTTTAATGAATGACCTACGGCATCTGAGAATGCTGCCTTTTCACGCATGAGGATATCCTCAGGAAGGATATGATCCTTTTCAAAGGCGTGACGAAGGAGGTATTTACCTTTGTTGTACTTGTTTAGCTTCTTCTCAGGATCGATATGCATTACGTAATCAACGAAGTCAAGGTCGCCGAAGGGAACACGGGCTTCCAGTGAGTTTACGCTGATGCAGCGGTCAGCACGAAGAACGTCATACATGTGGAGCTCACGGACACGTTTTTCGGCTTCCTTCTGGAATTCCCCGGCAGAAGGAGCGAAGTCTGTATATTTGTAACCGAAAATCTCGTCTGAGATCTCACCTGTAAGGAGAACTCTGATATCTGACTGCTCGTGAATTGCCTTGCATAAAAGGTACATACCGATAGAGGCACGTACGGTTGTGATATCGTAGGTTCCGAGTGCCGCAATGACCGGTTCGATAGCATTGACAACCGAATCCCTGTTGATGATTATTTCATGGTGGTTTGAACCGATGAAGTCGGCTACTTCTCTTGCATACTTAAGGTCGATGGCGTCGATGTCCATCCCGATGGCATAGGTCTCTATAGGCTTGTTGAGAAGCTTTGCTGAGATGGCACAGACAAGTGATGAGTCCAGACCGCCGGAAAGAAGGAAACCAACCGGTGCATCTGCATCCAGTCGCTTTTCCACGCCCTTTATGAGAAGATCGTGAATGTGAGATGCGATAGCGTCCATGTCATCTGTGCAGTTATATTTATTTACTTTGGAAATGTCATGATAGCAGTGGAACTCACCGTCCTTATAGTAATGTCCGGGTGGGAAAGGCTTGATCTCATGGCAGAGGCCCACAAGGTTCTTAGGCTCTGATGCAAATGTCATGATGCCGTCGTCAGTGGTTCCATAGTATAGCGGACGGATTCCGAAAGGATCTCTTGCCGCTATGTAGGACTGAGTATCCGCATCATAAATCACAAGAGCGAATTCCGCATCAAGCATTCTGAACATATCCGTTCCGTATTCTTTATAAAGAGGGAGAAGAATCTCGCAGTCTGAATCAGACTTAAATGTATATCCCTCTGTGATCAGTCGCTCCTTCATACTTCGGAAGCCGTAGATCTCACCGTTGCAGACTACCCATGAACCATCAAGACTGAAAGGCTGCATTCCGGCTTCATTAAGACCCATTATGGAAAGGCGATTGAAACCGAGGTAGCCGTTACCTGTGTCAACGATCCTTGTTGCGTCAGGTCCTCTTGATACGGTTTTTAAGAGCGCTGTCTTTACGACTTCGTACTGTGCGCGCTTGTCACAGAATCCAATGATACTACACATATTGATACTCCCATAAAAAATAAATGTATAACAAGAAGACGGCAAAGGAAGCCCGGTGAATTAAACCGACTCCTTTGCCGTCTGTATGGTTCATGATTATTGCGCGGCAGAAATAAATTGTCAACATAAAAATTGATTTTGAAAGACGCCATGGAATAGCTGACATGAAATTATTTGATTTTTTACTGCCGCAAATTTTCTTGACATCCATTTTTCTGTCCGTATAATGAAACGCAAAGGACAACGGCGTCCGGGTTTAAACCGGGGGTATGTTGTCCTTTTTTAGTGTATAAGTCCTGTGAGAATTTGTGGCAGGTTTTCGCAGAAAACCTGTCATGCAGCGTCAGCCCTTCGCGAAGCGAACTAAATGGGCTGATGTTCCCAAGAGCGTGAGCGAAGCAATGCGTAGGACTTATGCAGAACTAATTTAAATTTGTAGAATGTACTGGGGAGTATAAAAATGTCTGCAAAGATCAATCAAAACTATCTGAAGCTTAATGAAAGCTATCTTTTTTCCGAGATTGCAAGACGCATACGTGTGTGGCAGTCTGAGAATCCTGAAGTATCAAACAAACTTATCCGCATGGGAATAGGCGATGTAACGAGACCCCTTCCAAAGTCTGTAGTGGATGCAATGGTCACTGCCGCAAAAGAAATGGGAGAGGCAGAAACATTCAGAGGATACGGACCTGAGCAGGGTTATGACTTCCTTAAGGAAGCTATCCGTAAGTACTACACAAGATTCGGTGTGGAGCTTAAGCCCGAAGAGATATTCATTTCCGACGGAGCCAAGTCGGATCTCGGAAATATCCTGGATCTGTTCAGTGAGGACAATACGGTTCTGGTGACCGATCCGGTTTATCCTGTATATGTAGATACAAACATGATGTCCGGCAGAAAGACGATTTTCGCCATGTCTTCCGAGGAGAACGGCTTTTTGCCGATGCCTTCACCGGAATACAGGGCTGACATCATTTATCTCTGCAGCCCGAACAATCCTACAGGAGCCGTATATGACAGAGAGGCTCTTAAAAAGTGGGTAGAGTTCGCGAAGGAAAACGGTTCTGTCATACTTTTTGATGCTGCATACGAATGCTTCGTCACCGGTGACTATCCTCACAGCATATATGAGATTCCGGGCGCCGAAGATGTTGCCATCGAGTTCTGCAGCTTTTCGAAGAAGGCAGGATTTACAGGAACCAGATGCGGATACACAGTGGTTCCCGTAGTCCTCGAAAGAGACGGAGGGAAGCTGAACAGGATGTGGCTTCGCCGTCAGACCACAAAGTTCAATGGCGTAAGCTATATCACCCAGAGAGGTGCCGAAGCGGTATTCACTGAGGCAGGTGAAAAGGAGATAGAGGAGAACATCCGGTATTACCGTGAGAATGCAAAGATCATCACCGATACCATGGATAAGCTTCATATCTACTATACCGGCGGAAAGAATTCACCTTATATCTGGCTTAAGTGTCCGGGTGATATGGACAGCTGGAGCTTTTTCGACAGGCTTCTGAAAGAAGCCTATGTGGTGGGAACACCGGGAGAGGGCTTCGGAAAGTCAGGACAGAAATTCTTCCGTCTGACAGCATTCTCAACACACGAGAATACTAAGGAAGCCATGGAGCGATTTGAGAAATTCGTTTCGGGACTATGAGACATAACGGTGTACAGTGATCACATGAGTGCCGGAAGACGATATCGAAGCTCTTCGCATCTTTGGCACTTAAAAATTTTTTATAACACATTACAATTAATAAAGCGAGTTTACTAAGATGAATTTGAGTAATACAATATTTACGACCTATGAAAATTTAGAGGTGGAAGAGATGAATTCGTACGAAGACGTCCTCGAGTTTGTTGAAGAGGAAAATGTCAAATTTATAAGACTCGCATTCTTTGATGTATTTGGCATACAAAAGAATATAGCAATCATGCCGGACGAACTTAAGCGGGCATTTACCGAAGGTGTAAGCATTGACGCAAGTTCGGTTGCAGGCTTTGGCGCTGAGGTTCACTCGGACCTTTTTCTGAGACCGGACCCCACCACCATGTCCATAGTTCCGTGGAGACCTCTTGACGGCAGAGTTGCCAAGATGTTCTGCGATATAGAGTATCCTGACGGAAGCCTGTTCCAGCGCGACAGCCGCTGGCTTCTGAAGAGGGCTGTTGAGTTTGCGGCCGATAAGGGAATAAAGGTCAATTTCGGAACAGAGGTTGAGTTCTACATTTTCAAGCTTGACGAGAACGGAAATCGTACCAGAATTCCGCAGGATGATGCGGGTTACATGGACATAGCTCCCGAGGATCATGGTGAGAATATTAGAAGGGATATCAGCCTTGCACTTGTGGATATGGGAATAAGACCGGAGTCCAGCCATCATGAGATGGGACCGGGACAGAATGAAGTTGATTTCCGTTATGCAGATCCGCTGGTTGCTGCGGACAATGCCTCTACCTTCAAGTGGGTGGTTAAATCCATAGCCAATTCAGACGGTGTGTGGGCTGATTTCAGCCCGAAGCCGATTCCGAACAAACCCGGAAACGGAATGCATATAAATATTTCTGTTGAAGCTTCGGACGGAAAGGATTATACGGAACAGTTCATGGCAGGTATCCTCGAGCACATCAGAGAGATATCACTGTTCCTGAATCCTACCAGAGAGAGCTATGAGAGACTTGGTGACATGAAGGCACCAAAGTTCGTAAGCTGGTCAGAACAGAACCGTTCGCAGCTTATTCGTATTCCGGCAACAAGATCAAAGCTCAGGAGAATCGAGCTCCGTTCGCCGGATCCGACAGCCAATCCGTATCTGGCATTCACACTTCTTATCTATGCGGGAATCGACGGCATAGACAGACAGCTTCAGCCTATGGAGCCGCTGGATGTGAACCTTTTCAAGGCAGATACTACAATTACCGACGGACTCAGGAGACTTCCACAGTCACTTGATGAGGCAATCGCTTACGCAAAGGGTTCTGACTTTGTGAAGATGCTTCTTCCGGAGGGCTATCTTGCAGCTTACTCAGGAGAAGAACTATAGGGAGATAAACATGGAGAGAGCGGAGCAAGGGAGCAGTGTGATGATTGCGGCTGCTGCCGAAAAGATAGCTGGCCAGATCAAAGGGTTATTGCCCTCCGAATTTGGCAAAACGTCATTTCAGCCTTCCATGACTAAAGTCAAGCAGAAACTTGCAGAGGAAAAATTTGAACTGCTTATCATCCATACACCTCTTCCGGATGAGTTCGGATTACAGTCTGCTATGGATCTGGCTTCCAAGTACCCGGCCATGAGCATTTTGCTGCTGGTCAGTAAGGATGTGTATCAGCAGGCACTGTACCGTGCCGGTGATTCAGGCATCATGATACTGGCGATGCCCATGAGCCCCACATCCTTTTCGGCGACTATCCGTTTGCTTCTCGCCATGGGACGAAAGATGCAGAATCTCATGAATGAAAATCAGAAGCTTCAGAGAAAGCTGGAGGATGAACGTTATGTGAGCAGGGCAAAGTGCCTGCTCATCGAGAAAGAGGGTATGACTGAGGCGGAAGCTCACAAATATCTGGAGCGTCAGGCCATGAATGCCTCCGTTACCAGAAGGGAAGTGGCATTGAAGGTTATCCGCGACAGCGGACGAATCGTCACGAACAGATGATTTAAAAAATACGATCACATAGCGCGAAGCGGTCCGATATCGACTTTTGACATTCACACATTAGCGCTGACGCACACATCCGTGTGCAATGTGCATCATAAAATATATCATTAACACAGTAAAATCAGGGGACAATGGCGTTCCGAATCTATTTTGGATTCTGCGCCATTGTCCCCTGTTTACATATGCAGTTGAAGGAGTGCTGGGCACTTGGCAATCTGCGCTTTTATCAAGATATAAAAGTAAGAACATGAAGGAGGAAAGTTATGAGTACATCTACTATTTCTGAAATTTATGGGAGCCTCGTTTTCAATGATAAGATCATGAGAGAAAGACTTCCGAAGGACATCTATAAGGCTGTTCACAAGACAATCCAGAACGGATCACATCTTGAGATAGACGTTGCAAATACAGTAGCCGCGACCATGAAGGAGTGGGCACTGGAGAAGGGAGCAACACATTATACTCACTGGTTTCAGCCTATGACAGGTCTTACAGCTGAGAAGCACGACAGCTTTATAACTCCGACAGCAGATGGCGGTGTACTCATGGAGTTTTCCGGCAAAGAGCTGGTAAAGGGTGAGCCCGATGCTTCATCATTCCCGTCAGGCGGTCTCCGTGCAACATTCGAGGCAAGAGGCTATACCGCATGGGATCCATCATCACCTGCATTTATCAAGGATGGAACACTTTACATTCCTACAGCATTCTGCTCATACACAGGTGAGGCTCTTGATAAGAAGACTCCGCTCCTTCGTTCCATGGAGACACTCAGTGCTTCGGCAACAAAGCTTCTTCACGTACTTGGAAAGACAGGTGTTACAAGAGTTGACACAACCGTAGGTTCCGAGCAGGAGTACTTCCTCATCGACAAGGATCTTTACAAGGACAGACTGGATCTTCTTCTTACAGGACGTACACTTCTCGGTGCCAGCGCTCCTAAGGGACAGGAGATGGAGGATCATTACTTCGGTGTTCTCAAGCCAAAGGTTTCAGCATTCATGCATGATCTTGATGAGGAGCTCTGGAAGCTTGGTATCCCTGCAAAGACAAAGCACAATGAGGTTGCACCTTCACAGCATGAGCTGGCTCCGGTATTTGAGACTGCCAATATCGCTGTTGACCACAATCAGCTCACCATGGAGATAATGAAGAAGGTAGCGGACAAGCATAACTTCGCATGCCTCTTACACGAGAAACCGTTTGAGGGTATCAACGGTTCAGGTAAGCACAACAACTGGTCCATGGTGACATCCGAGGGAGAGAACCTTCTGGATCCCGGAAAGACTCCTGAGAAGAACACACAGTTCCTTCTTTTCCTTATGGCTATCATCAAGGGTATAGATGAGTATGCAGATCTCATGAGAGTTTCAGTTGCAACAGCAGGAAATGATCACAGACTGGGAGCAAATGAGGCACCACCTGCAATCGTATCCGTTTATGTAGGTGACGCTCTTGAGAGAGTTCTTGAGTCCATCGAGAACGGTGAGGTTGATTTCAAGTCTGATGCGGCACTCCAGATGGAGACAGGAGCCCACGTACTTCCTCATTTCCGTAAGGACAACACAGACCGTAACAGAACATCACCATTTGCATTTACAGGAAACAAGTTCGAGTTCCGTATGCCGGGTTCTTCACTTTCGGTTGCGGATCCCAATATCGTACTTAATACAGCAGTTGCAGAGGCTCTGGATCAGATAACAGCGAAGCTTGAGACATTTGCGC
>Ga0256404_1008821_pt1 | contig 14864 bp, 15 predicted proteins | sample RumenRJG_01DNA_FD_185990 | JGI IMG/M metagenome (GOLD analysis project Ga0256404, IMG submission 185990) | Bovine rumen microbial communities from Lethbridge, Alberta, Canada - RJG_01 | ecosystem: Host-associated > Mammals > Digestive system > Stomach > Rumen | place: Canada: Alberta | collected...
GTACGACGACATCGCATTTCGTTACAACTCATCACATAAACCCCAAAGCCGCCCGCGAGGTATCATCCCCGCGGGCGGCTTTGCTGTGCTCATATCTCCGTTGCAACAGAGTCGCGGCCTGCCATCAGTCAGCCTTTGAGATTGCCGACACCGGGCAGTCATCGATTGCCTGCTCGATCGCCGCAGCCTCGCCCTCCGCATAAGCCTCGGCCGTGCCCTCATCCGTCATCCGGAAAACATCCGGTGCCGTGGACGTGCACAGTCCGCAACCAACACATACGTCTTTATCTACTACAGCTTTCATCATTACTGCCTCCTAAGTTTTACATATCTACAACTCACACTTAAATATATACAACGAAACGGCAACTGTTTCCGTTGCAAATGCAACAATCGGACCTTTTTCAGGGAAAAATATCTCAGAAGCCATTTCATCCTTCTTTCTGTGTCGTCTCCCCCAATCATATCGTTCCCTGTAGTCATCAGACAGCCTGCTGCCTGCCCCGCCGGCTGAGCAGGAGGCCGGCGGCTATGACTCCGGCCGCGAGGATGGCCTGGACGATCAGGGCGCTGCCATCGCCCCAGCCGATGAGGCTGCTGACCATCTGATCATGCATGATCATCGAGCCTGCGGTCCAGCCGAGCAGGCCGGCGCCCGCATAGAGCACGACGGGGAAGCGGTCCATGATACGGCCGATCACCGTACTGCCGCCGACGATGATCGGGATGCTGATGAGGAAGCCGAGCACCACGAGCAGGAAGCTGCCGTACGAAGCGCCAGCGATAGCCAGCACATTGTCGACGCCCATGGCCGCATCCGCTATGATGATCGTCTTGACCGCGCCCATGAGACTGTCAGAGGCCGTCACATGTTCATCCTTTTTCTCCGGCAGCAGCAGCTTCACCGCGATAGGGATCAGGATGAGCCCGCCGATGGCCTGCAGATACGGGATAGTCAGCAGCCATACGGCCGCCAGGGTCATGACGAGGCGTATGATCACCGCGCCGCCCGTCCCGATGATGATGGCCTTCCGGCGGAGTTCGGCGGGCAGCTTGTTCGCCGCCATAGCGATGACGACCGCATTGTCACCGCCGAGCAGCAGGTCGAGCAGCACGAGCGTGCCGATTGCCATAAAGAATTCCAGCGATAAGATTTCCATTGTTTTACCTTCTTTCCCATAAGATACAAAAAGAGACTTTCGCATGGTATCCACAAACGGGTATCATGCGAAAGTCTCACCTATTACATCGGTAATGCTGCCGCCAGCCGCTCCCGCGGCATGCTTGTTGACAGGCAGCCAAAGAGGTTACTCCCCTTCGCTATTCATTTCTCTGTAAATCAAGTATAACAGACACCAGCACCGGCTGTCAATCCTCTAACTTTTGAGTAAAAGGCTGGAGATACTCATCCATGCAGCTACGAACGTCGTCCAGCAGTTGGAAGAGCCAGCGTGTATATGATCAAAGGTACTCGTGCAGTTCTTTCTTCCCGAGATTCTCTATCAGCATCCGGGCGAACTTATGGCCGTCGGCGTTGAGGGCCACCTGGGCCGTGATCGGGTCCTTCGATTTCTTGGTATTGTGGATGTCGGCTACCATGCGTCCATCGCAGAGGCCGCCGGCGATATCGATATCGACATTGGCATCGACGAGCTCTGTGATGACGGTGGGGTCGATGAGATAGGCAATCGTCAGCGCATCATGGACAGGGGCCATGTGATTGTCATAGCGATAGAGCATCGCACTCGCGACGGTGCCCGGCGTATGACGCAGGTCATAGTTGTGCTGCGAGACATCGTTGACCTTCAGGTTATCGATGCGCTTCTGCACGAGCGTAGCCGCCAGCTTGGCTGCCGGCGTGCCGAGGTCGCGCAGCTCGTGGCACTCGTCCTCCGATATGCTGGCCCGCCACGTCGCATCGAGCGGCAGGATGACCTTCGGTATCGCAGAATCCATGACGATCTTGGCAGCCTCAGGATCAGCATAGAAATTGAACTCGGCAGCCGGGCTGGCATTGGCCCCCGAGTGGCCGCCGCCCATGATGACGAGCTGCTTGATCTTGCCGGCGATGCGCGGCTCTATGCGCAGCGCCATCGCGATATTCGTCAGCGGGCCTACCGCCGCCACATAAATGTCGCCATCGCTCTCCATGAGCTTCTTGACGAGGAAGAAAACGGCGTGTTCCGGCTGGACCTTGATCGTGGCCTCCGGCAGCGGCAGGAAATCACCATGGCAGTCATTGAGCGTCACTCGCGGCAGATTCGGTTTGCGCGTCGGTATCTCGTTACATATGATCGGATCCTCGCAGCCGCGGTAGACCGGAACCTTCGCGTGCATGAATTCTACAAGCCGCAGCGCGTTCTCGGTCGTTTTCGGCACGATGCGGTTGCCATTGACCGTCGTTATGGCTTCGAGGTCTATGTCCTCGGAGAACAGGGCCAGCATGATGGCAATCGCGTCATCGGAGCCAGGATCACAATCCAGTATTACCTTTTTCATGATAGAAACCACCTTTCTGTAGCTAAGACCTGACGATTCAAAACAGCATCAGACCGTGAATACATAGGAGGCTGCGATGTTCACAACCAGCATGATGAAGAGCAGCGGAGCTGTGCGCTTTGCAAGCGTCATCGGCGCGATGCCAGCCACACCGGCGATCGCGATCAGAGCGCCACAGACCGGTGAAGAGGCACGGCCGATAGCCGTAGCCAGTTCCATCGGCAGGATCAGCGTTATCGTCGGCACGCCGAGCTTGGCCGCGATGGCCGGTGTCAGCGGTCCGAAAGCGAAGAACGGAGCAGCGCCGCTGCCCATGATGATAGCGAAGCCATAGGTGATGACCGTCAGCAGGATCATGATGATGAGCACAGCTCCCTGCATGTCGGAAATCATATTCGTGAATATCGTTATACCGCCGAGCACCTTGATGCCCTGTGCGAATACCGAAGCCGAAATGATGATGGAGACGACCGTGACAAACACGTTGCCCATGGCCTTCAATATGACGACCATGTCCTGCGGTATGGCTACACGGTCGCTGCGACGGATGAACTCGATGATGAACGTCAGCGCATAGCCGATGAAGTTTGCAGATATGACATCGATCTTCGTCGAGGGGATGAAGTAGTCCGCGAACACGATGACGAGCGGAACCAACGGCAGGAATATGTAGAAAAACGGTACATCGGGATCCTGCAGCACTTCATTCTGCTTCACCTCAGCCACCTCGTCGACCGTGGCGGCATCGCGGCGATCCATATAGCGATAGTAGAAAGGTATGAGCACGGCTGTGACGAGAATGATGCAGAGTGCGACTTTCGACTGGTACTGGATGAACATATCGACAACGTTCATCTCCGTGACCTGGGACATGAACAGCGTCGAGCCATCATTCGGTCCATAGTCCAGGCAGAGCAATGCGAGGACTGAGGCCGCCGTGATTGGACGTATATCGAGGGCTATGAGCACAGGGAACACAGTCGCCAGCATGAGGACGGCCAGGCTGGCCTGGCTCGTCAGCACGAGTTTCAGGGCCATGCCCACGAGGAAGAAGGCACTCAGGATGAGATATTTGTTCTTGATCCCGCCCAGCAGGCGCGTCGCCACATAAGCCAGCTTTGTCGAAGCCTGGATATGCTTCATGTACGCTGCATAACCGGTGACGACCATGATGATCGCACCGACGCCGGCTACATTCGTCTTGAACGTCTTAGTGATGAATCCAAACGTATCCAGGAAAACATTGCCGAGGTATCTTTGCCCAATATGGGGTTGCCAGTCAGCAGGCTGGCACTCATGAGAATGATGACGCCTGATGCGAAGAATATGAATATGGCATTGTACTTCTTCAAAATCAATTTGGCGACAATGACGGCGAATATCACCGTCAAGGCAATCAGGAACCAATCATACATGTTTATTTACCTCCCGTTCCTCCGTATATGCTTTGTTCCCTCGTATATGCTTTGTTCCCTTATCAGTGCAGACGCGCTTCCACCTCAGCCAGCGAGGGGATCGACGTCTGCGCTCCCGGCCGCGTCACAGCGATTGAGGCAGCCACCGTGGCAAACCGTATGGCCTCCTGCACATTCTCGCGCGTCGGCATACAGCCGGGCTGGCGCTGGAGCCTGGCGACAAAGGCGGCAGTAAAGCAGTCTCCCGCAGCGGTCGTATCGACCGCCTTGACTTTCTCCGCGGGGAAGAAATCCGCCTGTCCGGCATCAATGAACGCAGAGCCATCGCCCCCCAGCGACAGCAGTACCGCCTTTGCGCCCCGGGTCAGCAGGCTTCTGGCGGCCTGCACCATTTCCTCACGCGTCGTCGTCGGCATGCCGGTCAGCTTCGCAAGCTCCGTCTCATTCGGCTTTATGATATCTACGGCAGCGAGCAGCTCATCTGGGATATCTGCCCGGGCCGGCGCTGGATCCAGTATCACGAGGCCGCCATGCTCTCGCACCCGATGAGCAGCGGCCTTGATGACCGGCATCGGCACCTCGAGCTGCATGACGACGGCCTCGGCTGTCGCCAGCAGTTCCGGATGCTTATCCAGCATAGCAACGTCGACGGCCGCATTCGCCTCAGCCAGGACGATGATGCTGTTCTGGCCATTGTCCTCGACCGTGATGAATGCCTTGCCTGTCCCCAGGTTCTCGCATTGGACGACACCATCGGTATTCACCCCGGCGGACTGCAGATTCTGGAGCAGTTTCCGGCCGAAATCATCCTTGCCTATCGCGCCGATCATAGACGTATCCACGCCCATGCGCCCAAGGGCGTACGCCTGATTCGCCCCTTTGCCGCCCGGCACTAGCTTGAAGCTGCTGCCGAAGACAGTTTCCCCCGGCTTGGGGCGTCGAGGCAGATTGATGACGCAGTCCATGTTCAGACTGCCTACTACTAAGACCTTATTCATCTCTTCTTTTCCCCCTGACCGTCCGCTTATCCCATATTGCGGACATATATATTTTCTATTTCCTCACTATACCTCCTCATGACATCACGACGGGGCAGTGCCGTCTGCACGCCCTGACTGCTGACACATATACCGGCTGCATAGTTGGCATAGCCTATAGCTGCAGGCAGCTTCATGCCCTCGCTGATGCATACCGCCAAGGCGCTGATGAAGGCATCGGCGCCACCTGTCGTATCAGCCGGGGTGACGGTCATCGCCGGATAATACTGTCCCCCATTCTCATCCAGGAGGTAGCAGCCTTCGCTGTCCAGAGTAACGAGGACATGCCGCACCCCGGCCGCGAACAAAGCCTCCGCACGCGATTCGACGTCATGACCTGCAGGCGCTATAGCAGCGAGCTCATGGCGGTTCGGTATCAGGAAATCCAACCCCTGCAGGAGCTTTGGCGCTATATGATCGATGCTGGCCGGCTTCAGCAACACCGGTATATCATGCCGGCGGCACGTATAAAGCGTGCCTATGATGGCATCCTGTGGAATCTCCGTCGATAGCAAACAGCAACTGGCACCTGTGAATATATCCTCATGCATGTTCAGCCATTCGCTGCCAAGACGATTATTGGCTCCCGGATATATGATGATCCTGCTCTCGCCATCTTCGGTCACATTGATATATGCTGTGCCTGTGTCCGCATGCGCATCCGACCGTATGCCTTCACAGCGTACATGGTCATGATGAAGGCTTTCATATATGGTCTGCGCCTTGGCATCCGTCCCCACACTGCCTATGAGCCATGCCTCTCCGCCCAGACGGGCCACGCCGACCGCCTGATTAGCTCCTTTGCCGCCCGGCAGCTGCATCACTGACGTAGCCGTTACGTTGCCAGCCTCCGGGATTTCAGGCAGGAATACGTTCACATCCATATTCACACTGCCGACCACTACGATCTTCTGACCGCTGCGCGGCATCGAGGGAGCTGCGACGCTGCGGCGTTCCTTTATCTTCCACTGCATGTCTGACAGACTCCGTGGCACATCATCCGTTGTACCGTTCATGACTGCCTGCACGCGGCTGACGACATAATCAGCCAGTACATCCATCGGCCAATCTACCGTAGTCAGCGGCGGGCGCAGGCATTCCGCCCGGCAGTCATCAATGAGCGCGACAACCGACATATCCGGCGGCACGTGCAACCCCTTGGCGTATAACTGGCTGCACACCTCTGCCGCATCACTGGACCGTCGGCATATCACAGCAGTGCAATCGTGTGGCAGCCAGGCACTCATATTCTCCTTCAGCACGTCGATCGAATGGACGACCGGATCCTTCAGGCCGTAGCTGTGCATCGCCTTCCGGCATCCCTCCATCCAGCCCGGATTGCTTTCATCTACCAGGCAAGCGATATGGCGATGACCATGCTGCAACAGGTATTCCGTAAGCTTCTGACCAGCGATATCACCATGGACGCTTATATCACTCTTCCGTCGCTCATACCCCTCTATGACATCGAGGCACGGTATCACCCTGCCGTCGGCCAGCCTGATCTGGCCCTCCGTATTCTCCGTCAGGATTCCCAACCGGATAGCGATGCCCACATGCTGACGCGTCAGGGCCGCGATATTCTCCCTGACCGACTCATCATCCGATCCCTGCTGGACGATGGTCAGCATGTCGAGGCCGACCTTGTTCAGCGCCAGCGACAAGCTGCTCAGGAAGCTCCATTCATACGTACCTGATGCATCGAGCAGCACCGCCACGCGGCTGTTGTCGTTCAGCTGCTCATTGATGAGCTCGCCGTAGGGCCTGTATTGATGCTTCTCTATGACCGCCTGTACCTTATCCCGTGTTGCCTCGCTGATATCAGGATTGCCATGTATCACTTTCGATACCGTAGCTGGTGATACCCCAGCTTCTTCAGCGATATCCCGTATAGTCATTTTTACCTCCCTGTGATCATTGCATTCAGAAATGTATTTCCTAAATCCATTTTCCTATTGTTTAAAATTATACGCTTTCAACTTTTGATTGTCAATAAAAGTTGCAAATATTTTACGAAAATTGTTTCGTTTAAGCAGAAAAAATGCGAGAATCCGGATGCCACGAATCGCTAAAGCAATCCATAACATCCGGTTCTCGTAAGAAATTATCTTTATATTCTATTAGGGGAAAACAAGTTACATGAGTCCCGGCAGGCTGCTTCGGAACAGGCTCATAAGCAGGACTACAGCGAGACCAGTCAGGCCAGCGATGAAGCCGCCTGCGGTCCAGGCCTTCATCGTCTCAGGGAACGTGAAGCCCGAGAACCGATTGATGACCCAGAAACCGGAATCATTCGGCAGCGAAAGTCCGACAGAACCGAAGCAGATGGCCAGGCCGACGAGGACCGGCGAAGCACCCATGGCCTCGATGGACGGGGCGAGGATGGCCGACGTCGTGACCAGGGCGACAGTAGCCGAACCCTGAGCCGCACGCAGGATCTGGCTCAGCGCGAAGCCGAGGATGAGCAATGGCACATTGAAGTCATGCATCGTAGCGACGATGTAGTCGCCGATGCCGGTGGCATTGATGATGGCGCCGAAGCTGCCGCCAGCACCAGTGATCAGCAGGACCATGCCGGCCTGCGAAGCCGCAGCCGTGATCATTTCCTCTGCATCGGATTTGAAGTACGGACGCAGCGTCAGCAGAGCCGCTACGACACCGAGGAACAGGGCGACATTCTTATCGCCGAGGAACAGGCAGACTGTTGCCAGCGCCGATCCCTTTTCCATCGCCGTGCCAGCAATCGTCCCCATGAGGATGAGGATGATCGGGAACAGGATGAGGAGCAGGGCCAGCCAGCCCGGGCAATGATTCGCGCCCTTCGTGCTCTCGATATTGATATCGGCCGCATCTTTCTCGTGGCCGCACTCTTCCGGGAAGAAGCGTTTGACTGTGAGTTTGGAGTAGAGCACGCCGCCGACGAGAGCTGCTGGTACTGCAGCAACGAGCGAATAGAAGACGAACGGACCGACCGGAGCATTGACTGCACCTACGACTGCCATCGGGCCCGGGGTCGGGATGATGACGCAGTGACCAACGATAAGGCCGACGCCAAGAGCTGTGACGAAGCGGGCCAGCGGGATGCCGGTCTTCTCCGCGAGCTCACGCGCGAGGTTGACGAGAATGACGAATGCCGCATCGAAGTAGACCGGGATAGCGACGATGACGCCGGTGATGGCCATAGCCAGCGGCGAGTTCTTCACGCCGATCTTGCGCAGCGCGAGATTCGCTATCTCCTCGGTACCACCGGTCTCATAGAGCAGCTCGCCGAGGATGATGCCGAGGGCGATGACGATACCGATACCGCCCAGCGTCCCGCCGAAGCCCGAGGAAATACCTTTCAGTATCTTATCCACGGGTAGGCCGGCTGCGATGCCGATGACGATCGACGTGAACAGCAATGCCAGAAATGGATTGATCTTGAACTTTATGATCATGAGCATCAAGAGGATGATGCCGCCCAGGAAAATCGCTATTAACATGTAAATCTTCCCCCCTATTGTGCGCCGCTGAAGCAGGCGATGTATTTGCTGACGACTTCGGACATCTTCTGTTCGGCATCCTTGGTCATGTTCTCAAAGCGGGTATTGGGCTCCGTATGCCCAGCCAGGAATTCCCGGGCCGCGCGGATACCAGTCGTCGAGACCTCCGTATTGATGTTGATCTTGCGGATACCGCGCTCGATGGCCTGCTGCAGCAGAGCAAACGGGATGCCAGAGCTGCCATGCAGGACGAGCGGTATGCTGACGGCACGATGAATCTCGCTGAGGCGGTCGAGGTCGAGATGCGGCTCGCCCTTGTAGAGGCCATGAGCATTGCCGATGGCTATGGCCAGCGCATCAGCGCCGGATTCTGCCGCATAGCGCCTGGCTGCGTCCACGGTCGTGTAGGTCTCGGGGCCGCCCGGGCTGCCGGCAGAGCCGTCTTCCGGGTTCATGTAGCCCAGTTCGCCTTCGAGGCTTGCATCGAGATCATGGGCCACCTGGCTGACCGTATGGCTGGCCGCTATATTCTCCTCCAGCGGCAGCGCCGAGCCATCGAACATCACCGAAGTAAATCCGGCCCGCAGTGCCCGCCAGATATTCTTGTCATGCTTGCAGTGATCGAGATGCAGCACGAGCGGCAGATCGGTATGAGCCGCATAATATTTGACGAGCTCAGCCATCGCCTCGAGCGGCATATGCTTGTCATACGATTCACCAAAGGAGATGATGACCGGCGTCTGTGCCGCCACCGCGGCCGTCAGCACCGCCTGCAGCGACTCGACGTTGTAGACATTGAACGAGCCGACCGCCGCATTTTTCTCCTCTGCCACACGCAATATTTCACGCAGGTTTACGAGCATGCTGTCTCCTCCCTTACTGCGAGAGTTTGGCTACGATATCGCGCAGCGTCTCGACGGCGCCGACATTGCCCGGGAATATGATGTAGGCCATGCCCGGGAACTTGCTCTCCTCGCCGGTCTTCCAGACCGGGATGCCCGGTGCGACTTGGCCGAGGACGAGCGCGCGCTTGACAGCGAGTCCCTTCGTGCCGACATCGCTCGAGGTGATACCGCCCTTGGCGATGAGGAAAGCCGGCTGTACCGAGAGGCGGCTCACGATGCTCGTGATGGCCTCGGATATCTTGACCGATACGCGCAGCGACTCCTCCTCCGAGCCGGCATCAAAGCGCTTGCGGCCCGTATAGACGGCTACGGTCTGGCCCTGCGTGATCGCAGCCTCGACCTCAGCTACGATGCGCTGCAGCTCCGCCTCGAGCTTCTCCGGCTCCAGGACGAGCATGTGGTTGAACTCTATGAACTTGACCTGCTTCAGCTCCTTGAGCTTGTTGAGCTGGTCCGTCGTCTTCTTGACATGGGAGCCGATGATGATGAGTCCGCCATTCGTATTGCCGGGGACCACGAGCTCCTCTTTGCCCAGCAGCGGCTTATCCGGCACACCACCGATGACTTTCGTCCAGGCTGCTGCCGTGCGGAACATGAACGTCTTACCGGCCTTCATGGCGCGGATCATGGCGATGGCGAATACCTTGACATCGACATAGTCGACGCAGTTCACGATGACCTTGCCGAAGCCCGTGACTTTCTTGAGCTGCTCGACGATATCATCGACGCGGAACGCACGCAGATCGTCCAGCGATATGCAGGTGACATCTGCGGCCTTGTAGGCGCCCTTCGTCTTTTCCTCGACATACTCGGCCATATTTGATTTCGTATAGCTGAAAGTCTTATCCTTTGCGAACTCCGTCTCACCGGCCGGCACGAGGTAATCCCCCTCCTGCACGTAGTGGACGTTGCCGATGGTGAAGCGCCCGCCCTCTTTGAAGAACGGCATCAGCACCTCGCCGTCGATGATCTTGCCCGTGCCCTGCTCGAGCGTATGGGCGAGCGTCGCCGTCTCGAGCGGATAGTGGCCGCGCAGCGTCGAATCGCTGCGGCTGATGATCATGAATTCCCGGCCGGTCTTCTTTGCCTCGGCCATGACGCGCTCAGCGATCGTCGCATGAACCTCCTCGGTGTATTTCGCCGAGAACGCACGCGAATTCGTCAGGATGAAGAACATGTCGTTCTTCTCGGCGAAGCCAGCCGCTATGCTCTCCGGCGACCAGTCGGTATAGACATGGATGCCGTTGACCGTCTGGACGCCGGTCGGATCATCATCGAGCACGATGATTTTCTTGTGGAAATCAGCCCGCTCTGCCGCCAGAGCTTTATCGACTTTAGCTTCATCGATGGCCGGTATATCTTTAAAAAGCGTTTCCTTCAATACTTTCATGACGCCGTCTCCTCATTTCTCCTGAGTCTTGACAATGACACCCGAGATGTTCTCATAGAACTGCACGATGCCGCTATGGTCATCCATGAGATGACCCGTAGCCTTCAGGCTGTTCATGATCTGCTGCAGGATGCTCGTCATGATGAGCGGCAGATCAAGCTTCTTGGCCGTATCCATGACATTCGTGATATCCTTGAGGTTGATCTTTATCGGTCCACCCGGTTTGAAGTTGCGGTTGAACATCATCGGAGCCTTGGCATCGAGGACCGTGCTGCCAGCCAGACCGCCGCGGATTGCCTCATAGACCTTCTTCGGATCAGCACCGGCTTTCGTAGCGAGTATCATCGCCTCGGAAACAGCTGCGATATTCAGATTGACGATGACCTGATTGGCCAGCTTCGTGACCGAGCCGCTGCCATTCGGGCCGACGAGCGTGATGGACGAGCCCATCGCCGCAAAAACATCATGTGCCTTGTCGAGCGTGGACTGCTCGCCGCCGACCATGATCGCCAGCGTACCAGCAACAGCACCCGGCTCACCGCCACTGACCGGAGCATCGAGGAACTCGCAGCCCTTCTCCTTGGCCAGGCCAGCGAACTCCTGTGACTCGACCGGAGTAACCGAGCTCATATCAGCAATGACCGTGCCCGGCTTCACGCCAGCAAGGATGCCATCCTCGCCCTTCAGCAGCGAGCGGACGATCGGGCCATTCGGGACCATCGTGATGACCATATCCTGTCCCTCAGCCACCTCTCTCGCCGATTTGGCCGGCGTGGCGCCCTCGGCGGCCAGTGTCTTTACGGCATCCTCCACGATATCATAGACAGTCACCGGGAACCCTGCCTTCAGCAAATTACGAACCATCGGCTTACCCATGATGCCCAGTCCTACAAAACCAACCTTCTGCATGATTACTCCTCCTGTCACTAGTATACTACATACTACGCATTACACACTACATGTTACACACTATCATTTATATAAGGAAAGTCCACGTTTGAAACATGAACTGCATCCTTCCTCCTGATGGCTGCCCAGCAGCCTCACTCTACCAGCGTCGTATTGAGCACGGTCGCTGTCTCCCGCATATGCTTCATGAACGCCTGTACCGCAGCCGTCTCATTGCCATGCTCGATAGCTTCCAATATCGCCTGATGCTCCAGGCAGGCCTTCGCATTGCGGCAGCTCAGATTCAGGGAGTTGTACGTCGCCTGCTCGATCTTGGCCCGCATCTGATTGTTAATCTTCTTCAGATAGCGATTGCCAGTACTCTCCACGAGCAGGCAATGGAACTCCGTATCGGCTTCCATGTACTCGTAGTGATGAGTCTCATCGCGCGAGAACGCCTCGCTCTCGCTCTGGCACTGCTGCAATCTGGTCAGATATGCCTGATACTTTGGTTCATCTTGATGACGCGCCAGGAATGATACGCTGTAGCGCTCGATCGCGATGCGTGCCTGCAGGATCTCCTGCAAGTCATCAGCGGACACCGGCCGCACACCCCAGCCGCGATTCGAGAACACCTCGAGCATCCCCTCATCAGTCAGGCGGATGACCGCCTCTCGCACCGGAGTACGTGATACGCTGAGCTTATCGGCGAACTGCTGCTCGGAATATATGACACCGGTCTGCAGTTCTCCTTTTATGATCGCTGTCTTCAGATATCGATAGACCTGATCCTTGAACGATTCCTTCTTCAGCACTCGCACCTCCTCCTTACAGTATGTAGTATACTACTCTTGATATCCCAAAGTCAATACCAAATTCGATAAAAAATAAGTGAATAATTTATCGATCACTTTTAAACAAAGAAAAGGGGCTGTAACGAAAATAAGATGTTGTCAGGCTTATGCATACAGTACCGCGGCAGGCATAGTTCCTTCATTGCGCTATTGTGGTTTGGCTAAAATAAAATTTTTCCCAATGAATAGGTCCCTTGAAAGTACTTAAACGCGCTACGCTTGAACGAAAGTACTTTCCGCGGGAATGCTTGATAGGGAAAAATTTTCTTTCTTAACGCCAAAGCACGACGCTCCATTCCGGAACTATGCCTGCCGCTGCTTTATCATAGTAGATGTCTGCATCTCAGATACTGACAGATATTTTCGCTACAGCCCCTAGGGACTGACTTTACTGTGCTTCTGTCTCTGCCCCAGCCTTCTTGCGACGTCTGTAGCGTATGTACAGCCCCGCGATGACGACGGCACAGACGACGATGAACACGATGCTGGCCTGATGCCCGATTGCGAGCAACACTTTCCAGCTCTTCCCGAGCGCCATCCCTGCGAACAGGATCAGAGCCGTCCAGGGCAGAGCCCCGGCCAGCGTATAGATGACGAACCGCTTGGAATCCACATGGGCGAACCCGGCCGGCAGCGATATGAACGTGCGCACGACCGGCAGCATGCGACTGAAGAACACGGCTTTGAGGCCGTACTTATCAAACCAGCGCTGTGCCACATCGACATGTGATTTCTTTATAAAGATGTAGTGGCCATATTTATCCACGAACTCCCGGCCACCGGCGTGACCGACATAGAAAGCCAGCAACGACCCTGCGAGGCCGCCAATCATGCCCGCTGTGAGGGCCGGCACGAACTGCATATTTCCCGCATAGATCATATACCCGGAAAAGCCCAGAATGAGCTCACTGGGCACTGGTACACAGGCATTCTCGGCTGCCATCAGCACCGCTACAGCCACGTAGCCCCAATCGGCTATGAACTGCAAGAATAGCGTTGATAACTGCTCCACGATGAAGATCCTCCTCTATAACACGTCCATTCATTTTTCATGAGTAATTATATATGTATCCGCTAGAAAGTACAAGAGCATGATGCCCATTTCTGGCACAATTTATGCATTGTTGATAAAGAATAAGCGCCCCTAAAGCCCTGAATAAGTCTCACTTTATGCATTGTTGATGCTTTGTTGCGGAAAAGTATATACTGGCTCAGGCACCGAAATATTTGAACAGGCCATACAGGCCAAAGGCCAGGAATATAGCGGCAGCCGCATACTTCAGTGCCCGATCGGGAATATGCTTATGAAGTACAGCACCGATGATGATGCCGAGGCCATCGGCCACCATCATACCGGTCGTCGTCCCGAGCAGGACGGGCAGCAGTGCCTGATATTGAGCGGCCACCGTTATGGTGGCGAACTGAGTCTTGTCTCCCATTTCCGCCAGGAAAAAGGCCACCGCTACCGTCAGTACAGGCGAATGCCGCTCGGCTTTGTCCTCGCCGGCAAGCTCGTCTCCGCGCAGCGTCCAGAGTCCGAAAATGATAAAGGCAATCGCCATCAGCAGATCCAGCAGATGGGGATTGATAACCGACCCCAGGAAGACCCCCACCAGCACAGCCAGCAAATGATTGGCTAATGTGGCGATGAATACGCCCAACATGACCCGTCGCCAATCGTACCGAAAAGCAAAGGCCATAGCGAGCAGCTGCGTCTTGTCTCCGAGCTCCGCCAATACCACGACGAAAAACGCCGTCAGAAAAGCTTCCAACCGAACTCCTCCTAAAAAGCTACAATCTACACAATCCATATATAAAAAAACCCGCCTAAGCGGGTTGATTTCAAGTGGTGCCTCAGAGCGGAATCGAACCACTGACACGGGGATTTTCAGTCCCCTGCTCTACCGACTGAGCTACCGAGGCAAAAGTGGCGACCCGAATGGGACTTGAACCCATGACCTCCGCCGTGACAGGGCGGCATTCTAACCAACTAAACTACCGGGCCATCATGTAATTGTATCGTGCAATGCACTCACAGAATATAATTATAAAGAAACAGCGATTTTTTGTCAAGGTGTTTTAAGTCAAAAAAAGCGCCGGCAAAGCCGGCGCGAAAATAACGACTGATACGATCAACCATTGAGGCTCAGGACATATTTCTTGAGCTCCTCAGCGGCATTCGAGACGCGGGACAGGTTAGCCGTGATCTCCTGTGTCGAAGCTGCCTGCTGCTCACTGATGGCGCCCGTCGTCTCTATGGACTTCGATATGCCCTCGACGGCTTTGTTCATCTCGTTCAGCGTGGCCTGGATGCGCTCCGTAGCCTCACGCGACTGTTCCGCGAGCTTGCGAACCTCTTCAGCGACGACGGCGAAGCCGCGTCCCTGCTCACCG
>Ga0256404_1008822_pt1 | contig 14864 bp, 8 predicted proteins | sample RumenRJG_01DNA_FD_185990 | JGI IMG/M metagenome (GOLD analysis project Ga0256404, IMG submission 185990) | Bovine rumen microbial communities from Lethbridge, Alberta, Canada - RJG_01 | ecosystem: Host-associated > Mammals > Digestive system > Stomach > Rumen | place: Canada: Alberta | collected...
ACGGAATATGGAAGAGAAAATATAGCGAAGAATTTTGATTGTGTTGTTGATTCAATAAACTTATGTGAAAGATTTATCTCCAATGGAGAAAAAGTGTTATTTATTGTATACGATATTATGAATATTTTAAACTCATTGGATTTGTATTTTGCAAACACTGATTTGCCAAGAAAGATGGATCATTGCACACAGTCAAATGTAATAGTTGAAAAGTTAATTTCATTAGCGGCTGCTTATTCTAATGGCAAAAGTTGTACGGAGCTTCTTATCTGCAATGATTTAGATTTATCAGATTTGTTTATTAGAAACTCTGTTGTTAGAGTAAGTAAAAGAGTTAAATGATTCTAAAAGAAGGAGTAGAAATGTCCAATTTATTATCAATCCCAAGAGGATTTTACATAGGCGGAATGGAAATTCGTTTTTATGGAATTTTAATGGCTTTAGCAATGGCTGTCGGAGTCATTTTAGCTTGTTATAATGCGAAAGCAAGAGGAATGAAATCTGATCATATTCTCATATTAGCATGTTATGTGCTTCCGCTTGCTGTAATTGGAGCGAGAATGTTTTCCTTCTTCTCAGAAAGAAGTTTATATAGTTCATTCTGGCAAATTTTCAATCTAAGAACAGGGGGAATGTCCATTTTTGGAGGAATAATTGGCGGTGCAGTTGCGATTTTGCTATTCTGCCTAATTCACAAGAAGAATTTCTTTGCGGTAGCTGACGTTGTTGTTCCATCTTTAATATTAGGGCAGGCAATTGGGCGCTGGGGAAATTTCTTTAATCAAGAAGTTTATGGTTTTGAAGTGACAAATCCATCTTTGCAATGGTTTCCTTTTTCTGTCTATATTGAAGCGACGGGGACATGGCATTTAGCAACATTCTTCTATGAGTTTGTGTTCAACATGCTTCTATTTTTAGTTTTGATGTTAATGCTTAGAAAGTTTAAAGTAAAGAGAAACGGTGTGCTTATGGCGACATACTTAGTTTGGTATGGAGTAGTAAGAGCTTGTCTCGAGCCACTAAGAATTCAAAAATATATTTTATACATGGGAAAGATCAGAGTATCATTATTTGTAAGTATTATTTGCGCCGTCCTTGGAGTAGCATACTTTGTTTATTTGCTTGTCGATTATCTGCTGAAAAAGAAGAAGCAGACTTTGGCAGGAGTAACTAGTGAAGTGAATGTTGAAGTTCAGGCTGCCAGCGAAACTATTGAAGATAAACAAGATATCCCTAAGGGATTGGAACAAACTTCTAAAGAAGAATCGGAAACTCCAGAGGAGAATAAGACGGATAAAAAAGCGTAGATTGGCAATAAAAATGTATGCCAACAGGAAAGATTTCCGGAATTAAAAAGACTTATTTGTTAAGAAGCAGTGCGATAATTTGTACGATATCGGCATTGCTTTTTATTTTTCTATCTTTTTATTTTCATAAAACTCAAAACGAGTGGTTTTATTTATTTTGTATGTTTTGCGGACTACATCAGGTTGTTAAAGGAGCTTTATATAACACTGATTCATCCAGTTATTTTGGCTCAACATTAACTATAATTGGAATTTTACTTTTGACAGGAATCTATTATAACATTCCAAACAAAGAGTGTTTGTTTTTGTTCGCTTTTTCTATTTCTTCGCTGTATGTTTTTATAAAATACTCTGAAGGGGTTCACGCTTTATTTGCAGGAGCTTATTGCTATGAAGGGATAATTTTATATTTGTTTTTACTAAAAAAGATAAATTTGACAAAATTTCTCATATTTAATTCATTTTTATTGTTTATTTTTTTGCTCATTTGTGCTATTATATTGATAAAGATTGTGAAAAGAAGGAGGAGCTATGTTTAATTATGAAAGCTTAGGCTACAACAGAGAAGAAGTAGACAAATATATTGCGCAGCTAAAGACTGAGCTTGTTCAAAAGAAACTCAGCCTTCTTGAATCAGAGAAAAAAGTGCTCGGCCTAAAACAGAAGAAGGAAGATATTGAAACTAAAGAAAAAAATATAATGAAAGCACTCAAAATTCTTGAAAAGAGTCAAAAAGAGCAGGAAGAAAGCGCAAAGAATCTTTATACTTTAAAAATCGAGCAAAACGACTTGATCTATGATAAGATAAAGAGATTATTTAATAAAATCGAAGCCCTTTATCCTGGAATCCAAACAAATATGGAGATAAAGAACGGGATCAATGAAATTGAGACTTTGATTGATGAAGTGAAAACGAACCCTGGAAAGAGACTTAACATTGAAAAAGATCCAATGAGGGAGCTTCTTAGCAAAATGCAGGAATATAAAAGACAAAAAGAAGCGGGCATAAAGACGGTTAAGATTGAGAGAAATAATATTCATCTTTATGATAATGCCGAAAACGTTGATGAGTTTTTAGCAGCTAAGCCAGAAGACAATAAGTTATATAAAAACATTGAAATCCAATCAAATGGCTTTGATTTAAAGGAAGCTGTAAATCCAAAAGATAACTTGGATGAAATAATGAAAGCTTTTGATTTCTTTAACGAGGAAGATAACTAATCTTCCTTTTTTTCATGTGATAATCCTAAAAGATAAGAATAAAATGTTGCTTGTTTATATAAAAGGATGTTCATTAACAGAAAAAATCGGATTTTGACAAAATTTATTAAAAAAAGTTGAAAAAGTAGTTGACAAAGGAGAATGTAATGTGGTAATATAACAATGCTGACATTGAGTTGGCAAGAACAATGGAAATTAAATAGTTTAAGACAAGATTTTTTAGATTACAACAAATTTATGTCAATTATTAGTTATTGAGCTTTGATCAAATAGAAATAAATGCATCAAGTACAGATGCGAACAAACTAACCTAAACGTAGGTAACTACGAAAGAATTTAACGTTAGAGTTTGATCCTGGCTCAGGACGAACGCTGGCGGCGTGCTTAAAACATGCAAGTCGAACGAGTAAGTTATTAGCACAAAGCATATTCAGAGAGTATGTTTTGTGCTAGTAAGTTGCTAGTGGCGGACGGGTGAGTAACGCGTGAGCAATCTGCCTATAACTGGGGGATAACACAGGGAAACTTGTGCTAATACCGCATGAGACCACAAGGTGGCATCACCAAGGGGTCAAAGGAGAAATCCGGTGATAGAGGAGCTTGCGTCTCATTAGCTAGTTGGTGGGGTAACGGCCTACCAAGGCGACGATGAGTAGCCGATCTGAGAGGATGAACGGCCACACTGGAACTGAGAAACGGTCCAGACTCCTACGGGAGGCAGCAGTTAGGAATATTGGGCAATGGAGGAAACTCTGACCCAGCAACGCCGCGTGAAGGAAGAAGGTTTTCGGATTGTAAACTTCTGATCTGTGGGAAAAAGAGAACGATGGTACCACAGGAGAAAGCCACGGCTAACTACGTGCCAGCAGCCGCGGTAATACGTAGGTGGCGAGCGTTGTCCGGAATAACTGGGCGTAAAGGGAGCGTAGGTGGTTGTTTAAGTTAAATGTGAAATCCCGTGGCTTAACTGCGGAACTGCATTTAATACTGGATGACTAGAGTACAGGAGGGGTAAGCGGAATTCCTAGTGTAGCGGTGGAATGCGTAGATATTAGGAAGAACACCGGAGGCGAAGGCGGCTTACTGGACTGCAACTGACACTGAGGCTCGAAAGCGTGGGGAGCAAACAGGATTAGATACCCTGGTAGTCCACGCCCTAAACGATGGATACTAAACGTGGGAGGTATCGACTCCTTCCGTGTTGAAGCTAACGCGATAAGTATCCCGCCTGGGGAGTACGGCCGCAAGGTTGAAACTCAAAGGAATTGACGGGGACCCGCACAAGCAGCGGAGCATGTTGTTTAATTCGAAGCAACGCGAAAAATCTTACCAAGACTTGACATTGGGTGCATAGTGCAGAAATGCATGAAGTGGTAGTAATACTACACCTAAACAGATGGTGCATGGTTGTCGTCAGCTCGTGTCGTGAGATGTTGGGTTAAGTCCCGCAACGAGCGCAACCCTTGCAGTTAGTTGCCAGCATTAAGTTGGGCACTCTAGCTGGACTGCCGTAGGTAATACGGAGGAAGGTGGGGATGACGTCTAATCATCATGCCTCTTACGTCTTGGGCTACAAACGTGCTACAATGGATAGGAACAAAGAGATGCGAATACGTAAGTAAGAGCGAACCTCAAAAAACTATTCTCAGTTCAGACTGAGGGTTGAAACTCACCCTCACGAAGATGAAGTTGCTAGTAATCCCGAATCAGCACGTCGGGGTGAATGCGTTCCCGGGTCTTGTACACACCGCCTGTCACGCCATGGGAGTTGGGGGGACCCAAAGTCGGTGAGCTAACCAGCAATGGAGGCAGCCGCCTAAGGTAAAACCAGCGACTGGGGTGAAGTCATAACAAGGTAGCGGTATCAGAAGGTGCCGCTGGATCACCTCCTTTTAAAGAGAGAGTCGACTGTGGTGGAAACACTATAGAGATACAAGATTGAAGTGAAATAACTAAAAAGAACTATTTAATGAATAAAAAATTCAACCGTTGATGGTTGAATTTTTTTTCGTTCTTTATTCCTGTAAGTTGATTATTTAATAAATTAGAACATATACATTACATATGCTTTCCAGTTGAAAGGCACATCCATATAAAATTAGGATAAATGAAATATTATTGAAGGATGTTCACAAGGAATCTCCATTACTTTTGGGAAAAATAAAAGCAGCACATTTTGTACTGCTTTTTTATTTAAACTTATTTAGTTCTAACTGAAATAGAATCTTCTTCAGCTGTGTAAGCCAATTCATCAACAGATTGATTGTTGGACTTTGGCATAGTGAGTCTAGTTATTTTATCAAGAGAAATCTTTGACAGTCTAAAGAACTTTTTGCCATCTATTCCATTATAGGTGGAAATTGGCCCGCTTTGAATAATTGAGTTCATTTCTGCATAGTTGTCATATAGGGAATCAATCAAAGTATAAATATTTTTTTTCAATTTTTCTGGATTATATAACTTGCCTGACTGATTTGCAAATCTAGAGTCATTGAAATAATTTCCTGTTATGAAAGTAGAAAACAAAGATATTGAATTGTAAAATATATTTGACAAAGTTTTAAAGTTATCGATTAAAATATGCTTTGTTTTAAATTCATTATATAGGTTAATTAATTCTTTGTCGTGTTCTTCTTGAGCAGATTTTTTGAGAGGTTTTTCCTCGAGCTTCTCAATAATTCTGTCGATTAAAAGAGATTCCTCTTCTCTTTCACAGGCAATAATCTTATCGACAGCGAGACTTTCTCTTGCGATTCTATTATTAAAGGCTTTTAATGTCTTGTTTAATTCGTTAGAAAGGTCACTGTTTTTGATATATTTAGATTCAATAGCTTTAATACGATTTGCTGTATTAGTTTCTCTTAAATATTTAGATCCATTATTTGCAAATTTGATAGATTTAAGTTGTTTGATGATATCATCTGTTTCTCTTTGCTTTTGTAATTGCTTTTCTTTTTCTATTCTTCTTTCTTTAGAACTTTTCATAAGTCACCTCTTATTTAAAAGATAGCATTTTATTGGCTAATTGTCAAGATTCTTTTAATGTAAAGTTTCAATTTCTTCAATTTTATTGTCTTTGACAGTGAAAGAATAGATTTTTGTTTCCTTGTTATTTATTATTGCAATAAGACTTGGTTCAAGCGAAACAAAGGATTTTATCTCTCCGAAATAGTTCTTTAGGTGCTCAGTCGTTGTGGAACCTTGAAGATTTTCTCCGAGATAGTCTAGAGCTAGAAGATAGTCTCCAATTTTTAGGGCTTCCACAAAAGCTAGAGGAAGGACACTTTCTTTAAGAGGCCTTGAAAGTGCGTCGACCTTAAACTTTCCAGCAATCTTTGTTAATTTATCATCCTTTATCTCATAAGTATCATAAATTTGATGCGAAACGATGTCGTTTGCCTGCTTTGAAACAAATATCTTGTTGTCAATAAGCTCAATCTTTTGCCCTTCAAGATGAGTTATGCTGTAATCCTTCACATTGAAGAGACAGAGGAAATCCTCAGCCCCGTTAAAAAACAGCATGACAAAAGAGTTATTTGTTTGAACTGTGTAGGATTTATAGCTGCCAAGAATTGGAAGAGTTTTTTTAAGTTTATCAACTTTAAATGAAAGCTCTCCCTGAGCTAAAGCAATTTCACACTTTTTGCCTTGGCAAGTTACTTCCTCGACAACTTCATTTTTTATTGAATAAGGGGAGTTTAGATAAAAAAGTTTATTCCCGTTAAACTCAAAGATTTTACAGATTTCGCTATCGCTACTTTGAGTCAAATCTATTGTGAATGGAAAGGAAAACTTGTTGCACGAAAGAGGATAAACCAAAACCTTTTGAGGATAATCAAAAACTATTTGCGAGTTGCTATCAAGAAGATTTTCCTCGTTTTCGACTTTAACTAAACAATCAAAACTGCTTCTTAAAATATATTTATTCATGTTTTAAAATATGCTGTGATTAAAAAAAATATACTTGTCAATAATCTTTTCGGAGGATTTACTATGGACAATAGCATTAATATTTTGGATTATAAGAGCAAACAAAGGGACATAACGGATAACGACCTTTTCAGCATCTTCATGGGACTTGTAAAACTTATTAAGCGAAAAGTGGCAAATGACTTTGAAGAAAGCAGGGAAATTGAAATAAATAGCTATAAGGATAAAATTGAAGTTTTGAAGAGCGAAATTGAAAACAAAGACAAGACGATTAATCTATTGCTCCAAAGAAACAGCTTTTTAAAAACAAAAAAACTTAAAGAAAGGCAGCACGAGCACGAAGAGAGAGTTAAAAATCTAGTGAGCAAGCTAGCAAAATATAAAGTGAGAAATAAAGAGACAATAAACTAATTGTCTTTTTTTATGAAATGTGATATCATTTTAATATGAAAGTCGAGCTTATTACAGGAAGCACCATTTTAGAAAGTGTAAAAAATACATTCAAAAATATCGATGTGAAAGATGTCGATACTGAATATTTTATTGTTGTTCCTGACAGATTTACTCTAAAGGCGGAGGATTTAATATTTGATACTCTCGGTCTATCATCGATTTTTAATATAAATATCGTCAGTCTTACGGGGCTTGCAAAGCAGATTTTGGGAAAAGAAAACATTGAAACAATTAACATTCTTGACGGAGTTATGTTAATTCAAAAGGCAGTTCAAAATCTTGGAGATCAACTTGTTTTTTATAAAAAAAGCACTCCAACATTTTGCTATGAATTACTTAAAAATATCAATCAAATTAAAAGCTGCATGATTTCGCCGGAAGAACTTTTGTATGACGGGAACAAGGAAATTTTAAAGAAAAAAGTGCAGGATATTCAGCTTATTTACAGGGAATATCAGCGAATTAGAGGGGAGAAAAAGGACTCATCAGACCTAATTGTTGAGTGTATTGATAACATTAAGAGCAGAGCTTGTTTTAAGGATAAAGTCCTTGTTTTTGCCGGATTTGACAGCTTTACAGAGCTCAACTATCAGTTAATTAAAGCTGGGATGAGTGGGGCTAAAAAGCTTGTAATTAGCCTTGCAAAGCCCCTTTCTTTAGGGAACGAATATGTGTATGAAAATGATATTCTTGAGAAGATAAAGAAGCTTGCGAGTGAGGAAGATATTTCACTTGAAGTTATCTCTCCTCAAAATTCTTTGAATGAAAATCAAACGATTTTAGTAAAAAATCTATTCAATCAGTCTGCAAGCGTAGAGAAGAGTAGTTATCTCAGCGTGTCCTCCTCGACAAGTGCGAAAGAGGAAGTTCAGTACATAGCGAGCCTTATAAAGTACAGGGTTTATCGCGGGGAAAGATTTAGATCTTTCAGCATTGGCTGCTCGGATTTAAATAGATATGGAAAGCTTATCGAAAGAGTTTTCACTGAAAGGGAAATTCCTTTTTATCTTGACAGCGAAGTTAACATGAACAGCTGTGCTTTAGTTGTTTTGCTATCAAAAATATTTAACTTAAAAAAGAAAAATTTTCAAAATGAAGATCTGTTATATCTAATTGACTCTCCACTTTTAGATGTGGAAAATAGGGAGGAGCTTGCTGCATTTGTTAACGAAAGAAATATAAATGGCAGAAAGGGATTCCACTCATATCTCAAAGAAAAACTGCCTTTTGTTGACTATATAGTCAGTAAATTTGATAGCTGCAGTGTAGCAAGCGACTATGTAAAGACTACAAGAGAAATTTTGGCGACAGTCCAAGAAAACTTTGAAAAATATTTAGCCGAACTTGAAGAAAACGGCCTTCTTAAAGAAAGAAGCATCGAGGAGCAGACTCCAGAGCTAATTGACAAGATTTTAAGTGTACTAGAAAAGGATGAAAAATGCGAATTTAATAATTTCTTAGAGTTATTTAACTTAGGAACTCAGAATTGCAACTTGTCAAGTTTGCCAGCTTTCTGCGACGCTGTTTTTGTAGGAGATATGACAAACAGTTATTTTGGAGAAACAGACAACCTGATTGTCCTAGGTGCAAACAGAGGAAAGCTTCCAGTCGCAATGAGTGATAACGGGCTTATGAGCGACGCTGACATATCAGACAAAGGACTTTTCAAACAGATAAATCCAACTATTAAGATGATTAATAGGAGAAATAGATTTAAACTTTTGAGTAACCTATGTCTTGCAAAAAATAAGTTATATATATCTTTTGCGACTTCAGATGAAGAAGGTAAGCCAACAGACAAAGCGATGTTTGTTGATAGCCTAATGAAAATCTTTGGAGTGAGTGAGGTTATTTGTACATCTGAAATTTCATATTTTGGAGTAGACAAAAATTTCGAGAGATATCTCTTTACACTTGGCGGAAACAGACGCTCCGCGGAGCTAAAGCTAATGGAGGATTTAAAGGACAGGGAGATGCCAGCGTCTTTTGTTGGCAGTTTGCAAAATGTTTTGCAGTGCGACTTTGAAAATTTGACATTAAACAAGGAAACAATTAAAAATCCTCTTCTTAAGGAAAATACATTCAGCGTTTCAAGAATAGAGAAATATTATGATTGCCCATTCAAGCATTTTGTTGACTATGCGCTTATCCTCAAGCCAAAGTTTACAATAGATATTCAAAAGAACGATAAGGGCTCATTCTATCACGCAATATTAGAAAAGTTTGTGAAAAAATACAGGGAAAATCTCAAAGAAGTTTCTTCCGATGAGATTAGAAAATTCGTCGAAAAGAATTTGGACGCGATATTAGATTTTAAACAGCTAGAATTTTTGCCTGATAGGGAAATTGTCAGAAAAGAAATGAAGAAAGATTGCATTGAACTATGCAAGAGAGTTGTAAGCGAGGCAAAATATTCTCACTTTATTCCATATAGACAAGAAATGAGCATTGTTAAAAAATACGAACTTGACGGCAAAGAAATAACTCTTAAGGGGAAAGTGGACAGGCTTGACTGCGTGGGAAGTGATGAAGGCGAAAAGTTTAGGATCATTGACTACAAGACGGGGAATATTTCTAAAAATCTTTATACAGAGCTTTACTATGGCAAAAAAGTGCAACTATTTATCTATAGCAAAGTGCTTCGCGAAATGTTGGGACAAGCTCCTCTTGGACTTTACTATTTTAACGCAAATCCAGGATATGTCACAAAGGAAACCCCAATTTTAGAGGGAGTAACACTGGATGGAGAGAGCATAAAAGACATTGACTCACGATTTAATGATATAAACTACAAGGAAAGCAAGATTATTAAAGCAACAAGAAAGGGCGATAAGATAGATTACAACAGTATTGATGAAAAGAACTTGCAGGCTCTAGAAAAATATGCTTTTGATATTAGCTCACAGGCTCTAAGACAAATGGCGGAGGGAAATATTAAAACTTCTCCAACAGAGAAATCGTGTGAGTTTTGTAAATATAGGGCTATATGCCTTTATAACGCAAACGACGGATGCAGAGCTATTTCAAGCAAAAAGCAGGAAGATTTATTAAAGGAGGACGATCAAGATGATTAAATTCCCAACTGAAGAGCAAGCGAAAGTCCTCAAGAACGATAAGAATAGAGCAATTGTCAGTGCATCTGCTGGAACAGGGAAAACAACAACTCTCATTCAGTACATCGCCGACCTTGTGAAAACAGGTGTCCCTGTAAGCCGCATGCTCGTTGTGACCTTCACAAACAACGCTGCAAACGAGATGAAAGAAAGACTGCTCAGCAAACTTATGGAATATCCAAGCGACGAGTGGATATTGGAGCAAATAGATGATGTCCTCACTGCGGATATTTCCACAATGCACGCGTTTTTGCAAAAGATAGTTAAAAGAAACATTGACAAACTCGCAATTTCAAGTGACTATTATCTTCTCGATGAAAACAAGAGTCAGGAGATAAGAAACAGGGCTTTTGATAACGCTTATGAGCTTGCGTGTGAAAAAGAGGATCTTCAAGAACTACTTCTTTCTTTGCACAGCCAAAAAGCAATGCTTAGGTCAGTTGTTTTTGCGCTTGAAAAGCATTTTTCAGTGTTAGCTGACCCTAAGAGCTCAATTGAGTACTATAAATCACATCAAGATGAAATATATAATCTAGCAACAAGCAGAATGAATAAAATGTTGGTGGATAGAGTTTTTAGTTACACGCAAAGAGTGGCTAAAATCTTTAGTCAAATGGATGAGAATAGTTTAAATTACAAGTACATTAAAAACTACATATCCGAGCTTCAAACAATAACAAGCGAAAATACTTTAAAAGAAAATATCTTAGCTATCAGAAACTTATCTCTTGGAAAAATTAACAATAAGGAAGAGATAATAGGTTTTGCTGCAGTCAAAGACGCAGTTGCAAAATTAGTTAAAAAATATAGAGATCCTCAGTTTGATAACGAAAGCTACTGGATGCCGAATATTTTAGTCCAAAATATATATGATTTTTACAATCTTTATTCCTCTGAGCTTGAGAAAATAAAGAGCGTTGAAAATTGTTTGGACTTTAACGACTTAGAAAAATATTCAATGGAGCTTTTGCAAGATAGCAATGTTGTAGCTGAGATTCAAAACAATTTCGACTACGTTATTATTGATGAATATCAAGACACTAACCCTGTTCAAGAAAAGATAATGAAAGTGCTTGCAGAAAAATGCAAATTTCTTGCTGTTGGAGATCCAAAGCAGGGAATATATGGATTTAGAAATGCTACTTCTGAAATTATGAAAAAAGATATTCGTGATTTTTCAGAAAAAGGGGGAGTTTACTATCTCACAAGCAATTTTAGAAGTGATCCGTTAATTTTAAAGTTTGTAAACGAAGTTTTTGGGAAAATTATGCAGGAAAGTAGCACAGGAATAGACTACAAAGCAACATCAACTTTTAAAGTTGACGACAACGATAGATACCCAAAGGGCGAGCTTCCAGTCGTTAGAATTGACACTCTTGACATCCAAGAGGAGAAGGAAGAGGAAGAAAGCCCAGCGCTATATGACATAACTAAAGCAGAAAGAGTTGTGAAAGACAACTCAAAGGCGGAGGCGGAAGTTGTTGCAAAAAGAATTAATGAACTTCTTCTTTCCAAAATTTATGATGCCCGCAAAGGTGCTTTCAGGGAAGTGAATTATTCTGATATAACAATTTTAGTTCGAGGAAGAGGAGCTGTAGCAGATAAAATTATTCAAGAACTGTCTATCCAAGGAATCCCAGTTGTTTCCTCTCTTGACAAAGAAATTTCATCGAACGAAGAGGTCGAAGTTATTAAAAGCTTGCTTAAACTGTGCGTGGACTATGAAGATGATGTGTCCCTCGCAGGATTTTTGTCGTCAAAACTTGGTGGGCTTAGCCTAGACGAGCTTTATGAAATTAGGAAAGACGCAAAAAACAAAGCATTTTATGAAGAATTTAAAGAGAGCAATAAGTTTGCCGAATTTAATTCAAAGATTGAGAGATTTAAATTAAATGTTAGAGCAAAAGGGATTAGAAGCGCTTTGGAAGAGCTTTTTACGCAGTCAAATTACAATGCTTATCTTCTTAAAAAGAAAGACGGAATTAACATAAAGACACAGATTGATAAACTCCTTGACATTATCGAAAATTCTAGTTACAACTATGACATTCCAAGTTTGTTAAAATATCTTAATTCGAACGATATAAGAATTAGTGGAGCAAACAGTGGGCTTAACGCAGTGACAATAACGACAATCCACGCCAGCAAGGGATTGGAATATCCAATTGTTATATTAGCGGGAATGGGGAAAGACTTAACACGAAAAGACTCACGAAATGGAGGCTCTTCATTTAAAATCAGCAATGATTATGGCTTAGCACTTGCAACTTTTGATTACGACGAGGGCGAAAAGTCAAAGAATATACTTCTGACTGCAATTGACCAGGAAAAGGCGAGAAGAGAGTTCGTCGACGAAATAATGCTCCTATATGTTGCAATGACAAGAGCAAAAAATCATCTCTACATTGTCGGAGAGGAAAAACTAGACAAAATTAAAGAAATGATTACAAGTGAGGATATATTTGAAAATAAATCCTTCATGAAATTAATTCTTTCAGCTTTGCTTTCAAAAAACGAAAATCTTTTTGACAAAGACACTTTTATCACGGAAGAATTTGAGTTTAACAAAATCACTGAGATAAAAAGAGTAGAAGCGAAGGAAGAGAGCAAAATTGTAAAAAGCGATCTTGAATTTGAAAAGAGGATAAAAGATTATTTAGACTTCTCTTATCCATTTAAAAATGCAACAGAGATGAGATATAAACAATCTGTGACCAGTATAAATCTCGAAGAGAGTAAAAGAAAATTCTCTGGCGGAGGGGAAAGTGCCGAAGTTGGAACGGCATATCACGCAGCACTTGAGAAGCTTGATATTTTAAATATTAATTCACAGGAAGATATTAAAAATAATTTAAGCAAGGATATATTAGAGCTTGTGGACACAGGGATATTGCTTAAGAATATTAATCTTTTAAAGCCATTTGTTAAAGACAAAAAAATTTTTAAAGAAAAGGTGTTCACAATGCGAGTGAAAGCCGCTGAGGTCATGGATACTGACAGTGATGAAAATATCATGATTCAGGGAATTGTCGACCTATTTTTAATTGGCGAAAAGAATATTTTAATCGATTATAAATTCACTAATATTAAGGATGAAAAAATATTAATAAATAAATATAAAAAACAACTAATTATTTATAAAAAAGCAATAGAAAACGCATATATGCTACATTTAGATGAAATCTATTTATTATCGCTTAAATATGGAGAATTAATTAAAATAAATTAATTAAATAAAACAAATAAAAAATATTAAAAAAATAAGAAAAAAATACTAATTTTTATTAGTATTTATTTTTTTATTGTGATATACTAAATATGAAATTAAAGGAGAAAAAATATGAGTTTATCTAGTCTACTAGATATTGAAGGCGGAATTAGATCATTCTTCTCAAGCCTATCAGTATCATTATCATTTAATTTAATGTTTATTATCGGACTTTCAATAGAGGCCGCAATTATTTTATTCTTTGTAATTAAGTCGTTGTTCGCATATGAGATGAGGGCAACAAGATCTCTTGATAAATTGAATAAATGGCTGTTTGTTAACAAAAAATTGACGACCGAAAATATTAAGGAATTTACAAACCTTGTAAAGAAGGGGCCAAAGAGATTATCATACAACTGGCAACAGTATATTCTTTACAGAGAGAAAGCTCCATCACAATATATGACAATTGAAAATATTGTTGATAAGCCACTTAGAGCTAGCTCATATGATTCAAATATTAAGAACTTGGGAATTTTCTCATATATTTTCTCAGCAATTATGTTCTTACTTGGACTTGCTCACAGCGGAGCTGGTGAAACTGTTTTAAATACATATTTAATGATCGTAGCGGTTTCTGTTCCATTTATTATGCTTCTTATGTATGGAATTGCAAAAATGAGCTTGACAGCAAGAAAACATTCGAACCTAGATAACTTGTATCAAAACTTACACTTATTCCAAAGATTTATTGATAACGCTTGTGTAGATCTTCCACAATTTATTGACTTCACATTGTTATTCTCACCAGAAGAAATTGAGAAGGGAATCCCAGCTCTTAGAGAATTCTTGGAGAGCAGAGCAAGAAAAGAGAAAGAAGAGTTCGATAGAGCTAGAAGAGAAATGGTTGAATATGAAAAATATGACTTTGAAAAGGCGGGCGTTGATGGATCTAACATCCTTGATAGAGCAATGAGAGAGTCTGAGTCATATCTCAACAACAAGAACAAGACTCTTGCAAAGATTTCTCAAATCGAAGCTTCTTTAGAATCCCTCAAGAAAAACTTTGACAACATTCAAAAAGACTTCCAAAGAAAGATGCAAATTTCTAAGGAAAACATTGATAGATTGAGACAATCTCAAGAAGAAACAACAAGCAGAATTGAAAGCAATTATCTTAGAAAACAACAAACGGCCGAACTTGCTAAGCAAGAGAAGGAAGAGGCAGATTTCGAACAACAGAAGAGGAGATATCTTGTTGAGAAGAATGATTGCGAAGAAGAGATTAAAGCTCTTAATGCTGAACTCGATAGCGGAAAACTTCAAGCAGAGAAAGCTATGCTTGCTGAATATCAAACTTTCTATACAAGAGTTTGCAAGAGAGCCGAAGAAAATGTTGACAGTGACATGAGAGAAGAACTTACAAGCTTAAAGCAAACCTCTGAAAACACAGAAGAAGATCTTGCTCAAGCAGAAACACTTATTAAGAGATTAGAAGATGAAAACTTAACTCTTAGAAGAAAACTTGAGAGCGGAAATGTTCAAATTGATAAAGCTGTAACACAAATCCCTGTAAAGAGAGAAGAAAAGCCAGCTGAAAAAGTTGAGCCAAAGCCAGCTCCAGTTAAAGAA
>Ga0256404_1008823_pt1 | contig 14864 bp, 11 predicted proteins | sample RumenRJG_01DNA_FD_185990 | JGI IMG/M metagenome (GOLD analysis project Ga0256404, IMG submission 185990) | Bovine rumen microbial communities from Lethbridge, Alberta, Canada - RJG_01 | ecosystem: Host-associated > Mammals > Digestive system > Stomach > Rumen | place: Canada: Alberta | collected...
CAACCTGTTGTGTTAAAAAAAACGTGCCCTCAGCATTAATTGACATAACTCTTTCATAGCTCTCCCCGGACATTTCAAGAAGATCCTTTCTCAAAAGAGGTGCAACACCTGCATTGTTGACCAGAATATCAATTCTTCCAAATCTCTCTAAGGTTTCTCTTAAAAGCTTTTCTCGGTCATCTTTATCGGAAAGAGAACCCTGTACATACAGAAACGGTACATTTTTTTTATTGAATTCCTCATCTATCTTATCCTTATATTTGTTAAGGGGGCCTGTTGCAAAGACAACTATATTACATCCCTCCATGGCAAGTTTCCTTGCTATGGCAAAGCCAATTCCACGACTTCCTCCCGTGATGACAGCAGTTTTGTTCATCCTAATCTCCTCATCTATTGCAATAAGTTTTTTATCACATCATCTATCCTATAAACGCTTCATCATCTGATTAGCTGCTATATACTTTTGGTAGTTATCCACTGACCACATATCAACCTCTGAAATTTGCCGGCTGGTTTTTCTTTATTTCCTGAAACTTACGATAGAAAGGTAAAAATGTTTCTGTATCACGAATCACACATCCCGTTGGCTGATGAGCTCTGATCAGGTCACCGCATTTTCCACAAGTGAGACAAACACGTTTTGGGCAGATTCTTCCCTGTTCGATAATTTCGTTCGCAAAATCCGGATCAGCAAATGACATACGTCCAAACAACATGCCATCACAGAAACTCTGTTCTACTGCACCGGCAGCATAAAGGTCACTATATTCACGAAGATAGGTAGGTGCAGAAGCATAAATTATCATTTCAGGAACAGATTTTTTCACTTCCCCGATGCTTTGTATCATCCTGGAAATTCCTTCCAGGGGATGCTCCTCCGGATTATATTTACCGGCATCAAATGGTCTCGTTATGTGAGTAGTAGCATATGGATTTCCCATGGTGAGGTTTAACATCGACAGACCGTATTCCTCATGAAGAAGCTCAACAAGACGTATCGGCTCTGTAAGATCCACACCTAAGTTACCGGCACTGACACCAAAGCCGTAAGGATATGGGTATCCATCATAAATCCCTATTCTTGCAGTCACCATGAAGTTTTCTGTTTCATGTACCTTGGCTGCTCTTATTCCGTTTCGTAAAAGTCTTGTTCTATTCTCAAAATCCCCTCCGTACTCTCCTTTTCTGAGATATGCTGCGGAGAGCTCCTGAAGCAGATACCCATGACAGGACTTGATGTCTATCGCATCAAAGCCTGCTTTTTTTGCAAGCAGGGCTGCTTCACCAAATTTCTCTTCCAACCCTTTCAAATAGTCATCTGTAACTATGTTTTCATCGGATGCCTCACGAAACTCTTCGAGAAAAGGATTACGAAATGCTATCATCGGATGAGGTTTGTTGTCCGGATTTGAATATCTCCCACTGTGATTAGCCTGCATAATCAGATACGGCGCAAAACCGTTTTTCTTTATGCCGGCTTCCTTTACTGTATCTGTAAGTCGTTTAAATGACTCAAGATTATTCTTATCAATATACAATTGGGTTGCTGAAGAACGTCCCTCCGGAACGATAGATATGGCTTCAAACCAGATAAGGGCACTTCCTCCTTCTGCATCCCGGATATAACGACGTTTTGTGAACTCGGATGGAGAACCGTCCGGAAGAGAATCAGCCCCTTCCATCGGAGCTATTCCCAGACGGTTTGGTAATACATGCCCACCGAAAGAAATCGGTGTCTTCAGAATTTCTGTATTATCAGAAAATGGAATAGAAATATTCAGAGTATCTATTTCATCCTGTAAAGATTTCAGTGTCTTATAATGAAATTTCTTATGTACAGCCATCGAAATTCACCCATTTATTTCTTTTAAAAGATTTAAGTATTCTTTTGCATCATCAAAAAACTGCTCTTTTGTATCACCCATGACAAATTCCAAGAGTCCATACCTTGTAAGAGAAGTATCAACATGGGAAAAATACGTTTTCCATTCTGATATTCCCTCACTAAATGGTCTTCGTCCTCTTTCATCCCAGTGATAAACATGAATATTCAGAAGCTTCCTTTGTGATTCGACTAAATCTAATCCGGCAGTACGCTGTTCCATGCTTAATTCCATGGTTGGCTGCCACAGGCAATAAAGATTATCACTTTCCACTTCATTTAAAAATCTGAGTGCTGTCTCGTTTGTGTCTGTCACAGTATTCTTATGCCATTCAAGCGCCACTTTAATACCGTATTTCTTCGCTTGGCTTGATATACGTGAAGATTCATCCTTCAATGATGTCCATTCTTCCTGTGACAGATCTTTAGTGGCTTTCGTACCACCCCAGATTCTGATAACAGGAGCTTTTAATGCCACAGCATTATCAATTGACATTTGAAATCTTCTTTCAGGATCTTTTTCCGTGGCTAATCTGAAATAGGAACCATAGGCAGCTATCTCAATACCTCTTTCTATAGTACGGCTTCTCAAGTTTTCTGAAAAATTCTTATCTCCGGGCGGAACATGCCAGTTTTCAGACCATTCTATCCCGCGTAATCCGGCTTTTCCTGTCTGTTCCAGAACAAAATCAGGACTTTCATTTTTAAATGTTGCAGAGACTATACCCGGAAGTATCATGGTTTACTACGACCTCTTTCTATACCGGCTTCTTCAAAGGAAGCACGCAATATACCTTTTTTGTCCACAAATAAAGCTTTTGTCGGACAAACCTGAAAACAATATCCACAGCCTATGCAGGCGTCTGTTTTTTGAGCTTTTTTCTCTTTTAATTCGATTCCCTCATGCCAGCAGACATCCAAACACCTGCCGCATCCAATACACTTATTCTGATCAACAGAAGCATTCTGATATGCATCAGCAAGTCTGTTCTGTCTTGAAAGTGTAAAATCCTTGTCCATCTGAAATAGTTTCAATCCGTCACCAACAAGCGAATCCATATCCTTATATCCATTTTCATCCATCCACTTGCTCACCTGGTCAATCAGTTTTTTGCATTGGCTTACACCACCGGAGCATGCAAGTGCACCTAACTGTACCATTTCAGATCCGGCCATAAGGATACGGAGTGCATTTTCATAATTAAATACTCCACCCCCGCCATAAAGAGGAATCTTTACACCAGCTGTACGCGCCTCGGCAATGGAATAACATACGAGGGGCGTTGCCTGTGTTCCACCATAACCTGCTCCTGGACGTGCCTCCGTTCCCCTCCAGTCAAGGTCCATATAGAATCCTTTCCATCTTGCAGTTGGACCGGCTGCAGCTGCACCGGCTGCTTCTGCAATCCTCATTGAAGTGAGCGCATCAACGGATTCTATTGCAAGTTTTGCCATAACAGGTACATCAGGTACCGTTTTTTTCATGATTTCGATGCAGTGACGAAGCAATTGGTGATATGCAAATGTACGATCCTTTGCCACAGCCACACCGGGAGTATTGAAATGAAGTTCAATTGCATCGGCTCCGGCACGTTTTAATTCCACAGCCTGATGTTCCCAGTCTTTCTCCCAGTCCCCGCCTTTCACAATATCACTGTAGTGTCCGACTGAAACCCAGAGTTTTATATCCGAATCCATCTCTTTTTTGATTTTTTCTACTTCCTCACAATATTGTTCAAGAGTTGTTACCTCATCCTTGATCTGTCTTCCAACAGCATGGGAATGTATAGCCATATTTCCGGCATACATATCAGATGAGTCCGGCCCAATAAAAGAACCGCCGCCTGAACCATGTCCGAAATTTCTGAGAACGATCGCACCAGGGCGCATTTTTGCAGTTTTCAAAACATTTTTTGCCCCCTGTGTTGCCGGACTGGATGCTACAACAAAAGGATTTATCATATCAAATTTCTTTACATATAAGTCAGCCATCTCCCTGCCCCTTTCACATATCAAGGACGTTCTGCCAGTAGTGTTCATCAACCGGAACGCCTAGTTTCATATTTTCTTCACGTATCTGCTTCATATGTTCCCCCGGAAAATGTACTGGAACACCTTCTTTTACCGGCTCAGCCAATTTCAGATCTTCTAATGTATCCGAAATTTTCCGAAGAATTTCATCCCTGTCAGGAAATTGATTTATATCTATAACGATGAATGTCTGGGAAAGCTCTGTCTCAGCAGGAAGAACACCTACCATTTTTGATGTACGTCCTCCTGAAAGCGTTGATGCAATAAGATCAAGTGCCAGAGAGATTCCGGATCCCTTCCAGTAACCTATTGGTAAAGATTCATGAGTCTCCAATATCTCCGAAGGATCTTTTGTGAGTTCCTGTTTACTGTTAAAACCGCCTTCTACAGGAAGCAGTTTTCCCTCTCGCTTATACGCTTCCAGCTTTCCATAGGAAAACATAGACATAGCTACATCAACAAGCATCGGTGTATCGCCATTTGGGGCTGCAAACACAACCGGATTGTTTCCAAGTTTTGCATCTTTTCCTCCCCATGGAGGCATATTGGGGACCGTATTAGTGAAGAAAATGCCTATACAGTCATTGTCTACAGCCATAAGTCCATAATTACCAGGACGCATCCAATGATTAGTGTTTCGTAACCCTATAACGCCGATCTTATATTGCTTAGCAAGCTCAATCGCCCTTTCTGTACACCGATAAGCATTAAGGTTTCCCGGTCCCCGATGACCATCCCAGCGTTCAAAAAAACCATAGGATTCAGCACAAGATGCTTCTGCCTGAAGATCTACTGTACCGTTATCTACGCTTTTCATAAATTTAACAAACCGATTCAAGCCATGTGTATACACTCCATCCCTGCTTGCATCCGCAAACAGTCTTGCAGAAAGTTCAGCTTTTTCTTTGCGAAGACCTTTTTTTGTGAGAACTCTGCAGAATTCTCCCTTCATTGTATCGTAAGGTACTCTCATGTCTTTTACCTCCATATCATCCTTTTACAGCACCTATCATTACACCTTTTACAAAATATCTCTGAATAAAAGGATATATTGCTAGGATCGGAAGAGTCGCCACTACTATAGTCGCATATTGAATTGTTTCACTTAGCATGAATTCATCACCACCGGCTCCGGCGGTCATCATTGACATATCATTCTGAATCAGGATCTCCCTCAAAACAAGCTGTAGCGGATAACCTGCGCGATCTCTGATAAACAACATTGCATTGAACCACGAATTCCAATTTGAAACAGCATAGAATAACACAAGGACTGCGATTGTAGGTTTAACAAGTGGAACCATTATCTTCCAAAGAATAGTCCAATGCTTAGCGCCATCCATCTGTGCCGACTCTATGAGACTTTCCGGGACCGAAGACATGGCGGTACGCATAATTACAAGATTATATGTATTTACAGCTGTAGGAATGATCAGAGACCAAATAGAATTGTTGAGTCCTACTCCTTTAACAACCAGATAAAAAGGGATCATGCCGCCATCAAAATACATGCTGAACACTAACAGTATTGTAAAAAACCGGTTTAAACCTACATTCCTTCTTGACAGAACATAGCCCGCAATAATTGTGAGTATCATACTTAGCGTTGTGCCAAATACAACTATAAAAATAGTGTTCATGTAACCTGTGATTATATTTTTATTTCTGGCCACTGCCTCATAAGCTTTTGTAGAAAAGCCTTCCGGGAAAATAAGAAGGCCTTCATGTGCCGCATACTTTACAGGATCACTGAATGAAGCAGCTACTACATGAATCAGTGGCAGCAAAACGCAGAGCATCATAAAACTAATTAATATGACATTAAACACATCAAAAATTCTGCTTCCGACACTGCATTTTAGCTTCTTAGCTGCTGTTTTCTTTGTTTTACTTCTTTCAAGCATCGAAAATTCTATATTTGAAGTATCAGTAGTATGTGCTTTCATCATTATTCACCTCACCATAGTCCTGATCCGTTGACCTTGTTCGAAATTTTATTTGTAAGCATTACAAGGGCGAAACTCACAACACAGTTAAAAAGACCAACTGCCGCACTGTAACTATATTTTCCGCTTATCAATCCCATACGATATACATAAGTATTGATGACATCGGAAGTTTCATAAATTGCAGGATTATACAGAAGCATCACTCTTTCATACCCAACGTTGAATATTTTACCGATTTTCAAGATAAACATGATGACAATAGTAGGTGTCAGTCCCGGAAGTGTGACATGGAGCATTCTTTGAAACCTTCCTGCTCCGTCCACCTTTGCTGCATCATATAATTGCTGATCTATCCCAGTAAGTGCAGACAGATATATGATCGAATTCCAACCCAATGTCTGCCAAAGTTCGGTGAATACATAAACAGGCAGAAAATTCCCGGCAGTGTTTAACAAGGTTTTCTTTTCAATGCCAAATAAAATATGGAGTATGCTCGTGATTCCGCCTGAAGAACTGGTAAGTGTTATGACTAGTCCGCAAACAACGACGGTAGAAATGAAATGTGGAATATAGGTGATAGTCTGAGCCACTTTTGAAAAGGCTGCACTTTTAAGTTCATTAAGAAGTAATGCGAGAATAATAGGACAAGGGAAAGTAATAAGAAGACAAAAACTGATTTTAAGTGTATTTTTCAGGAGTCTGAAGAAATAATAGTTAGTAAAGAAATTCTCGAAATGTTTAAATCCAACAAAATGGCTTCCCAAGATGCCTCTCGCCGGTTTATAATCCATAAATGCTATAGATAAACCAAACATCGGACCATATTTAAATATCAGATAATACATGATTATTGGCAGAATCATGAGATACAGCTGCCAGTTTCGCTTTAAATCAAGCTTGATTCGATATGTTATCGTCCCTCTTCCATCCGTTACTGCTTTTACCACTTTATTCATATTCATCACCTCTGATATCAGTTCTCATCCAAGGTTATCATCCGCTTTTCTTTTGCTGAAAGATAAACAGAATTAAGAAGCTTTACACTTACAATTGCTTTTTCGGGTTCAACCGGTACATTATCACCAGCTGCAAGTTTCTTATAAAAATCCTCTATCAGAAATCCATGTCCGGAGCCCCAATAATCTTTACCAAGCACGATGCCTGAAGAGAAATCTTTTTCAATATGTTTTTCTCCTGTTTCAACTGTCACCTTATTTCCAATCATGGAAATGAATCCATTCTCAAATACAAGTTCTATCTGAACCGGTGCGTTCCTCACATAGCAGTTTGAGCAGAAAAAAACATACCTTCCTCCTGATTTTCCTGTCATAAAAATTTCTGCAGTATCCTCTGTTTCAATCTGATCCTTAAGTCTATGGGTTGCTGTGGTAGCTTCTATAGTTTTTATCTGATCTCCTGAGAGCCACTGAAGAAGATCAAATGTATGAATTGCCTGATTTTCCAGAGCACTTCCTCCTTCTTTTTCCAGCATCCCTCTCCAGAGTGATTCACTATAGTAATTTTCTTTTCTATCCCAAGTAACATAACCGCGTCCGCCTAAAATACCGAAGAGTTCTCCAGAGTCGACGAGTTCTTTCATGTACATTACGGCCTCGTTATATCGATTCTGAAAGCATATTCCCAGCTGACGTCCTGTGTCATTCCTTACACGAATCATTTCTTCGGCATCTTCGGTTTTTAGTGCCATAGGTTTTTCACATAAAACATCCTTACCGCATTTCATAGCTTCTATTGCAACTTTTGCATGCAGATAATGAGGAAGACATATATGTACCGTATCTATATCCGAATCGTTTAAAAGATCATGATAATCTTCATACATTTTCTCTACAGCGTACTGTTTCTTTGCTTCAGCCGCTTTTTCAGTCACACAATCACATACTGCAATACACTCTGCATTTTCAACATTTTTTAGTGCTTTGAGGTGATTGTTTGAAATCATCCCACATCCGATTATTCCGACTTTAAATGTTTTCATATAATCTGTAACCTTCTCTCTTATTTAATTCCTTATACTGACTTGGCGTTACGCCTTCATATGCCTTGAATACTCTGAGGAAAGTTCTTTGACTTCCAAAACCACATTCCATGCTTATTTCTTCTAATGATGCATCTGTAAATATCATTTCTCTGGCCTTACAAAGCCTTATATTGGTGATATATCGGTTCAGAGTGTCACCATTCATGCTTTTGAAATATTTAGACAATGAAGAAGCTGATGTTCTAAACGCTTCCGCAATTGCATTAACATTAAGCTCAGGGTCCTGATAATTGGCATCAATATAATCTTTAATTTTCTGATACTGAACGCTTTTTTCGGATTTGATCTTTTCTTTAGAAGCATTCGTAATCTTTTCACATATTGTTTTTGAAAAATCAAGTATTGCATCCAGCATCGCATCTATGTCATCAGATTTTGTTGCTTCAATTACCTTCTTCTGTTTCATTACAACAACAGAGTCAGCGGAAAATACTCTTGCTTCTCGAAGAATTGTAGTCATGATTTTAGAAATCAAAAACTGCTTTGCCTCAGAACTCAGATAGTTAGATTTGTTAAGATTTAATATTTCTTCAATCACTTTTTCGGAAGCGCCTATATCTCCATGCCTTATATTGTATAAAAGCTGGTTTTCCTTATCCGCAGGATATTCAAGAAGAGTATCCTTAGGCAGCATATTGATGTTCTTGTAATCACAATCTTTTATATTCTCATATTTCTGTAACTCTCTGATAACCTGAATTTCTGCATTTTCCCTATAGATTCCGGATATTCCATGGTGTGAGCCACTAAGAGCACTTTTATATTGGAAATCCGAATTTGCTTCCATGAATTCTCTTACATTCTTCTGAATCAGAGAGACCGTTTCTATAAGTTCATCCTTTGAGATTTCGGTTTTTTCCCATATCAGGAACATAACCTCTGCTTCCTCTGAAGGGAACAAAACATATTCCAGGTCCTCCTTATGCAGCATTTCTTCTGTCACATTACGAAGAATAAATTTCATAAGATCAAGGTTCTTTATCAATGTACCATCTGTCTCAATGCTATATGAAAGAAGACATCCTTTCATGCTCTCTTCAATAGTGATGCCTGATTTAGTAAATAATTCTCTGTCAAACATCCTTGAAGCATCCCTCGAAGAAATTAACTGACGAAACATTTCCCTTTGTATAGCACTTCTCTGAAGCTCCAGCATATTGAAATTCTGCTGATTATTCTTTACCAGTTTTCTTATGCCGGAATCTATATATGCATATGCATCTTTTGATTTTGCTTCATCACCCATGTCTCCCGCGTTGGTTTCCAGAGCCTGCATTATATTTTGAATTTTGGAATAGTTCTTACGATAATCCAACGCAATGATAAATACTGTGATGACCGCATACAACACCATAAGCAGCAACAGTGTCCGCTTGATCGTAGATATCTGCGATGACATATTCGTGGATTTTGATACAACAAGAAAATCCCAGTTTTCATTCTCTGAAGGAATATAGGATACCATCTGATCATTCAATTGAAAGCTTGTATCATTATTTCCATCCTGCTTAATAAGCAGCACCGGTAGTTTTTCTGTAAAGTCATCTGTAAGAACATCACTTGAAATTATTTCCTTTGTATTCCTGTTAAATATCAAAAGTTTACTGTCCAGAAGCCAGTCGGAGACTTGCATAAGCTCTTTCAGATCAAAAATCAGTACTGCGTTCGCAGAACCTGCATTCTTTTTGATCCCGCTGACAGGACGTACAAAAATCAGATATCGTGTGCTTCCGGTCATACTGTTTACAGGCTGAAAAACCTGAGTTGAATTATATTTTCCTCCTATAATCTCCCTGAATTCTTCGTATGAATAGCCATATTCTGACATATCCATCGTATAGTATGTTTTACTATCACTATAGTATGTCTCCGAAACCATAAGGTCTGACTGAGGAAAGTAAAGATAATAATTCTCACCCTGTTCCAGTGTTCTGAATTCTGTTGAAAGCTCATTTGTCAAAAGATATGCATTCCACCTGGATTTTGCATCAACTATATCTGTTTCTGCAATGTCTTTAACCAGTGAACTTCTGCCTTCTTTTAAAGCTATCTCTCTCAGATTTTTTATGTTTCTGTCCATCCGGATTCTGGTGATCTCAAGTTGGATATTGTTAGTGTATTCCTGCTGTTCATGCAGTATTTTTACCGCATGATATGAATTTGCAACTAGGATAATGAGTGCACAAAGCGCAGAAATGATATAGGCCATACTCCACTGTAGTAAAAACCTTTTGTTTATCGTTTTCCATTTCCATTCTTTGTTAAGCTTCATTATCTTTTTTCCTGTCGTTATTCCTGTACTTTATTTTTGCAATGCCCCTGCAATTCTTCGAGAAACCTATCCTCATCCACGGGAATGTCTACCCAATCCCCATTGGTCCAGGACGAAAGATGAATAGCGTTTGAAATCTGAAGTCCCTTCATTCCTTCATATCCCGGTGCGATTGGAACCGCTCCTTTTAATATACAATCCGCAAAATTGTTCATTATACCGGGATGTGATTCGTATTTTCCATTCACAGGAATCCTGCAATCCCAAACCTCCGGCTTCCCCAGACCTTTTTTATAAGTCTTATTAAATTCCGACTCAGACTGACGCAAACGACGAAATAGTATTTCATCATTTTCGACTACAATCTGTCCACGATCACCGTCAATTTCAAGTCGATTCGTTCCGGGAGCATCGGCAACAGTTGTAATATAAGCACCTGTTGCTCCATTAGGGTATTCCGCAACCGCATAAAGGTCATCTTCTACATCGATGTTTCTATGTTTCCCATAATACACTGTTGACTTTATGCGCATGGGCATACCACACATCCACTGCCAGAGATCAAGATTATGAGGATTCTGATTAAGAAGAACTCCTCCTCCCTCTCCATCCCAGGTAGCTCTCCATCCGCCCTGATCATAATAACTTTGCGAACGATACCAATTTGTTATGATCCAGATTACCCGTCTCATTTCACCAAGTTCACCACTCTGAATTAATTCTCTGACTTTTTTATAAATCGGATTTGTTCTTTGATTGAAATCTATTGCATATACAAGCTCAGGATGGACTTTGGCACATGCATCCATTTTTCTCACCTGTTTTGTGTAAACTCCTGCAGGTTTTTCGACCAAAACATGTATCCCATGCTCCATGGCATCAATTGCAATAGATGGGTGGAAATAATGTGGCACCGAAACGATAACGCCATCCACGGATCCGCTTTCTATAAGCTCTGAGGCCGTATGAAACGTTTTTAGCTTGTCTCCGAACATTGACTTTGCAAGTTCCAGTCTTTCTGAATCTGTATCTGCTACAGCACAAAGTTCCAGCAAAGGTGTTTTCCCCTGAAGTATGTCACGTGCATGCTGAGACCCGATATGTCCGAATCCGATGATTCCAATCTGTACTTTATCCATTATAGCGTACCTCTCTCCAAAGATTTCATAAATTCCAGAGCCGTTTTTGCATCTTTTTCCATGTTTTCTGTTTTACCTTCAATACTCATTCGACCGTCATATCCGATTTTTTTAAGTTCATTGAAAAATCCCCTATACTGTTCTCCTTCATTAGAGAGAGGATATTTTCTCCCATCATTTGCTGCTATATGCATATGATTGAAGTCACGAATGACAGAAATATTAGTGAGTAAATCGTTATTTCTCATGACATGGAAATAATCTACAAGCTGCCCTACATGAGGGTCATCTGCATCTGTTTTCAGAATTGCTCCTTCTTCCAATGTATTGATCATATTAGTTTCAGCATGAGACAGCGCTTCAATGGCAATTTTCATTCCATGTTTTCCTGCTATTTCTCCGGTGATCCTTAGTGCATCAACAAGCCTCTTATATGCCTTTTTAAACGAAAGTCCTTCATGACACATTCTTGCTTTTCCACTTCCAAAAACTACAACTTCAGTTTCAAAAAACTGTAGACAATCAAAAGCTTCCTCAAGGTATCCCCGGAAATCTTCATCTTTCCATGTACCATCCACTATATTCACAGTTTTAGGAAAGAGCACACTGGCTGCTTCTGCACGAATTCCCAGTTCATCAAGTTTACTTTTTTCTTCCCGTCTTTCCTGTTCCGTAAGTTTAACGATTTTTGTAACATTGATTTCAATATAATCAAAACCTGACCGCTTAAGGATCTCTGCATTATTTATATCCGTACATATTCCGTAACGCATTTATCACCCTTTCCTTATAGTAATGCATACGATTTCTCTGAGAGAATCAGCTTACTATCATCCTTAAACACAACATACCCCTTTTCTTCTTCAACATATGCTTTAAGTGTGACATCCTCCGGCGCTATCACATTCAGAAAATGAATCGGAGCTTTTCCCTTATGTTTTACAATCAACTGAGGGATAGGTTTTCTATAGCCATAACCCCATGATACCCATCCTCCGATAGGATTCTCCGAACCTTTTAAAATCTCATGTTCTACTTGCTTATCAGAAACTGAAACAACCCGGTATTGTCTTTGATTAGCTGTGGTATATAGAAATTCTTCAGGAGCATTTTCTTGGAGATCACCAAATCCAAAATTAAAGTAAAGTCTTATATCATGATCTTCCTGGCAAATACCATCAATCAAATCTTCTATAATGAAAATATCGCCCGGGAATCTAAATACTCTTCTTCTGTGAAAAATCGGATCTTTCCTATAGGCATATCCATTATGCGAAATATCTATCAGCTGATACTGCTCAGTTTCCCTCATCTCATGAAGAAATGTTCTGACTCCTCTGGTTCTGAATGTGAGTTCCGGTTCTTTTCCCATCTCATGATCATCAATATACAGAGTATTATGAGCTTTTGCAGAAAGAAAATAATGTCTCCATTCTTTCCAACAAGATGAATTGTAAATATATCTTCCGCTATCAGTCAGTACATCTTCGCCCTTAATCTGGATTTCTACATGGCCGGTATCTATATGGGAATGAGAACTTACTTCTCCTCGTTCAAGGTTTACCCCCTGAACATGGAAATAAGTATCATTTGGTCCCCACCCTGTTCTCATTACAAAGATTCCTGCATTGGTATATGAATAATTCCTGTCTCTTGGCGGAGTCCCTTCTCTTCGAAGCGTTTCCATATATTGAAAATCAGGATTTCCTGTTTCTTCATACATACATCGAAAGAAGGCACGGAGTTCGTTAAGATCGTAGGGATCAAATGTAAGATTCATACCCTCGTAAAGCGATGTATCACATCTTCTTCCCGTCAGATCGTCTCTGTCTGCATCACCTATCATCGGTGTACTTAGATCCGGCTTTACAAGACTTACCAAAAACTTGGCTGCACGTTCCAGAGTTGGAAGCATATACTGAGGCACCGGATAGCCATTATATTTGAGCAATCTGTAGCATTGAAAATATGCACCTGCAGCTACCATATGATAAATAGGAGTCCTCTCCATGTGGATTCCGTCATTATCGAAAGAATATTTGACCTCCTGTGTGACACGCTTGTATCCTGTCGAAAACCAGTCTGATTTAATTTCAGGGAACAAAATGCCGCATTCAAGAAGAGCTGCTGTTTCCTGAGTCAACCAGTTGCTCGATTTTTTGTGATTTGTGTAATGTGTCATCAAAAAATCTGCATGATCACACACTGAGGTCAAAAAGATCACCCAGTCCTCATCAGTGAGAACTTCTGAATGTCGAAAAATTTCCATGGCCGGAAACCAGGAGGTATACATCCTCATTCCTGTTTCTAAAGTCCTCCATGAATGACTTGGGAATTTATATTTTGCCTCAGTTCCTTCAAAATCATCCATAAAAGGCTTAACAGGCCATGCTTCTACCCATGAATGAAGTATAGAGAGAAATTCTTTTGTGTATTTCTCATCCTTCGTCTTTGCATAGGCTCTTGCAAGAGGCTGCATGAAAATATGGCGGTATAAAGACCACGACCACTCATTATCCCTTGACGTTTCAGTGGTAGGATTAAAATACCAGTCGATAGGGCCGTCAAAATGATATCCGTAAATATCATGATTCAACACTTCTTCTGCATCCTTTAAAAGTTCCGGATCATTGATTTTTTCCGCATCTTCTGCTTTAAAAAGATATACAGGATCTGTTCTTTCGGCAAAATGCTTTGCTATCTCATGCATAGCACCGGCTTCATCTTTTTCGTTGTATAATCTTCCGGCTGTCTCAAGCCCTCTATGTGAAAAATCTATTCGTCCAAGAAGTTCCGCTCTACGATCCATATCCGTCTGTCCTCATTTATTTTTTTACATGTTTCCGGCCATAGTTATTTACTTGCTTAGTTAGCGATATAGGTATCGTATGTTTTCTGCATCATCCCTATCGCTTTCTCGATGCCGAAGTCCTTTAATTGCTTCTGATAGTTATCCCATTCTGTTAGCGGAGTAGTTCCGTTTATGAACTGCGCTTCCATTTCATCAGAGAGAGTCTTAACGTTTGTGATGATGTCAGCATATTCATCCTGTTCCTCTTCACTGACGGATGCAGGTGGGAAGAAATGTTTTCCCATATCTGTCTTCATACTTGCAGCAAGTGCAGCTTTCTGATTATCCTGTGAATAATACTGAAGAATGTACTGAGGATCCTGCACACATGTTCCTGAAGTAGATGCTCTTGTATAGCCCGCCAAAATCTCTGCGGCACTTTTTCCTTCAGGATTATCAAGAACAAAATCTGTATAAACAGGCTTTCCATCCTTCATTTCATAAGTCTGACCTTCAATTCCAAAATTATTTACAAGATTGCCTTCTTCACTGTACATCCAATCCAGAAGCCATGCGGCTGCATCTGTATTCTTACACTCTGTTGAAATTGCTGCAGATGTACCTGACTTATCGAAGATATTATTCATCTTTGAGAATTTTGCATTCTTTCCCTTTTGTGATGTAACCGGCGGCGCACACTGAAGGGTATTGATATCAAAATCAGGATCCTGTTCTTTC
>Ga0256404_1008825_pt1 | contig 14862 bp, 11 predicted proteins | sample RumenRJG_01DNA_FD_185990 | JGI IMG/M metagenome (GOLD analysis project Ga0256404, IMG submission 185990) | Bovine rumen microbial communities from Lethbridge, Alberta, Canada - RJG_01 | ecosystem: Host-associated > Mammals > Digestive system > Stomach > Rumen | place: Canada: Alberta | collected...
CTAAATATAACTACGGGGTAACTGCGACTAAAATACACGAGCCAGGTATACACCCAGCTCGTGATCCATTAATTTAACACCTATATTCTTTTCTTTTGGGATTTACCCCAACATTTGACAAAGAACCCGAAAAAGCCCGGAGTCAGAGTACTCCGGGCTTTTGTCCGTAATGGGCGATTGCCCTATTTTTATGACGAAAGACTTCCTTACGGAAATCAGATACGCATGGTATGGGTCAGAAGAAGTTCCACTACAAGCCATACAGCCATGTAAATCAGCAGATTTCCCGCAGTTGCAGAAGCAATGGCTCCCATTGCGCACATCAGGAACATCATCAGCATTCCGATGATCGAAGAGATCAGGGAAAGAGCACAGCAGAGCTTAACAAGGCTGTAAAGTTTATGACAGACGACTACCAGGCGCGTGTAGGTATACAGATTTCCGCCGTCCAGAATTGCAGCAGGTTTAGATTTTTCTCCACGTGAGGCATTTGCAATCTCAAACTGACGGGAACTGCTTGCATAATTGAAGCGTTCCGCATGCACTTTGAATACGTCGTGCAGCATGCGGGGCGTAATCATAAAGTCTCGCATTGCGAAGATGGGATTCATCTGGTATTTAAGAAGGAGATTCAGCCCTTTCTGCACGTTTTTATCCGCCTTGTAGGACATGGTAAAAATCGCACAGATAACGCCATTGATGGAAACGTAAATATTGTCCGGGGAAGCCAGGTTCTTCGGGAGATGGACGCCTCGCAGCTTTACATAGCGTTCACTGCCGCAATAGACTTCATCGCCGCGAATGGTTGCGGAGAGACCGCCGCCTTCCAAAGTGTGGAAATCCTGCACATCCAGAATTTCCAGATCATTCTGCTCCAGAAATTCTCGGAAAAGCGGAGCAAGCTCGGATCCGGAAGCCACCAGAAGACTCCCTGCATAGGAGACGATCCGCTTGGAGTTTCTCCCGTTTACAACCCTGGCCTGTACAATCGAAACGGTTCCTTGCGGGAATACGTCCTCGTCACGGATGACGAGGTGTTTTGTTTCCCCAATGTCGTTCAGACCGGACCAGCCGGCAATAGAAGTTCGCCTGGAAAGCTTGGCGCGTACACCATGGTAAAACGGATAAGCATAGGAAAGCATCATGCAGATCGGCGCGGCTGGTGCGAAAATTGTCGCGAGGATATGCAGAAAGCCTTTATAGTTATGCGAAGCCAGCATGGCGATCAGGGCAAATACGACGGCTCCGGCGCATAGGAAAGGTAAGGCGATCGTATACAGGTTTTCATCCAAGGCCATTTCTTCTGTTCTCCGGAGGAAATTGCCGGTTTCCGTCTTCGTTTTCAAAACGGTAAGTTCCCAGTCATCGGCGATTTTCGACTCGGAGGTAAGTACGAACGGCTCTTTTGCCTTTGCCAGCGTGAGCATGGAGCGACGGTTGGAGCGGCTGTAATACAAGGCGCCGTATTCAGCGCCGGTTATTGCGGCACAGGCTACGGCACATAGCGGCATACCCATGTCTGGATCATTTGTAATCGCGATAACGACAGCGTCAAGCGCACATAACAGGCAGGAAATTGAAACTAGACTTTCCGCACAGGGCTTGCCTCGAAGAAGCCGGAGAAGACCGTTTGTAAAGATGTCATTGCCGCAGACGATCACCGCGAGCTCCAGTACAAGACTAAGAAGCGCCATATTCTGTGGAACGTCCAGTTTGTGCGTTACGGGAAGCCCAAACGCAAGGTAGCAGGAGATCAGCGTCAGAATTAAGGAAATCGTGCAGCGAACCTTCCGAAAACGAAGCCCCGAACCGTAATAACGTAGGGCATCTTCGGCGGCTAGCTCCGGACCCAGGTCTTCCGCATCCTCCGATGGAGCGGACTTGGACGTTTCCTGACGCTGCCTTCGCTTTGCCGAAAGGATAGCGGCCAGGGAAACAAGGAGATTAACTTTACCCCTTGCAGGGGCTGAATCGGTGCTCTTCGATGTTTCGACCGCTTCAGGATCGAAAGGTTCCTCTCCGACCGGTTCCGCCTTGGGTTCTTCCGAATCCGGTGCGGAGGGCTCTTCTTCCTGCGGACTCGGAACATCCATATCCATGAAATGATCACTGTCTGGAATTTCGTCGGCAGTGGACGTGGATACGGCACGGTACTTTTTCAAAAATTCTTCCGTAGAAGAAAGCTCCGGACCGTTGAACTTGGAATGAATATCAATGTCATAGTCCTGAAGTTTGCCGGAATCCGGGTCCTCCTGCAGATCGGAACGAGGCTCCTCATCCTGCGACGGCAGCGCCTCCGGGGCGGATGATTCTGTAGTCTCCGGGATCGCAGCATCCGGAGCGCGTTCTTCCGGGATTTTTTCGGCGTTGATTTTTGAAGCAAGTTCCGCCGCTTTTTCATCCAATAACTGCTGCAGCTTCGAAAAGTCAAAGTTATTCGTGTCTTCAAACAGCACATTTAAGGTACTTGCGGTATCGGGGACCGCGGCATCGGCGGCGTCCAAACGGCTGTCCTCAAAATCTTCTCCGTTCAGAAGCGCATCATCCTCATCGGCTGAGGAAGTTTCAGCACCGGAATCCATAGAATTTTCCGCGGGCATCTCTGAGGAAGGTGCGTCCGCTGCCGCTTCGGCAGGCGCAGAAGGGAAGCTCTTGTCCGGAGCCGAGTCTTCTGCCGCACGAACCGGCGTTTGCGCCTGAACATCCGTTTCGGCCGGTTCGGAAAAATCCGGGTCCGAAAGACGGGAGGGAACAGAGGACGAAATGCGTACAGCATCGTCCGCAGGTCCGGATATCGGTTCGGACTTTGTGGGATTCGCTGGCTCCATGTCATGAAGCTCTTCTTCCTGCAGGATATCGTCCAAACTCAAATTATCGGTATCGATATCATCGCTGCCGAATTCTTCCAGAAGACTGTCGATTGAATACTCCTGGGTGTCTAAATTCTGGGAATTTTCTCCGCTTGCATGTAAGTTTGCCATTTTTCGGTACCTTACCCTATATTCTTAATTCCAAATCTATATTTTATAATTTTCTCTTAAAAAAGGCAATGTTTTCACCGTATTTCCGGCACGAATACGCATGCTACAGGCACGGGTGCCGCCGCTGGCGAAGAATCTCGTACAGAACAACGCCCGCCGCAACAGAGGCATTGAGGGAATCAATCTTTCCCTCCATCGGGATCGAGAGTATCCGATCGCAGCGCTCGCGCACCAGACGGCTGATGCCGCTCCCCTCAGAACCTACGACCAGTGCAATCGGTCCAGTTAAATCCGTGTCCCAGAGAGTAGCATCACCGTCCGCGGCGGTTCCGTAGATCCAGATGCCGGATTTCTGCAGTTCCCGAATGGAGGCGGCAATGTTCGAAACACGGGCGATGCGCATATATTCGGCGGCGCCGGCGGAGGCTTTGTCAACGATGGTTGTCAGACCGGCGCTTCGGTGCTTCGGTAGGATTACGCCGTGGGCGCCGACGCATTCTGCAGTGCGGATGATGGCTCCCATATTGTGGGGATCACTTATTTCATCGCAAAGGACAATAAAAGGAGGCCTTCCGGTACTTTCCGCATATTTTAGAATTTCTTCCAGGGAGCAGTAGGACTGCACGGCGCAGAGGGCAATCACGCCCTGATGGGTGCCGGTAACGCTCATAAAGTCCAGCTTCCGCCGATCACACTGGCTTACCGTGATTCCCTTTTCGCGGGCGACGGAAGCAAGATGGCGGAGCGAACTGTCGCCTTCTTTGGAAATGTAGATTTTATCAATGGGACGATCGGAACGCAGCGCTTCCGTCACGGCATTCCGGCCTTCAATTGTTTCATTCCGCAGGGGTTGTTCGCTATGATTCTGCATCCTGAAAGCCTCATTTTCCGTCTTTAAATGATTTCTCAGACAATTTATGTACATTTTAAATAGTTTTTTTGAAAATACAAGAGATAAGTGGGGCAATGCTTCTCGGGAGAGGCAATTGCGGGACTGCACGGGGTCTATTTTTCCCAGGAAGACCGACTTCCGGAAAGCCAAATTAAGAAACAATTTTCAAACAATGTATAGATTTTAGAAAGAATTCCAATTATAGTAAGAAAGATGTTTGAGTGCACAAGGCAGAAATTGCGAGGAATTTACTATGAACAAGCTCCAGAAAAAAATAGATCTTTTCTGTTACAATCATCCGCACTTCGGAATCCGGGGACTGATGCTTTATATTGTGGCGGCAAACGTCCTGATATGGATGTTCATGATGTTCGGCGCCATAGGGGGTTCGGACAGGGCTATTCAGATTTCGAGGGTACTGCAGATGCTTACTTTCCAGCCTTCCATGATTCTGCGTGGACAGGTATGGAGACTTGTTACATTTATGCTCCTGCCGAACTCCTCCGGAATTCTGGCATTATTTTTCTTCTACTTTTACTATTTGATTGGAACTTCGCTGGAATCTCATTGGGGAACGCCGAAATTCAATATCTATTTTTTCTTCGGCGTCATCCTTACCATTCTGTATGGCTTTATATACTACTTTGCCACGGGCAACGATATCTCCATTACGGCATCCTATGTCTACCTTTCTATGTTTTTCTCCTTTGCCGCAGTTTTCCCGGAAACCGAAGTGCTTCTGTTCTTTATTATTCCCATCAAGATAAAATGGCTTGCCTATTTTGACGGTGCCTTCTTTATCTATAGTGTGCTGACGACTTCATTCCCGCTGAATATGCTTCCGGTTGTTGCGGTATTGAATTTCCTTATTTTCTGCTGGCCCTATTTATTCCGAAAAGGACGTCCGACGCCGAAGCAGAGGGCCAAGACCATAAACTACAAACGGGAAGCCAGGCGGGTAAACGAACAGCAGAGGAAGGCTCCATATACGCGGAAATGCGAAGTGTGCGGCCGTACGGATGCAGACTACCCGGACCTGGAGTTCCGCTACTGCTCCAAGTGCGTGGGATACCATTGCTATTGTATTGATCACATCAATAACCACATCCATATCACGCAATAGAAACAAAGGAGAATTCATGGCATCCGAAAGAAAGTCGGTTTTTCAGAACCAGGAGGACACCAACGCCCTGAATAGGGAGGAAGCAGCTGCAACGGAACTGCAGCCGGAATATGAGCGCGGTCCGGAAAAGGGAAAAGACAGGAACCGTCCGCGGGTCCCCAAGACGGTTCGGATGATCGCGGTTCTGCTCGTGATTTGCCTTCTGGCTGCCGGATTTGCGGGCTATGCGTTATGGACAGAAGGAATCGGCTGGCTAGGTGGGGCAAATTCTCCGGGGACAGGCGAGGATACGCTGCCGGAAACGTATATTTCTTCGACAACGCTGTCTGTAAACGGCCAGCAGAGAGACACCTATACGGCTTCCTCCTCCCGAACCATTCATTTCGGAACGGATTCGGACTACACGCAGGTTCAGGGAATTACGGCGTTTCGTGGAAATAACTATCGGAACAGTGCTTCTTTCGGTACTATTGCCCCGGTGCGCTATCAGCTGCAGCGTGCCTGGAGCTATACGACCGGAGTTTTAAAGGATGCGGATGGAAATGTCTGGTCTGGTAACGGCTGGACAGGACAGCCGGTCATCGCGACTTGGACAGCGGAACAGAGAACAAAGATGACCTCCCTTGCGGAATGGACCGGAGAACTGGAAAGCCTGACGGAAGTTATCTATCCATCGATGGACGGACGAATCTACTTCTTCGACCTGGAAACCGGCAGGGAAACAAGAGAACCGCTGGATCTTGGATTCGTATTCAAAGGAACCGCAGCGCTTGACCCCAGGGGATACCCGCTGCTTTATATCGGAGCGGGAGCAGATAGCATCACAGGAAAGTCCCGAGTCTTTATTATCAATCTGCTCAACGACACGGTACTCTACACCTTCGGCTATTATGAGCCTTTTTCGGACAATGACTACAGCGGATGGGACGCGTCCCCTCTGGTGGATTCCAAAACGGATCAGCTCCTCTATCCCGGGGAAAACGGAATCGTATATATCATCCATCTGAATTCTTTTTATAATTTAGATACGGGGATTGTTTCCGTATCCCCGGACAATATTGTGAAGTGGAAATACAATTCGATCCGTGCTACGGAATATACCTTCTGGGAAGGATTTCAGTCCAGCCCCGTATGCTGGGACGGATATTTGTATGTGGCGGACGAAGGCGGCAACCTGATGTGTCTGGACCTGAACACGTTGAAGCTGCTATGGGTATGCGACATTCAGGATGATACGAACTGCACGCCGGTCCTAGCGGTCGAAGGCAACCGACCGTATCTTTACATCGGAACTTCCTTCCACCCGGGATGGCGCGCAGAGGATGCAGCTACCGTTCCATTCTGGAAAATAGATGCACTCACAGGCGAAAAAATCTGGGACGCCTCCTATACTTGCTATAACGTCGGAAGCATCACCTCCGGAGTGCAGGGCACAGCAGCATTGGGAAAAAATGCACTGGAAAACTACATTTATATTCCTTTTTCCGGATTATCTACTGACGGAAGCAGCAAACTTATCGCCTTGGAAAGGAAAACAGGCTCCTTGGTATGGGAGTATGATACTGCGGATGCCTGCTGGTCCTCACCAGTCGACGTATACGATGTAAATGGAAACGGGTATATTGTTTTTGCGACAGGGAGCGGAACCCTTGTACTTTTGGACGGAAAGACAGGAGAAGTAAAGTCGGAATTGAAAACCAATGAGACATTTGAGGCAAGCCCAGCAGTGTATAACAGCCGAATTGTTATCGGGAGCCGAAATCAGCATATTCTGGCGGTGGACATCACCTGATCGGACGAATCGGAAGCGACAATCCTGCGGAATTCGAATTGCTTGATCTTTATAAAACGTTATGGTATCATGCAGTTTGTTAACCGGGTGTAGCGCAGTTGGTAGCGCGCTTGAATGGGGTTCAAGAGGCCGCTGGTTCGACTCCAGTCACTCGGACCAATTCTCAATCGGGGCAGATTTTCTGTCCCGATTTTTGCCGAATTAGAGCCGGAAGGAATCCAACGGCGATGAAGAATGGCGCGGGAGGAGCGGTTTGAGAATGAGTGCGGTTTGCCGAATGATCCGGCAGGCGCTATAATGAAGAAAACAGGACAGCCCTTGCCGCCAGTGAAAACGGAGAACCCGAGAGCAAGAGAAACAAGAAAAGGAATTCGAATGAATAGACGATTATCTCTGCTTTTTATCCTGATAATCTCTCTGCTGCTTGCCTTTTCAGGCTGCACAGCCGGAAACGGGGAGGCTTCCAGCTCGGATCTTCAGGAGGAGCCGGAGCGGAATCTCACGGACTTGATTCAGGGGGATCCTGCCCTGCAGATAGTTTATGCATTCGGGCTTTCGGCGTCTCCTCACAATACAGCGGGAGGAAGAGAGCTTTACCACTGGCTGCAGACGGAACAGGCTGTAAATTATCTTGAGGCATATAGAATCGGAGACTTTCCGCAGCAGATTTGGGAGAAAAGCTCCGGATTTTCCCTGCAGAGCTTTACAATTGCAGCGACGGATAAATATCACGATACGGTTAACCTGGTTGTTTCCAAAGCACTGATGCAGTCCGAAATTCTACAGGATTTAATCCACGTATTTGAAACGGAATATGGCTACAGCGTCACTATCTATGCTGCCCCGGAGGAAGCGCTTCTGGAACAGCTTCAAAGTGGAAATGCAGATGTAATTATGGCGGAGCATGCGGTTTTGGAAAATGCTTCTCAGAAATCGCTTATGGATGAATCTGAAGGCAAGCCCTATATTGATTACATGCAAAGCGAGTATATTCTTTGCGGTCCTGCAACGGATCCGGCGGGCGTTCTTGTCAAGAAGGATATCAGCACGGCGCTGAAGGCGATTTGCGATACGCATTCTCCCTATCTTCTTCCAACACAGGATGAGGGACTGATGGTATGTCAGAATAAACTCTGGGAACAAGCTCTCGGGGTCGCGGTGACCGATGCCGCCGCATTTGATGCAGAACCATTTGCAGGATGGCTGGTAAAGACAGACCGGATTGGACTGGAAGCCTTGGCACAGGCGGAAGAGAAAAATGCATACCTATTTGCGGAAAGATCCGTATTCCTTTATTACTGTAAAACGGAAGGGTCGCAAAACGAAGAACAATAGAATATGTATATGTATATGAAGACGTAAGCATGCATAGAACGTTTCGGAAAGTGCAAATTTCCGTAGCCTGTATGTTTGGATAGAGGTGTCACTTTGAAAGGTATTATACTTTCTGCCGGCAGAGGTACACGGATGTATCCCATGACAAAGCCGGTCTGCAAACCCCTTCTGCCGATATATGACAAACCCAATATTTATTATGCTCTGTCAACTTTGCTGATGGCGCACATTCGGGAGATTCTGGTAATCGTTCCCGTGGGAGAGATCAATACCTTTGCCTCTCTGATGGGAAATGGACAACAGTACGGTGTTCGGATTTCCTATCTCGAGCAGAAGGTGCAGAGGGGTATTGCCGATGCATTTCTTGTGGGAAAGGACTTTATAGGCTCTGATTCGGTTTGCCTAATTTTGGGAGACAATATTTTCTATGGTCCGGGGTTTGAAATCGACTTGCGGAAAGCCTGCAGCCAGGGGACCGGGGCAACGATATTCGGACACTATGTAGAAGACCCACGGCCTTTTGGAGTCGTCGAATTTGACGAATCAGGAAAAGTCATTACTCTTGAGGAGAAACCGAAAATTCCAAAGTCTCATTATATCGTACCGGGCCTTTACTTTTATGACAATCAGGTCATTTCCATTGCAGAGAATCTGGAGCCCTCCCCCCGCGGAGAGCTTGAAATTACGGATGTAAACAAGGAATACCTCCGAAAGGGCAAACTGCAGGTAGTGCCTCTTGGCAAGCATTTTCACTGGTTTGATACGGGAAATGCGGAGAGCATGTTTATTGCCTCCCGGGAGATTAGGGAACTGCAGCAGTGTACGGGACGTTTGATCGGATGCCCGGAAGAGATCGCGTACCGCAATGGATATATAGATGATCGCACGCTGGAGCAAACAGCGGAGGACATGATAAAAACAAACTACGGAAAATACCTGCAGAAGCTCTCGCAGGCGCATAATTTACAATGATACTCATTACAATTTTCCTGCTTATCAGCATTGCCGTTGCGCTGTGGATTTCTCTTGCAGGAGGCTGGTTTGCAACGGCGGCATGGATATGGAAGCTGATTCTTGCCTTTTTGGGAAGCTATGTCGGCGTGAACATCCTGTTTTTCCTTGCGGGTAGTTTATGCATGCTTTTTGTGGATTCAAAGAAGGATGTCCCGAAACCGGCAAAGTTCAATGCCTGGCTTGAAAGAGAAATGGCACAGCTGGTATGTATTTATGTCGGAACAAAGACGGTTATTAACGGAGAGGAAAAAATTCCGGAAAATTCGCGTTTTTTGATGATCTCCAATCATCGCTCCAATATGGATCCGTTTTACGTTCTGGCGTGGCTGTCGAAGTATAATATTGCCTTTATATCGAAATACGAAAATTTTAAAATTCCGTTTATCGGGAAACTTATACATCTCTGCTGCCACCTTCCTATTGACAGGGAGAATGCTCGCAACGCGATGAAAACGATTAATCGTGCGGCAAAATACATTCAGGATGACATCGTATCCTTTATGATCTATCCGGAGGGGCATCGAACAAAATCTAAGGAGATGCTGCCTTTCCATCCTGGCTCATTAAAAATTGCGCAGAAGGCTTCCGTTCCAATTGTTGTAACGTCCATTTCCGGAACGGAAAAAATCTTTCGGAGAGTTTTCCGAAGGACAACCGTGACGCTGGATATTCTGGAAACGATCCCTGCGGAGGAAGTGAAGGCTAGAAAAACAACCGAGCTGTCACCATGCGTGCAAAAGCTTATTGAAGAACACCTTCGCATTGTGGATAATGCGGAAAAGTGAGGAAAAAATGAGAAAAGTAGTGCTTATAACCGGTTCTTCCCGAGGAATCGGAAGGGCGGAAGCGCTTCGGTTTTCGGCCGACGGATATGCCGTAGCCGTAAACTATATTGAGCGAGAGGATAAGGCGGAGGAAGTCGTAGCCCTCATTCGCCAGCAGGGAAATGATGCGTTCGCATACCAGGCAGATGTAAGTGATTTCGAAGCTGTCCGAAACATGGTGTCCAAAGTAGAAAAGGACCTGGGACCGGTAGAGGTTCTTGTGAACAACGCCGGGATTGCAAGAATGAGCCAGTTTCAGGACATAACGCCCGAATTATGGCAGCGGATGTTTGCAGTCAACCTCAATGGCGCTTTCAATACGATTCAGGCGGTGCTTCCCCATATGCTGCATGTACATGCGGGTGTCATTGTAAACACTTCCTCCATATGGGGAGAACACGGAGCCAGCTGTGAGGTTGCCTATTCCAGTACTAAGCATGCCATTATTGGACTGACCAAATCGCTTGCCATGGAACTTGCGCCGACGGGAATCCGCGTTAACTGCGTTGCTCCGGGCGTTGTCGATACCGATATGGTGCAGGTGCTGGGGAAAGATACGCTGCAAATGCTGGAGAAGGAGACTCCCTTGGGACGGCTGGGAAAACCGGCGGATATTGCTGCCCTTGTGGAATTTCTTGCCTCCGAGGAAGCCTCATATATAACCGGGCAGGTTATTACCTGTGATGGAGGATTCAAAAACGTCTGAAGCTTTGCAGTCGCGTTGCCGGGAAGCGATAGAACTTATAAGCTGGACGGGAAATTGAGTACGCTTTGCTATGGTAAAAGAAGGGACCTGAGGATCCCTTCTTTATTTCTTGAATCAGTAAACGGATGCGGAAAAGCTTCCGTGCTAGTAGATGTAAATTTTGCTGCCATTTGGGACGGTGTCGTAAATCCACTTTGCACAGTTTATCTTCGACCGTACGCATCCGTGAGAGATGCACATTCCCAGTCTTCCGTCGTAAATTTCCGTTTTGGAGCCGGGCGCGTAAATAACGGAATGGAAGAAATAATTTCCATAGAAGTTCGTTGCATACCAGCAGGTATAGCCGTCACCGAAGGAACCGACGCGTCCTATGATTCTGTAGCGCCCGGTCGGTGTCGGGGACTCTGGAGCCCCGTCACTGATGAGGAAACGTGTAATCCGAATGCGATGACCACGCGAACCGATGTAAATGCTTAGCAGATGTGTATTCTGATCCAGTATCATGACATAGTTGGTGTCGCTGTATTCCTGCTGCGCTTTCTGATCGACTGGATCGTAGTAGCGGGAATAATCCTTTGCACGGCTATTGATGCCGCTGGCTCTGCGCAGAACGAACTCCTGCGCGAGGGAATTCTGCTGATATGGATTTTGCACTACGTTTGTATAGTTATCCGCAAAGCCATAGGCGACGGTCATTGTCATGCTGGATTGTGCATTGATGAAACTGTAGGTGTCGTTCGGATTCTTATGTACAATCCATAGCTGTGCGGGCGTACCGTTGTCTTGATACTGCCAGATATTGCCGTATGAACTTCTGCTTCCGTTCTGCACATCAAGGAGATGACCGGAGTTGGCATTCATAATGGTTACAAATCCATTGCCCTTGTCCTGGATAATGAACTTCTGCTGCAACGAATCATTGTTCTGGTAAATCTGCAAATTGGCCTGTATCTGTCTTCTTCCGTCTGCAATGTCCAGTATAAGATCATTGCCGACACGAGAATAAAATGTAAATTCGCCGGTAAGGGGCGGCGTATAGTTTACGGGATGGAAGGAAAATTTTTGCGATTCCGATCCGTACAGCGTTTCATTGCAAATGCTTGCTTTGCTTGCGCACGTGCCGTGAATCGTAAAAGCGTTCTTCGGATTCAGTGCGGATACGATGTAGCAGGATCCTTCTCCCGTATTGCGTAGAAACCAGCGCTGCGATTTGCCGCTAGTATTTGAATACTGCCAGATTGTGGCGCCGCTGGCCTTGCTGCCGTCTTTAATATCCAAAATGTTTCCAGATTTTAAGGATGTCAGCGTCCACTGATCATTGCCTGCATAGGTCAGAATGAATCTCTGCGCTTCCGTTTCATTTCGGTTGTAAACCTGAAGATTGCCTTTCGGCGCCATACTGCCCTGGGTGATGTCCAGAACCATCTGCTCGTCTTCAGAACAGGATATTTCATATACGCTGTCCTTGAAATCAGTATTTTCTCCTGCAACGCGGAAGCTAAAAGATTCGGAATCCTCGCCGGTTAAATTTTGCGCCTGAATCAGGTAGCTATCGGCAGGTACACTGAGGACGCGTCCGTTAACCCTGGAAATGATTCGATAGTCTCCGCTTTCCGTTTCCGCAATATACCATTTCTGTGCTTCATTCTCAGCATTCTCTTTGAACTGTACAACCGGAGAACCGGAAGCAGCTACAGTATCCGAAAGACCGAGATAGTACCCGGTTTCAACATTTTGAAAGGTATAATAGCCGGCTTCGTTCCACTTTACGGCAAACTTCTGACCGCTTGAGCCAAAAGCATCACTGACTTTTATACCAGAACCGGGTTCCGAAGAAGCACCTCCACCGTCGAGAACCTTAATTCCTCCATCTTTTGGAGCAATTACATAGGTTCCGTCCGCAATTGTTTTTCCATACGCAGCGGAAGCTTTTGAATTGTCCTGTACCGGAGCTTTACACGGATCCGATCCCTGCAGCGTAGGCTCAGAGGTAAGAGAAAGATTATTTTCAGATGACTCTTTTTCCTCTTTTTCGCCATTTGTATTCTTTTCCCCATTTTCGGAAACATTGCTTTCCAGAGCATAACCGCCCTTCACTGCTTCGGGCGGCTCATTGGCTCTGTTCGGATTGCTTTGCATTATACTGCTTTGGACTTGCGGCGTTTTGCAATCCGTATCCGCAAAGACATCGTCTGGACTTGCAAGCAGAAAGATCCCAATAAATGCAAGTAAAGTGAGAATATACTGCCACTTTTTCATATAGACTTCTCCAAATCCTACATCAGATAGAAAAAGACACGCAATACCGCAGAAAGGCGATGCGTTTAAGCTGATTATAGCATCGAGAATATAAATTCACAATAAAATTCATCAAATTAGACTTCCTTACCCCCGAGGAAGCCTCATATATAACGGGGCAGGTTATTATGTGTGGCGGAGGATGCAAAAACGTCTAATGCTTCGCAGTCACGGCGTCAGGAGGCGATGGAACTTAGGCTTGACCGAAAATTGTTTACACTTTGGTACCTCCCATTTTTCCATAGTGGGCAATAATACACAATGACTGATATACAAAGCTAAATAAATTAACAATGCATATCAGCCATTGCGCATTTACTTCTGTATATATAAGGAGGTAAATGGGAGCAATAATATTAAATTGCAGTGCAGAAATTGCAACTGCAGAGAGAATTATTTTCTATTCACATAGTCCTTATCATAATACTGCTTGTCGTAGTTATCCTGAATTGCGTGAACAACCTGCGTCAGAATATGGCAGGTCGGCGTGGGAATTCCCAGCTCATCACCGTACTCCGCGATTTTTCCATTCAGCACGTCAATTTCAGTCTGCCGACGGTTCATCAGCATATCCTGGCACATCGAAGGATAGTAGTCGCCGATATTTGTGACGATATCATGATGCTCGCCCTTGATGAACTCTTCCGCGTCCATTCCCGGAACGCCTCTTGCCGTAGCCACTGCGCAGGTTTCGCGGATTACCTGATGGAACAGCTGCTGGCCCCAGGGATCATTTTCCACTTCCGCAATCTTCAGACGCAGTACCGCACAGACAGTGTTGACAGTTGCGTTGACGCAGACCTTGACCCAGATGTAATGGTAGACATCGTCTTTGCGCCAGTAGGCGTCGCATCCGCCGTCACGATAGTATTTCAGCAGCGCTTCGCAGGCTTTGTCCGTGGCTTCCGAACGTACGGCGCCGCCGAAGTTCATCTGCACACCGCCCGCCGGCGTGGATACGCAGGAGCCGGGGCCCTTCAGCGCCGTGCCCAGGACGCCGGAACCGACAATTACATGATCCTTCGGGAAGAACTTGAACATGTTGTCATCGTTGCCAAGGCCGTTGATCAGGGTAACGCCGACCGTGTCCGGTCCGATAACCGGCTGCGCGTCTTTCAGAGCCTGCTCCAGCTGGGTTGCCTTCGTCATGAAGATGATGATATCGACTTTGCTTTCTTTTGCTGCGGCTTCCTCCGCACTGGTGTAAGTCCGCCAGCCGGTCAGCTGCTTTACGATATCCCGGTAGGTGCCGTTCTCATTCAGATGAATGGTGAAAGTCATGCCGTCTTTTGCAACCTTGTCCATATGCTCTTTGTAGCGGTCGATAAGAATCATATCGGCTCCGCCGTTTTTCAGATAGGACGCAAATACGCTCCCTGCAGCACCGGATCCATACATTACAATCTTCATTGTACACACTCCTTAGCATTAGAAATAATCAGTTATAGAGACATGAAAAATGCTACAAAACAATGAATTAATTGGCTGGAATTGCCAGAATAAATAATGAACAGATAACTTCCATTAACGATCGCTACAATTTCAGCCACGAGTTCATAACAATCGGAAAATCATTCTAAAAGAGTTTCGCTCTTCCAATGCGTGCGCTGATTACCATAAATCGTCGTTTTCATTAAACTTCCATGAATAAGGCTCGGAAATTACTTCCATGTCGTCGTGTTTGGCAATTTCATCTAAAGCTAACAATTTCTTGCAAAAGTATTTCATAGACAGCATTGCTAAGGGAAATAAAAGGACGCTGCTCTAATATTGAACCGCCCCAGATTGTGCGGACAGCACAAAAAACACCCCCTAAGCAGGGATATGAAATTTTAAGCAACATACTGGCACCGAAATTCCATCGGTGTCAGTTTTGTTTTAGTCTGGATACGCTGGT
>Ga0256404_1008826_pt1 | contig 14862 bp, 13 predicted proteins | sample RumenRJG_01DNA_FD_185990 | JGI IMG/M metagenome (GOLD analysis project Ga0256404, IMG submission 185990) | Bovine rumen microbial communities from Lethbridge, Alberta, Canada - RJG_01 | ecosystem: Host-associated > Mammals > Digestive system > Stomach > Rumen | place: Canada: Alberta | collected...
CTGTAGCTACTAAAAATACAAAGGGGGACTGATTACGCCTCCTGAGAAATATCTCAAATACAACCCGCGCCTTCAAACAGCGCAGATGTGGTCAGAAGACTGCACGGTTGTTAAGTTCTCTGCTCTGACAGAAAAACTGTAGTACCCAAGTCTGAAAATGATGTAAGTGTACAGCAGAATGTCATCAGGTAAGAACCTCCATGGCTTGCCATGGAGAGTAGTCAGCTGTAATTTAAACTTTGGACATAAAGTCCTTTTGTATACTGGTATATATCGATGGACAAGTTAGAAGAAGCCAAATTAAATGGCGTAAACGCAGCAAATAATGCAAAAGATTTACAAGAATTAGATGCTGTAAGAGTTAATTTTTTAGGTAAGAAAGGCGAATTTGCAGCTTTCATGCAAGAGCTAGGTAAATTATCAGCTCAAGAGCGCCCTGTACGTGGTGCTATCATCAATGAAGCAAAGCAAGCCGTAGTTGCAGCTATTGAAGAGCGTCGTGCTCAAATTGAAAATGCAGCTTTAGCAGAGAAATTATCTAAAGAAACTGTAGATATTTCTTTACCTGGAAGATCAAATCCAATTGGTAATGAGCATCCAATTAGTCGCACCATTGAAAGAATCAAAGAGATCTTTGGTTCAATGGGCTTTAGCGTAGTTGGTGGTCCTGAGATTGAAGACGATTACCACAATTTCGATGCTTTAAATTTACCACCAAATCACCCAGCTCGTTCTTCACAAGATACTTTCACTGTAGAAAATGGTCTATTACTACGTTCTCAGACCTCCTCTGTACAGGTAAGAACCATGGAGACTCAAAAGCCTCCTATCAGAATTATTGCTCCAGGTAGAGTATATCGTAACGACTACGATATGACTCATACTCCTATGTTCCACCAAGTAGAAGGTTTATTAGTGGAAGAGCACACTTCTTTTGCAGAGCTTAAGGGTGTTTTAAATGAGTTTTTATTAAAGTTCTTTGAAGAAGAATTAGAAGTTCGCTTCCGTCCTTCATTCTTCCCATTCACAGAGCCTTCAGCTGAAGTTGATTTACGCAGAAAAGGCGGTAAGTGGCTTGAAGTATTAGGTTGCGGTATGGTGCACCCAAATGTATTACGTAACGTAGGAATTGATACTGACAAATATGTTGGTTATGCCTTTGGTATGGGCGTTGAACGCTTAACCATGTTACGTTATGGCGTAAATGATTTACGTGCATTCTTTGAGAATGACTTACGTTTCTTAAAACAATTTGCCTAATACATAAGAAGTGGATAGTAAAAATGATTTTTAATAAACAATGGATTGATGAGTGGGTTGATAACAACCTAAGTGCTGAAGAATTGTCAGACAAAATCACTATGGCAGGTCTTGAAGTAGACAGCGTAAGTGATGTTGCAGATAACTTTGATAAAGTTGTTGTAGGTAAAGTATTAGAGTGTGTTCCACATCCAGATTCTGACCACATGCACGTAACTAAAGTTGATGCAGGTACTGGTGAGATTTTCCAAATTGTTTGTGGTGCTCCAAATTGCCGTGAAGGTTTAAAGGTTTGTGTATCTTTAATCGGTGCACATGTTAACGGTATTACCATTAAAAAGGCAAAACTTCGTGGTGTAGAATCTAACGGTATGCTTTGCTCTTACAAAGAGCTAGGTATGGCTGAAGAGTCAAATGGTATCATCGAGTTACCTGAAGATGCACCTCTTGGTATGGATGTACGTGAGTACTTTAAGTTAAATGATAAAGTAATCGACGTAGATTTAACCTCTAACCGTCCTGACTGCTTAGGTATTTGCGGTATTGCTCGTGAAGTTGCAGTTTTATTAAATAAAGAGTGCAAATATCCAGTAATTGAGCCTGTAAAGCCAACTATTGATGATATCTTCCCTGTTGAAGTTGAAGACAAACAAGGTTGCCCACGTTATCTTGATAGAGTAATCCGTGGTGTAAATCAAAAGGCTGTAACTCCACTTTGGATGGTTGAGAAATTACGTCGTTGTGGCATTCGCTCTGTATCTCCTATCGTGGATGTAACTAACTACGTGATGTTAGAGTTTAGCCAACCTTTACACTCTTTTGATTTAAACAAGTTAAAAGATAAGATTGTAGTAAGAAAAGCTCATCAAGACGAGAAGATGACCGTGTTATCAGGTGAAGAGCTTAAGCTTAATGCCAATACTCTTCTGATTACTGATGCTACAGGTCCTGTAGCTTTAGCGGGTATCTTTGGTGGTCTAAATTCAGGTATTGATGAGAACACTACTGATGTATTGTTAGAGTCTGCTTTCTTCAGTCCTGATGCAATTAAAGGTAGAGCACGTAGCTACGGTTTAGATACTGATGCTTCTCACCGTTTTGAGCGCGGTGTAGATCATGACAATCAACGTCGTGCTATGGAAAGAGCTACTGCTTTGTTAATTGAAATTGCAGGTGGCAAGGCAGGTCCTATCAACGAAGTTGTTTCAGAGCAAGATCTTCCAAAACACGAGCCTATTACTTTACGTATGACAAAACTTGCTAAAGTTTTAGGTCAAGAAATCGATGAGAACACTGTATTTAACATCTTAAAGAACTTAGAGTTAAATCCAGTTAAAGTAGATGGTGGCTTTACTTGCGTATCTCCAAGCTTTAGATTTGATATCGCTATTGAAGAAGATCTAATTGAGGAAGTTGCTCGTATTTATGGTTACGACAACATCAAGAATGCAACTCCTGTAAGTGAACTTTACATGGTTCATGAAAAAGAAGAAGTAGTTTTAGATAAAGATATTAAGAATGCTCTTGTATCTGTAGGCTACAACGAAGCTATTACTTATTCCTTTACTGATCCTAAGGTATTAAAAGAGTTTTCAGACATCAAACCATTGATGTTAAATACTCCTATTTCACCTGAATTGTCAGCAATGCGTACAAGCTTACTTGCAGGTTTATCCATTGTAGCTAAGTACAATGCTAACCGTCAACAGCGTTCTGTACGTTTATTTGAGCAAGGCTTACGTTACATCATTGATGAGAAAGCAGAAAACGGTGTTTCACAAGTTCCTATGGTTGCAGGTATCAGCGTAGGTGATATCTGTGATGAGTCATGGACTGCTAAGACCAGATCTGTAGACTTCTTTGATATCAAAGCTGATGTTGAAGCATTATTAAATGTTACTGTAAACAAGGATGCTTTCAGCGTTCAAAGAACTACTGAGAAATTCTTACACCCAGGTCAAGGTGCTGATCTTTACAAAGATGGTGTAAAGGTAGGTTACTTTGGTATGTTACATCCAACCACTCAAAAAGCATTAGGCTTTAAGCAAAAGGTTGGTGTATTTGAGATTTTACGTAGTGCTATTGAGACTAGAGTAGTACCAAGCTACCATGCAATCTCCAAATTCCCTTCAGTACGTAGAGACTTTGCATTCGTAATTGACAAGTCAGTTGCTGTAAATGATTTAATCACTTTAATTAAGCAGGTAGGCGGCGCTTTAGTTCAAGATGTTAAGATATTTGACGTCTTTGAGGATGCTTCTTTAGGTGATAAGCACTCTGTAGCTTTAGGCGTAATTGCACAAGCTGTAGAGCGTACTCTAGAAGATACTGAAGTTGATACTTTAGCAACAACAATTGTTGAGGCTGCTAAAGAGAAGTTTGGTGCTGTTTTACGTTCATAGGTGATCTGTATGGCAAGTGAAGGCAATATGACCTCCTTAGAGGAAAAATTAACAAACCTTGAAGAGTTGACTAAAAAACTTGAACAAGGCAATTTGCCTATTGATGAGGCTATTGCTCTTTACAGTCAAGGTATGGAACTTGCAGTTTCTTGCAAGAAAAATCTTGATGAAATGTCTTTAAAGCTTACAGTAGCACGTGAAAAAGCTACTAAAGCTTTAAATGGTGATGAAGCATAACTTTAAAGGTATTGTTGTGGATTTAAAAGAATTTGCACCAAAGGTAGTTAAAAGAGTTAACTCTTTTATGGAGAACTACCTAAATAGTTTAGATAATGCAGCACCTAATTTAAAAGCTGCAATGTCTTATGGCTTGTTGTTAGGTGGTAAGAGAGCTAGACCTTTACTAGTGTATGCTACAGGAAAAGCTTTTGGTCAAAGTGATGACAAACTAGACTATGCTGCCGCGGCTATTGAATGTGTGCATGCGTATTCTTTAATTCATGACGATATGCCTGAGATGGACAATGACAAATTACGTCGTGGTCATGAGACCGTACATGTAAAGTTCTCTCAAACTCAGGCCCTTTTAGCAGGTGATGCACTACAAACTTTAGCTTTTGAGATTTTGTCTGACCAAAACTCCCAATTGTCAGATAAAACTGTGGCTACCTTAACTCGTATTTTAGCAACCAAAGCAGGTTACTCGGGTATGTGTGGTGGGCAAGCAATTGATCTTGACTCTGAAGGTAAACATATTCCACTTGAGAGCTTAAAGCTTTTGCACTCTAAAAAGACAGGCGCTTTAATTAGAGCTGCTGTGTTAATGGGAGCTTATGCAAGCGAGAGAGCAACTAGTGAAGAAATTGCTATCTTAGATGAGTATGCTACAAAAGTAGGTTTAGCTTTCCAAGTTTGGGATGATGTCTTAGATGTCATCGGTGATACTAAAGTAATGGGTAAGACCCAAGGTGCGGACATTAGCCTTGATAAGAGTACATATCCTGCCTTAATGGGAATTGAAAAAGCACAACAATACGCTAAAGATTGTGCTAAAGAAGCGATTGAAGTAGTATCTAAGTTAAATGCAGATACTAGCCTTTTAGAGCAATTTGCCTTATTTACTGTTACTAGAGATCATTAGGATTGTGAGTAAAGTTTTAACCCCATTATTAGATACTATTAAAAGCACAGACGATTTAAGGCATTTACCTGTAAGTGAGCTTGATGATCTGTGTGCTGAGATCCGCTCTTATCTTATTGATTCAGTAAGTAAAACTGCAGGTCACTTATCCTCAGGCTTAGCTGTAGTAGAGCTTACTACTGCATTGCACTATGTCTTTGATACTCCAAATGACAAAATTATTTGGGATGTAGGACATCAGTCTTATCCTCATAAGATTTTAACAGGTCATAAAGATGAGCTTAAAACCATTCGTCAAAAGGATGGTTTGCATGCTTTTATTTGGAGAAATGAAACTCCTTATGATCTCTTATCTACAGGTCATGCTTCAACCTCTATTGGTTCTGCTTTGGGCTTGGCTGTAGCTCAAAAACAGTTAGCTACCCATAACAAAGTGGTGGCTGTAATTGGTGATGGTGCTATGTCTGGTGGTTGCGCTTATGAAGGTATTAACTTAGCAGGTTCAACTAAAGATGTAGATTTAATCGTTATCTTAAATGATAACGAAATGAGTATTTCTAAAAATGTAGGCTCTTTATCTCAATATTTAGCTAGCATTATCACAAGTCCTTACTATGTAAAGTTTATTGAAGGTGGCAGAAAAGTTTTAGAAAATCTTCCATCTTTAAAACAATTAGCTGAAAAAGCTCAAGAGCACGTAAAAGGCATGATTATGCCTGGTACCTTCTTTGAGGAGTTAGGCTTTAACTACATAGGACCAATTGATGGTCACGATATTGGAAATTTAGTCTCTATCTTACAAAATGTTAAAAAGATAGGTGGCTTGCAATTAGTACATGTCGTAACTAAAAAAGGAAAAGGCTATAAACCAGCTGAACTTGATCCTACTTTATACCATGGTGTACCAACCTTTGATCCTGAAGTTGGTATTCAAGCTAAAGCTCCAAGTCAGAGTCTTTCCTACTCAGACAGCTTTGGTAAATGGCTTTGCACTCAAGCAAAGGCTGACAAAAATCTTATTGGCATCACTCCTGCTATGACCACAGGATCAGGTATGAGTGAGTTTGCAGATAAATTCAAAGACAGATTCTTTGATGTTGGTATTGCTGAGCAAAACGCCCTAGTGTTTGCCTCAGGCTTAGCTGCAGGTGGCATGCACCCTGTAGTATCTATCTATTCTACTTTCTTACAAAGAGCCTATGATGGTTTAATCCATGATATGGCGATTCAGAATTTGCCAATTGTAGTTTGTATTGATAGAGCTGGTATTGTAGGTCCTGATGGTCCAACCCATCAAGGAATCTTTGATATCGCTTTTACAAGATGTATTCCAAATCTAATTATCATGACCCCATCAGATTTAAAAGAGCAGTATTTAATGCTAAATACCGCTTATAAATCTAATAAGCCTGCTTTGGTAAGATATGAGCGCGGTTGTGATGATACAGATATCAGTGCTTTGACACTTGAAGAAACAATAGAGATTGGCAAGGCTAAAGTTCTAAATGAAGGCTGTGATATCGCCATCTTAGCTTTTGGCTCTATTGCTAAAAAACTAATGCCAACCTGTGTAAAGCAGCACGTAACTTTAGTGGATATGCGCTTTGTAAAACCTCTAGATAGAGAACTTATTGAAAAGGTTTCTAAAACTCATAAAGTACTGATTACCGTCGAAGAAGGTGTAATTGAAGGCGGTATAGGTCAGGAAGTTTGTCTTGAGGCTATAGCACATAATCAAAGTCTTAAGACTAAGTGCTTAGGTATTAAAGATCAATTTATTATGGAAGGTACTCGAGAGCAATTGCTTCAAGAGCAAGGCTTAGATGTTGAGAGTATTGAAAAGATCATTTTAGAGCATAAGGAATAAAAGATGCCATCATTTGATATTGTATCAAAACTTAAAAAAGACGAAGTTCAAAACGCTGTGGATAACGCTAACCGTGAGTTACAAACACGCTATGACTTCCGTGGTGTAGAAGCTTCTTATAACTTTGATAAAACAAAGTGTGAGGTTAAGCTTGAAGCTTCAGAGGACTTCCAAATCCAGCAGATGGATGACATCCTAAGACAAAAGCTTATCAAGAGAAATATTGAAGCTACTAGTGCAAGCTTTGGTGAGACTACAAGATCTGGTAAGAAATCTATTCAAACAGTTACTTTTAAAGACGGTATTGATAAAGATTTAGCTAAAAAGATCATTAAAATCATTAAAGATGCTAAGTTAAAAGTTGATGCCAAAATCAATGAAGATACTGTAAGAGTAACTGGTAAGAAAAAAGACGATTTACAAGCTACTATTGCTCTAGTACGTGCAAGCAAGATTGAGCAACCACTTCAATACGAGAACTTTAGAGACTAGTATTAGTAAAAGTGGAAAGTGCAACAGTAAGTAGAGTTAAACATACTAAAAACCTTTTACGTGAGGTTTTTAGTATCAAAATGGGCATCTGCCTAGTCTTAGGTTTTGCCTCAGGCATGCCCTTGTTTGTAATTCTAACTTTGCTGGGCGCTTTTTTAAGAGATCTTGGGGTTAATTTAAAAGAGATTGGACTTTTCTCCTTGTGCATGTTTCCTTACACTTGGAAATTTGTATGGGCACCATTAGTTGATAGATATAATCTCTTTAAATTAGGTCGCAGAAGAAGCTGGCTTATACTCTCTCAACTTTTAGTCTTTGCATCAATCCTAATCTTAGGTGCTTTTAATCCATTAAAGTATCTTTATATCATTGCGATAGTCTGTTTTATCTTATCTTTTGCCTCTGCCACTCAAGACATTGTAATCGATGCCTATAGACGAGAGATTTTAGATGATAATGAGCTAGGCCTTGGTAATTCTTTGTTTATCTCTTCCTACAGAGTTGCAGGTTTAGTCCCTGGTGGTATTTCTTTAATCTTAGCTGATTTCATGGGCTGGACTGAGGTCTTTGTAGTTACCGCAATCTTTATGCTCCCATGTTTGTTAGTTACTATCTTTTTAAAAGAGCCTAAAGTTTGTAATACTCCAAGAACACTAAGAGCAGCTATAACAGAGCCTTTTTTAGAGTTCGTAAAAAGAAAGGGCTTAAAGCATTTATTGTTAATTGTAGCTTTTGTCTTTTTCTATAAATTAGGCGACTCTATGGCTACCGCTTTAGCTACCCCTTTTTATATTGATTTAGGCTACTCATTAAAGACCATTGGAATTGTTGCAAAAAACGCAGGTCTTTGGTCGATGATCATAGGTGGTATTTTAGGTGGCATGATCATGCTAAAAACTGGGATCAATAAAGCCCTTTGGATCTTTGGTTTTGGTCAGCTTATCACCATCTTAGGTTTTGTACTATTAGCCTATGTAAAAAATTCTACAGGGCATACCCCAAGTATTATACTTTTTGTGTTGGTGATTGTAGCTGAGTTTTTAGGCGCAGGCTTAGGTACAGCAGCCTTTGTATCTTTTATTGCCTCAACTACTAATAAAGCCTATACAGCCACCCAATTTGCACTTTTGACCTCCTTATCAGCAGTGCCAAGAACCTTTTGTAATGCAACTACAGGCTTTATCGTAGAGTCTTTAGGTTGGCAAAACTTTTTTGTATTCTGCACTATCCTCGCCATCCCTGGTATGTTACTGCTTTTGAAGGTTGCACCATTTAGAGAAAATAAAGAAAGCTAAGAGCGCATAAAACAAAAATCCTAAATTAAACTCTAAAAGAGCAGAGTAGTAGACAAAATAGCTTATCCATCCTTCACAAAAACACTTATCTTTAAGGTTTAATTTGGTGCGTTTTAAATAGACTTACCTGCTCCTTTTGTAAACGTTTGAAAAAATTCTGGTTAAAAACATCTCATTTGTAAGACTAAACTCTAACATTTTAGATTTTTAGCTAAAAACTTTTTAACATCGTTAGAAAACTAAGTCTTTTAATGATAAAATTTAAGGTTGAACAAAACTTGCCATTAAGTTAATCGACTTTTGTGTCCTGATGCATAAAAGTTGATTGTCTTTTTAGTAAGTAAGGTATTGGAGATTTCTCCTTAAATTTAATTTATTGGAACCGTCTATGATTAACATCAAAAAAGGATTGGATCTGCCTATTGGCGGCAAGCCTGAACAGATGGTGAGTGATAGCCCTGCAATTAAGCATGTAGCTTTAATTAGCTCTGATTATGCAGGTCTTCGTCCATCAATGTCTGTTGAAGCTGGTCAAAAAGTCAAAAAAGGTCAGGTTCTCTTTGAAGATAAGAAAAATCCTGGATCACGTTACACCGCTCCTGCTGCAGGTACTGTAGTAGCTATTAACCGTGGTGAGAGACGTGCATTCCAGTCTTTGGTTATTGAAGTAGATCCTAACGGTGAAAGCGTTGAGTTTAAAAAGACTCCTGCTGATAAGTTGTTAGATCTCTCATCTAAAGAAGTAATTGATCAATTAGTAGAATCTGGTATGTGGACAGCTTTCCGTACTCGTCCATATGATAAAGTACCTACAATTGGCACATTACCTCATTCCATCTTTGTTACCGCAATCGATACAAATCCACTTGCTGCAGATCCAAAAGTAATCATTGATGCACAAGCTGAGGCTTTTGCAAATGGTCTTAAGGTGTTAAGCCGCATTGGCGATTTCAAAGTTTATGTATGTAAGGGCAACTATGAGTTACCTAAAGTAACTGCACCTAACGTACAAGAAGAAACCTTTACAGGTCATCACCCAGCAGGTCTAGCAGGTGTACACATTCACGCACTAGATCCAGTAGGTGAGAACAAGACTGTATGGCACATCGGCTATCAAGATGTTATCGCTTTAGGTCACCTATTTGTTGAAGGTGAGTTCTACAACAAGCGCGTAATTTCTCTTGCTGGCCCTATGGTTAAAAAGCCTCGTTTAATCGAGACTGTTCTAGGTGCTAGCGTTGCTGAGATTGCACAAGGTCAAACTGAGAAGTCAGAAAATGGCGTACGTGTAATTTCTGGTACTGTACTATGGGGTAACACTGCAGTAGGTCCATTTGCTTACTTAGGTCGTTATCACTTAGGTGTTGCAGCACTTGAGGAAGGCACAAAGAACGAATTCTTCTTAGTAAACTGGATGGGTTTAGGTACACACCGTCATTCAGCTACTAGAACATGCCTAGCAAACTTCATTAAGCCTAAGACTTACACCTTTAATACTGCATTAAATGGTGGTCCACGTTCTATCATGCCAATTGGCTGTTACGATCAAGTTTTAGCTCCATATGATGTGGAAGGTACAATGCTAGTTCGTGCAATTGATATCAATGATACCGATCAAGCAAAACTACTTGGTATCTTAGAGTTGGCAGAAGAAGATTTAGCTTTAGCAACTTATGTATGCCCAGGCAAAAATGACTTCGGTCCTTTGATCCGCAGAAGCCTAACTAAGATCGAAGTGGAGGGTTAATAAGTGTTAGATTTTCTAAAGAAGTTCTCTCTACTATTTACAAAGGGTGGCCTATTATCATGGTTCTATCCTTTATATGAGGGTACATTTACATTTTTATATAGCTCAGGCCGTGTAACTACCGGTAGAACTCATGTTCGTGATTTCTCTGATTTAAAGAGAATTATGATCATCGTTTGGGCTGCAGTATTTCCTGCTATGTTCTATGGTTGGTACAACATTGGTAACCAAACCATTATGGCAATTGCTTCATTGCCAAATGCACAGGAAATTGCAACTACTAGCTACAGCTTACTAAGTGGTGATTGGCACTATGCTTTAGCACAACTTTTAGGCGCAAGCTTAGGCTCAGATGCTGGCATCTACTCAATGATGGTAATTGGTGCAGTTTATTTCTTACCAATTTATATCGTAGTATTTGCTGTAGGTGGTTTCTGGGAAGTTCTATTCTGTATCGTTCACCACAAAGAAATTAACGAAGGTTTCTTTGTTACTTCTATCGTATTTGCATTAGTAGTACCTGCAACTATGCCACTATGGCAAGCTGCTTTAGGTATTTCTTTTGGTGTAGTAATCGGTAAGGAAGTATTCGGTGGTACTGGTAGAAACTTTGTAAACCCAGCATTATGCGGTCGTGCATTCCTATTCTTTGCATACCCAGCTTCAATCTCTGGTACTAATTGTTGGGTTCCAGTAGATGGTTTCTCAGGTGCAACTCCACTTGCTCAATGGGCAGAAGGTGGTCTATCTGCACTTAAAGACACCGCTGGCAACACCATCAACTGGATGGATGCATTCATAGGTAATATTCCAGGTTCAATTGGTGAAGGCTCAACCCTAATGATTTTAGTTGGTGCTCTAATTATCCTAGTAACCGGCGTAGCTTCACTACGTATTATGGTTGGTATCTTAATTGGTGCTTTCCTAACTGCAACCTTATTCAACTACATTGGCTCAGAGACCAACAACATGTTCTCAATGCCATTTGAGTGGCACGCTGTATTAGGTGGTTTTGCTTTTGGTACTGTATTTATGGCAACCGATCCTGTATCAAGTTCATTTACCTCAAAGGGCAAGTGGGCATTTGGTATCTTAATCGGTGTAATGGTAATTCTAATCCGTACCGTAAACCCAGCTTACCCAGAAGGTATGATGCTTGCAATTCTATTTGCTAACTGCTTTGCACCATTATTCGATTACCTAGCAACCAAGCGTAATATTAAGAGGAGACTAGCCCGTGTCCAAGCTTAATAAAGACTCCGTATTAGGTACCTTTGTTATTATTGTTACCTTCTGCTTAGTTTGCTCTGTATTAGTATCATCAGCTGTAGTAGCACTTGATCCTTTCAAGACCGCTGCTGTTGCAAATGATCGTCAGGTAAACATTCTTAAAGTATCAGGCTTTGAAGTAGAAGATTCTGTAGCAAAGACCTTCGCAAAGCACATTGAAGCTCACCTAATTGAGGTGGACACCGGTGCTTTAGCTGATGACGTTGTAAGTAAAGATCAAATCGAAGGTTACAACTTCGCATCTTTAGCTAAGAAACCACAAACATCTGTAAAAATCGCAAAAGACAAGGATGTTGCAGGTATCTTAACTCACTCAAAGTACATGCCTATCTACTTTGCAAAAGATGACAATGGTCAAGTTACTCGTGTAATTCTACCTTTCTATGGTCAAGCTCTATGGTCAACAGTGTATGGCTATGTAGCAATTTCACCTGAGGATGCTAACACTATTTTAGGTGTTACCTTCTACTCTCACGGTGAGACCCCAGGTTTAGGTGGTGAGATTGACAATCCACGTTGGCAAGCTCTATGGGTTAACAAGAAGTTAACTGATGAGTCTGGTGCTTATAAGTTCCAGATCACCAAGAATGCAGCTGATCAGAACTTTGATATCGATGCATTATCTGGTGCTACCTTAACTTCTAATGGCGTAAACAACACTGCAGCTTACTGGCTAGGTGATGCTTACAAGCCTTTCTTAGAAAAGCTAAAAAATGGAGAGATTACTAAATGAGTAATAAAGGTCCTAGCTTAAAGGAAACTTTCCTAACTCCTATCATTGCAAATAACCCTGTAATGATTCAGGTTTTAGGTATTTGTTCTTCCTTAGCTGTTACCTCCAGCATGAAGACTGCATTCGTTATGGGTCTATCAGTTACCGCTGTATGTGCAATTGCAAACTTAGTAATTTCAATTGTACGTAACTATATCCCTAACTCTGTACGTATTATTGCTCAGATGACAGTTATTGCATCATTGGTAATTTTAGTTGATCAGATCTTAAAGGCTTTTGCTTACGATCTATCAAAGCAATTATCAGTGTATGTTGGTTTGATTATTACTAACTGTATTGTTATGGGTAGAACCGAAGGCTTTGCACTTAAGTCAAAACCACTACCATCTTTATTAGACGGTTTAGGCAATGGCTTAGGTTACATGCTAGTTCTATGCGTTGTAGCTACCATCCGTGAAGTATTCGGCTCTGGTACCTGGTTTGGCATGACTGTACTACAGTCTGTAAACAATGGCGGTTGGTATGTTCCATGTGGTTTACTAGTAATGCCACCTTGTGCATTCTTCTTAGTAGGTCTTTTAATCTGGGTTGTAAAAACCTTCCGTAAAGATTTACAAGAGCCACTTGAGTATGATACCCATAGGGAGGATTACTAATAATGTTAGAGCATTATATTTCTCTCTTCATTAAGAGTGTCTTTGTTGAGAACATGGCTTTAGCCTTCTTCTTAGGTATGTGTACCTTCTTAGCTGTGTCTAAGAAAGTATCAACCTCAGCAGGTTTAGGTGCAGCCGTTATCATGGTTCAGTTACTTGCAGTTCCTGTAAATAACTTAATCAATACTTATATTTTAAAACCTGATGCATTAGTAACTGGCTTAGATTTATCTTTCTTAAGCTTCATTACTTATATCGGTGTTATCGCAGCTTTAGTGCAAATCCTAGAAATCTTCCTAGACAAGTACGTACCATCCTTGTACGCAGCACTAGGTATTTTCTTACCATTGATCACTGTAAACTGCGTTATCTTCGCAGGTGTATCCTTCATGGTTCAACGCGAGTACAACTTCGCTGAATCTGTAGTATATGCATTAGGCTCTGGTTCATCATGGGCTTTAGCTATCATTGTTCTTGCAGCTATTAACGAGAAGTTAAAGTATGCAAGTGCACCAGCAGGCCTTCGTGGTTTACCTTTAACCTTTATCACAGCAGGCTTGATGGCAATTGCCTTCATGTCCTTCTCTGGTATTCAGTTATAAGGGGGATACATGTTTACTATTGTATCTGGTGTGATTATGTTCGTTGCTATCGTAGTTATCTTGGTAGCATTGATCTTAGTTGCTAGAAAGTTCTTAGTACAATCTGGCGACATTACTATGGGCGTTAATGGCGATCCTAAGCTTGCTATGAAGTGTCCTGCAGGTGGTAAGTTATTAAATAACTTATCAGAAAAGGGTATCTTCGTATCATCAGCTTGCGGTGGTCGTGGTGCTTGCGGTCAATGTAAAGTTAAGGTAACCAAAGGTGGCGGTAACGTATTACCTATTGAGTACTCACACTTTAGCAAAAAAGAGATTAAAGAAGGCTGGCGTCTTGCTTGTCAGGTAACTGTTAAGAACGATTGTGAAATCGAATTACCTGCTTCAGTATTTGGCGTTAAGAAGTGGGAATGTGAGGTTATTTCTAACCACAACGTTGCTACCTTTATTAAAGAGTTAAGACTACGTATTCCAGAGGGTGAGGAAGTTCCATTCCGCGCTGGTGGTTATATTCAGATTGAAGCTCCTGCTCATACTGTTAAGTATTCAGACTTTGACATTGAGCCTCAATACATTGGCGCTTTCAAGCACTTTGGTTTTGATAAGCTAGTATCAAAGGTAGATACACCAACCATCAGAGCTTACTCTATGGCTAACTACCCAGGTGAGAAAGGTCTTATCATGTTGAACGTACGTATTGCTACACCTCCATTTAGCAATCCATCAGCTCCTCCAGGAATCATGTCTTCCTACATTTGGAGCTTAAAGCCTGGTGATAAGGTAACTATTTCAGGTCCATTCGGTGAGTTCTTTGCTCGCGATACCGACAATGAAATGGTATTCATCGGTGGTGGTGCTGGTATGGCTCCTATGCGTTCACATATCTTTGATCAGCTAAAGAGATTAAATTCAAAGCGTAAGATTTCTTTCTGGTACGGTGCACGCTCCTTAAACGAAGTTTTCTATGCTGATGAGTTCGATCAATTAGCTAAAGAGCATCCAAACTTCACATGGCACTTAGCATTATCTGATCCTCAACCTGAAGATCATTGGACTGGTTTAACAGGCTTTATTGCTAACGTTCTATACGAGCAGTACTTACGTGATCACAAGAATCCTGAAGACGTTGAGTACTACATGTGTGGTCCTCCAATGATGTCTAAGTCAGCTGTTGATATGTTACATTCACTAGGTGTTGAAGACGAGAACATCTTATTCGATAACTTTGGTGGTTAGTAACTAACAATCAATGGGAAAAGGGGAGCATTTGCTCCCCTTTTTGCGTGTCTGATTACAGAAAACAAACTTTTACAAGGAAAGAAGTTAAATCTTTGATATGATTAGAATAATTTTGGTTTAGAGAAAACAATGGAGCTT
>Ga0256404_1008828_pt1 | contig 14861 bp, 13 predicted proteins | sample RumenRJG_01DNA_FD_185990 | JGI IMG/M metagenome (GOLD analysis project Ga0256404, IMG submission 185990) | Bovine rumen microbial communities from Lethbridge, Alberta, Canada - RJG_01 | ecosystem: Host-associated > Mammals > Digestive system > Stomach > Rumen | place: Canada: Alberta | collected...
AGCGGGGATCATAGCTGTCAAAGCAATGCGGTACTTCCGGCCTCTTTTCTGTCGGATGGGTCATCTTCTCCAGCAGATTCATCCTTTGCTTGGGTACCGGCTCCCCAGAGATGACATCCCACTCCTTCAGACATACGGAAATAAAAAAGGAAACAGCGTCACGGTATGCCTTCACGGTATCCTTGAAGATCCCGCTGTGTTGCCTGATCTTCTGACTGTACATTACCTGTGTGCGCATACCGCTCCTCCTTTCCGTCCGTGTAATAAAGGGCCTCTAGTGGTATTACACTGAATCAAGTATAGCAGTACCACTGTCCAAAAGTACGGACAGTACTCGATTTAATGGAAAGATTTTTTGAGGCTTCACCTACAATATCTATTCTGCTTTAATATTAGTTAATAGCACAGACAAACCGGCTAACTCACGACTGAAGTCACAAGAATGCGCCGGTTAGTTATTCAATTACCACATATATTATAATTGGAAATTGAAGAATAATCGATAAAGCAATAAATATTTTACATCGTTCAGATATTGGGTACAGATTCTTCTGAAAAGGCGGAGAGGGTTATGGTCAAATCAGCAAAGAAAATCATAGCGACACTTGTCCTGTTGATCCTGTTCGGTACGCTCTTTCCTTTTCGTCTGAATAGTTTTCTACAGTGGATATGGGCCGCGCTTCCGCTTATCTTTCTCAGTGTTCTGTGGTTAACAGATTCAGAGAAGAGGGGAAAATTCTTGCGTTTTGTCGAAGCGCTGTGTCTTATTTATTCCGTTCTGATTTTTGCGCTGTTCGGCTTTATGAAGTGGTATTCTGCCCGTGATCTGACCGAGGCTCCGGATTATATCCTGATCTTCGGAGCGGAGATGCGGGAGGACGGGGTCTCTCCTATGCTCGCGAGGAGATGCGACAAAGGATACGAACTGAGTTTGAAATATCCGGAAGCTGTTGTGATCGTTTCGGGGTGGAAGGGCCCCGGAGATGCCTCCAATGAGGCTGAAGGAATGAAAGAATATCTGATCGGCCGCGGGTTATCCGCAGACAGGATCATCGTGGAACCGAAGGCGTCTGACACGCTGGAGAATATACTGTTTAGCAGAGCTTACGTCGGGGAGGCAAAGGTGGCGATGGTGTCAGACGATTTCCACCTGTTCCGCATTGGCCTGATCTCCCGATATTATCACGTCAACGGTATGCCGGTGTCCTGTTCTGACAGTACGATACGGGGGCTTCGGTTCTGGTTTCGGGAAGTACTTTCCATTGCGTGGTCCGCATTTCGTGGTATAGTATCATCATACAATTGAGAAGAAGAGGTGCTGCATGGGAATTCTGGTTATAGGCGCGGTTTTTGTTGATATCAAAGGTTATCCGATCGGACAGTATATTCCGGGAGGAAGAAATGTCGGACGCGTGGTGCAGGTTCACGGCGGAGTCAGCAGGAATGTGGTTGAGGATATCGCAAATGTGGAACTGAGACCGACGTATCTCAGTGTCGTCGACCACAGCGGAATCAGTGATGATGTCATCTCCAAGCTGAACCGCCATAAAGTCAATACGGAGTATATCCAAAGAACGGAAGACGGCCTTGGTACATGGCTCGCTGTTTTTGACCATACGGGGGATGTTGTCGCCTCCATCTCCAAGCGACCGGATCTCGATGCGATCGGCGGAGTCCTGGACGAAAAGGGAGACGAGATCATCGGAAACTGTGACAGCGTCGTCGTGGAGATCGATATGGAACCGTATCTCCTCAAGAAGATCTTCGATCTCGCTGAGAAGCACGGAAAACAGGTCTACGCCGTAGTTTCCAATATGTCTCTGGCAATGGAGCGCAGGGATCTTCTGCAGAAGACGGGATGCATCGTGTGCAACGATCAGGAAGCCAGTATGCTCTTTTCAGAAGATTACATGGAAGTGTCACCGGAAGAGATGAGAGCATTCCTTTCACGCAAAGTGAAAGAGGCGAACATCGGTAAGATGGTCGTCACCATGGGTGAGAAAGGAGCAGTATACGCCGAAATGAACGGGCCTTCCGGCATTTGTCCCGCCCAGAGGGTGGATGTCGTGGATACCACCGGAGCAGGGGATTCGTTTTTTGCCGGCGTCGCGATCGGCCTTACATACGGAAAGAGTCTGGGGGATTCCTGCGTGATCGGCACGAGGCTCGCTTCTGCCGTCATCGCGTCCAAGGAAAATGTCTGTCCCAGGTTCCGCCCGGAGGAGTTCGGTCTGGCAGTCCCGGAAGGACAGATCACATTATTCGAATAGGATCATGGATTTTTAAAATGAGGCCCGAAGGATTTCGGGCTTTTTGTGTGGAAAAAGGTAGAGAACGGGGAATGACCGCCCTTTTTAGAACAGCTTAAAAATATTTTGCCGTTACTATTGACTTGCTCTTGGCGCACTGTATAATGACTATGCTAGAATAGTAATAGTAAACCAAAAGTTTAGTATAAGGATCAGAACCATGGATGCGGAATCAGCGAACCTGGCGATAGGAAACAGGATCAGAAATCTCAGAAATCAGAACGGCCTTACTCAACAGGAACTGGCAGACAGAGCGGAACTTACGAAAGGATTTATCTCTCAGCTTGAGAGAGGGCAGGTGTCTCCGTCCGTGTCCACATTGCTGGATCTGATCGAGTGTCTTGGGACCAATCCCTCCGATTTCTTTAAGGATGAAGGAACGGAGCAGATCGTGTACGGGCAGAATGACTGGTTTGAAAAAGAGACCGACGGTTCAAGCGTGCAGTGGATCGTTCCTTCCGCTCAGGGCAATCAGATGGAGCCGGTGCTTGTGAAACTGGCACCGGGTGCCAGGACGGAGATGGAATTTCCGCATTCGGGCGAGGAATTTGGATATGTCCTCAGCGGCAGACTGATCATCCATCGGGAAGACAAAAGGTACGAAGCCAAAGCGGGGGAAAGCTTTTACTATAAAGCGGATAAAGAAGTGTGGATCGAGAATCCGTATAAGCGCGAAGCATCGTTCTTATGGATCAGCACTCCGCCAAGTTTTTAGATAATACATTATTAGATATATGAGGTGATTGCGATGGCAAACAAGGAAAACATCATCGAGCTGAAACACATTACCAAGAGATTTGAGGACGGATTCGTCGCGGTCAATGACTTCAACCTTGAGGTAAAGAGAGGGGAGTTCGTCACGTTCCTGGGACCTTCCGGATGCGGAAAGACCACGACACTGAGAATGATCGCCGGTTTTGATACTCCCACTTCCGGAGAGATCCTCCTTAACGGTGAGAACATCGCTCATCTGGCACCGAACATGAGACCGATCAACACGGTTTTCCAGAGGTATGCACTGTTCCCTCATATGAATATCTATGAGAACATTGCCTTTGGCCTGAAGCAGAAGAAGACACCAAAGGATCAGATCTCCAAGAAGGTAAAGAAAGTCCTGGAGCTTGTGGACCTGGAAGGATTCGAAAGAAGGAGCGTTTCCACGCTATCCGGCGGTCAGCAGCAGCGTGTCGCCATCGCGCGCGCATTGGTCAATGAACCGGAGATCCTGCTTCTTGACGAACCTCTCGGCGCTCTCGACCTGAAGATGCGCAAGGAAATGCAGCTTGAGCTCAAAAACATGCACCGTGAACTCGGGATCACCTTTATCTATGTAACTCACGATCAGGAAGAAGCCCTCACCATGTCCGACAAGATCGTCGTCATGTCCGCAGGAGAGATCCAGCAGGTAGGGACTCCGGAAGGGATCTACAACGAGCCTGAAAATGCGTTCGTAGCAGACTTTATCGGCGACAGCAACATTTTCAACGGAATTATGACCGGACCCATGAAGGCGCGGTTCGCAGGCGGCGAGTTTGAAACCGTGGACCATTTCCCCCAGGGAACACAGATCACAGCGATCGTAAGGCCGGAAGATGTGATCATGACCGAGCCGGAAAAAGGGATCATCAAGGGAGAGGTCGTTGATGTGATCTTCAAGGGAATGCACTACGAGATCACCGTCGAGTCAGGCCGCTATGAAATGGTCATCCAGAGTACGAAATCCGCTGCGGTCGGACAGACGATCGGCATGACGGTGGAGCCTGACGGCATCCACGTCATCAAGGCGGAAGATGAGACCAACTATTTCAATGTGGATATGAACGGGGAGCACAGGCTGGAGTTCAATGGCAATGTCCTGGATACCAGCCTTACCAAGATCATCAAGGGAAGCCGTAGGGATGAGGAGGGAAGACTTCTCGATTCCAACGGCGAGATCATTGATCCAGAAAAGCTTAGGATTGTTGCATCGATCAGTCCTGATGATATCCGCATGACCGACGATGTAGAGGAGAGCCTCATTGAAGGTGCGATCACCAGCCTTATTTATGAAGGCGACCACTACAGTTATGTAGTAAGCACCGAGATCGGACAGGACTTTATCGTCCACGACGAGTACTTGTGGAATATGGAGGACTGGGTCGGTCTGATTATTCCGGTGGATAAGATGACCTTCACGGTCAGAGCGCTGAAGAAATAGGGGGGCTGTTAAATGAAAATATCAAGAAAAGCATTGGGAATACCCTATGCGATCTTTCTCCTCTTTTTCGCTGTAGTTCCGCTTCTGGTGCTGTTCTATTATGCATTCACCAACAGGGCGGGAGAGTTTTCCTTGCACAATCTGGTCATGTTCTTTACCGACCCGAACACACTGGGCACGCTCTGCTACAGTTTCGCCATCGCATTTGTTACAACGGTGGTGTGCCTGCTTCTTGCTTATCCGACCGCCTATTTTCTTGCAACGAGCGGACTGAGCAACAAAGGGGCAATGATCATGATCTTCATCATGCCGATGTGGATCAATTTCTCTCTCAGGATCACAGCATTGAAAGAGATCCTTTCCGTGATTGAAGGCAATCTTGCCTTCTACCCGTTTTTAAACTCCGTAATCGGTATGACGTATGATTTTCTGCCGTTTATGATCCTTCCAATCTACAACACGGTTTCCAAGCTGGATCCGTCTCTTACCGAAGCAGCCAGAGACCTTGGAGCCGACGGATGGGGTGCTTTTCTTAAAGTCACGCTTCCGCTGTCTATCCCAGGGATCGTCAGCGGTGTCTCCATGGTGTTCCTTCCCTCGATGACCAACTATGTCGTCTTGGATATGCTGTATAACAGCACTTATATCATGGGCAGCCTTATCGGAAGCTATTTTGCAGCGTACAACTGGCATGGAGGATCTATGATCGCCCTTATCCTTCTGGGAATCATTTGCCTGTTTACCGCTTTGACCGATGGACTTTCCGATGAGGAGAGCACAGGGAGAGGAGGTGCGATACTTTGAAAAAGAAAATGATCGGACTTCTGTTCATTGTTTTGATCCTTGTATTCATTTATGCGCCTATCGTTATCCTTGCGTTCTACAGTTTTACCAATGCTTCGCAGATCGGAGCTTTTCAGAGTTTCTCACTTCAGAACTATGTGACTCTGTTCAGCACGGAGGAGCTGAGGGAGATGATCTTCGGGACCATCGCGCTTGCTGTAGGCGTGGCGGCGGTTTCCACACTTCTGGGAACTCTGGGGGCGATCGGATCCTTTTACTCCGGAAACAGAGTCAACGGACTTTACAATACATTCAATGAAATACCTGTCATCAATGCGGACGTAGTGACCGGTTTCTCTGCATGCATCCTTCTGGTTGTCGTGCTGGGGATCAACAAGGAGACGTTTATTCCCCTTGTGCTTGGTGAGACGATCCTTTGCGCACCTTTCGTATATCTTTCGGTCATGCCTAAACTGAAGCAAATGGATCCCAGCATCTATGAGGCAGCTCTTGACCTCGGTGCTACACCTGCGACAGCGCTTCTCAAGATCATCGTTCCGCAGATCGCTTCCGGAATCCTTTCCGGATTTATGATGGCGATCACTTTGTGCCTCGATGATTATTTCATTGCTACCTACACAAAGCCTGCAACGTTTGACACGATCAGCACTTATGTCGTCAACGCCACAAAGGGAAGTCATACGGAGATCAAAACGGCTCTCTGGGCTTTGTCCACAGTGATCTTTGCCATCGTTCTAATCGTGGTTCTGGTCATGAATCTCAAGTCTTCAAGAGATGAGAGACAGAGAAGAAAGGGGGAAAACCTGTGAAAACTATCATGCGGAAAGTTATGGGTTATTTCCTTATACTCTGTGTCGTGCTGTCCTGCGCGCATCCGATCATGGCTGCCCCCGCTGACGAAGAAGAGGTGGTCCTCCGTGTATGCAACTGGGAGGAATACATTGACGAAGGCGGATGGGGAGAAGATGAGGTCATAGACCTGGAGAGCGGAGATATCTTCGGCGAGAACTCGATCCTCGATGATTTCTCGGACTGGTATCTTGAGACGTACGGGAAGAGAGTGAGAGTCGAGTATTCCACGTTCGGCACCAACGAAGATCTGTATAATATGCTGACCCTCGGAGATGTGTACGATCTGGTTTGTCCTTCCGAATACATGATCATGAAGCTCATGGCTGACGGAAGGCTGTATCCTCTGTCTGATTCCTTTTTTGACGAGAGCAACGAGAATAATTATTACATCAACGGTGTTTCTCCTTATATCCGCGACATTTTTGAGACGCATGAGATCAACGGGGAGTCCTGGGGGAAATATGCTGCAGGTTACATGTGGGGCGTGACCGGCTTTGTTTACAATCCTGAAGAAGTCACCTATGAGGAAGCTTCCACCTGGCATTTGCTTGATAATGAGAACTACAATCGCCAGATCACGGTCAAGGACAATGTCCGCGACACCTACTTTGCAGCAGTCGGTGCGGTAAAGTCTGATCTGCTCACCGATCCGTCTTTCACCGGTTCACCGGATTACCTTACCCGTCTTGAGGACGAGATGAACGACACCTCTCCGGAGATGGTGGCAGCGGTCCAGGAATACCTTCAGTCCAACAAGGACAATTTCTACTCTTTTGAGACAGACTCCGGAAAAGCAGACCTGATCACTGGAAAGGTGGTCGCCAACTTCCAGTGGTCCGGTGATGCCGTATATACTCTTGATCAGGCGGAGCTCGACGATTACTATCTCGAATTTGCGGTACCGGTGGAATCCACCAACATCTATTTTGACGGATGGGTCATGCTTCGGAGCGGCGTAGAGGGAGATCCGGAGAAGCAGCAGGCCGCGGAAGCCTTCATTAACTTTATGTCCCGGCCTGACTGTGCGATCCGCAATATGTATTACATCGGCTATACATCCGTCATTGCTGCGCCGGAGGACGGAAGGATCTTCGAATATGCGGAGTGGTGCTATGGCGCTGAGGATGACGAAGAAGATACGCTGGATTACTCCGTCGCGGATTTCTTTGCGGCAGAGGGAGATGATCCCGAGGATTATGTGATCACGATCGCTGCGGATCAGCTTCGTAGGCAGATGGTGGCCGCATATCCGTCACAGGATATTCTCTCGCGGGCGTGCATTATGACCTATTTTGATAACGATGTCAGCGAACTCACAAACCAGATGTGGATCAATGTGAGATGCTATAACATCAACAGGATCCCTGCATGGGCATGGATTCTGGCCGCGGCAGTCCTGGTCCTCGCCGCATATCTCCTGTTCAAGGGGAGAAAAATGCGTCTTGAGGAATATGGAGAAGTAAAAGCTGTGCGCAAAGCGGAGAAAGATTAAATTCATACGAAATAGAGCGTTCGGGATAATTCGTTCCGGACGCTCTATTTTTGCTCTTTCACCAAAGAATACCATTGTCAATTGTACATAATTGCTAAAATATAACTGCATGTTTTAATAGAATGACGAAAGCATTTTTGAGCGTTAAAAAATTATTTACATTTTTTGGCCTGTAAACTAAAATTGAATCAAATGGGACGGGCACATTTGTCTTTTGTGTGCCCGTAAACTTCTTATTTGTGAGGTGAATATATGGCTCAAGAAGTCCTGTTGATGGACAAGATTACCAAGGTTTACGCCAACGGTTTCGTTGCGAACCAGGATGTCACTCTGTCTGTCAACAAAGGTGAGATCCATGCGCTGGTCGGAGAGAACGGCGCAGGAAAGACCACCCTCATGAAAGTGCTGTTCGGTATCGAACAACCGGAGGGAGGCCGTATCGTCATCGACGGGAAGGAAGTAAAGATCCATAACCCGTTGGAGGCGATTCAGTTTGGAGTCGGCATGGTGCACCAGCACTTCATGCAGGTTCCTTCTCTAACAGTGGCCGAGAACATGGTTCTGGGAATGGAACCGAAGACCAAGAGCAAATTGTTCCTGGACAAGGCCGAAATGATCCGCATGACTGAAGAGGTCAGCAAGAAGTACAACCTGATTGTTGACCCTACCCTAAAGATCGAAGACTGTTCTGTTGTTGCCAAACAGAAGGTCGAAATCCTTAAGGCGCTGATTCGTGGTGCCAAGATCCTTGTTTTGGACGAGCCTACCGCCGTTCTTACTCCTCAGGAAACAGACGAGTTGTTCGTTGAGCTGAAAAACCTGGTAGCTGACGGCGAACACACGATCATATTCATTTCCCACAAATTGCAGGAAGTTAAGGCGCTGTGTGACAGACTCACCGTCATGCGTCTCGGTAAGAGCGTGGGCAAGGCGAATCTGTGTGACGTTACAGAAGCTGACATCTCTCGTATGATGGTCGGACGCGACGTTATTCTCGAGATCGACAAGGAGCCCGCTCAGCCGAAGGAGACTGTACTTAAAGTCGATCATCTTACTATCCACAACGACTTCGGTAAGACGATGCTCAATGATGTTTCTTTCTCCGTTCGCAAGGGAGAGATTCTCGGTGTTGCGGGTGTTGAAGGCAACGGCCAGATGGAACTCGCAGAAGCGATCAGCGGACTGCGTACCTTCAATCATGGCGATATCAGCATCAATAACACATCCATCAAGGGTAAGACCGTACGTCAGATCCGTGAGCTGGGATTCAGCCATATCAATGAAGACCGTATGACTTACGGTGTTGCGGATAAGGCCAGTGTCAAGAACAACATCATGGCTGACCGCTATTACAAGAAGGAGTACCTGACAAAACAGGGACTCCTGAACCACAAGAAGATCGACGCGGAAGTTGATGAACTGATCAAGAAGTTCCTGGTCAAGACCGAGAACCGCGATGAGCAGGTCAAGATGCTTTCCGGTGGTAACATCCAGAAGGTCGTTGTTGCCCGTGAGTTCTCCAGCAATCCTGACATCATCCTCGCCGACCAGCCGACACGTGGTATCGACGTCGGCGCCACAGAGTTCATCCGCAATCAGCTGGTTGCCCTTCGTGACGAAGGAAAGGCAGTGCTTCTGATCTCCGCAGACCTGAACGAGATCCTCGAGGTTTCTGACAGCATCATCGTTCTCAATAACAATGAGATCGCAGCCTACATTGAAGATGCTTCCAAGCTCGAAGAGTATGAACTCGGTGAGTACATGCTTGGCGTTAAGAAAATGACAGCAGAGGAGGTTGCGAAAGTAGTTCATGACTAACAAACAAATTGAACGCAGATTTGAAGCAATTCGTCTTGTTGCATCCGTCGCGATCGCAGTTGTTCTTTGCTTCATCATTATTCTTTTCATCAGTGATAACCCGATGAAGGCTCTCAGATTCCTCGTGGTCGGACCCTTCACGTCCTTGAACCGTTTTGGTCAGATCATTGAAAAAGTTCAGCCGCTTCTTCTTACAGGTTGCGCCATGAACCTCATGATTCTGGCAGGAAACTTCAGCATGATCCCGGAAGGATGCTTCCTCTTGGCTCCGTGCCTCACCGTACCGATCGTTGTCCTCAATGAGAAGGTGTTCGGTGGACTTGCCAATCTCGGTGAGTTCGGAAGAATCATCTGGGTCATCTGCTCCATCATTTGCGGCGGCCTTATCGGCGGCATAATCGGATCCATTCCTTCTCTCATCAAGAGAAAATGGGGATGCGACGAAGTCATTACCTCCATCATGCTGAACGCCATGATCGTACAGTTTGACGACTGGATGGTCAAACGTGTCCTCTATGATGAGGCTTCCGGACTTTCCGCTTCCAAGCCCTATCCGGAAATGGCCAAGGTCACCCGTCTGATCTATGGTACACGTGTTTCCACAGCAATTTTCATCGGACTTGTGTTCTGTGTTGTGACATACCTGATCGTTTATCACACGAAGCTCGGATTTGAGGCCAGACTCGTCGGTCTGAATCCCTCCTTCGCAAAGTATTCCGGAATCAACGTTGCCAAGACCGGTCTTTTGATCGCGGGTCTTGCCGGTGCATTCGCAGGAATCGGCGGTGTCATCCACACCCTCGGATATAACGAGCGTTTCAACTGGGTCGCTGAGCAGGGCTTCGGCAACGACGGTATTTTCGTCGGAATCCTTGCAAAGAACAACCCGTTGCTTCTTCCCATCTCTGCATTCGCACTCGGATATCTCCGTGTCGGTGCTGAGACCATGGGCAACAATACAGACGTACCGCTCGAGCTGATTCAGGTCATGACATCTCTCATTATCATGATGCTCGCAGCAGACCAGCTGTTCTCCGGTGCAAAGCACAAGGCGATCGTTAACAACGCGAAGAGACTCGAAGCAGCAAAGGAGGCGAAATAAGCATGGGCGGATATTCTGCATCATTCATTTTTGGGTTTATCTGGAGTGTTATCAAATCCTCTGACTTCTGGGCAATGACAATCCGTATGACGACACCGTTGCTGTTTGCAGCCCTTGGTTCCTGTATCGCAGCGAAGTCCGGTATTTTCAACATGTCCATCGACGGTCTGATCAACTCCACCGCATTCATCGCGGTTATCTGCGACGGTTTCGTGCGCAAGTGGGTCATCGGCGGCCGCAAGAAAGCGGACATCGGTGAGGAAGCCTACAATATCCTCAGAGACCGTGCCAATACAATGGGCTGGATCGCCGGTATTCTCGGCGCCATGGTATTCGGTATCCTGCTTGAGTTGTTGTTCGCCTACTTCGTCATAGACCTGAAGGCGAATGCCTCACTTACCGGTATCGGCGCGAACCTGTTGATCACCGGTCTTGCTCCGTTCCTGAGCCTGGTCATTACCGGAAACCGCGCGAACACCAACACCTGGTATGACCTCGGATATGTTCCGGTTATCAACATTCCGGTGATCAAGGACATCCCGATTATCAAGACGCTTCTGTCCGGACACTATGTCCTGACCTACATCTGCGTCGCCTGCGTATTTATCGTCAATGCTTTGTTGTTCAAGACTGCTATGGGTCTTCGTATCCGTGCTGTCGGTGAGAACCCCAACGCAGCCGAGTCTGTCGGTATCGATGTTCGCAAGGTTCAGTATCAGGCTTCCGTCCTCTGCGGTCTGTTCGGCTCCATGGGCGGTACATTCATGAGCCTCTGCTATGTCGGTTTCTGGGTCCGCAACATTTCCGCTGGCCGTGGATTCATCGGCCTGGCAGCTTCCACACTGGGTCAGGCAAACCCGATTGCGACCACCATTTACGCTTATGTATTCGGCTGGTTCGACGCCCTCGGTATCAACATGCGTGCTTTGTCGCTGTTCCCGTCCCAGTTCCTGTCCATGCTTCCTTATTTTGCAACCCTGGTTGGACTGATTCTTTACAGCATCAACCTCCAGAACAAGATCAGGAAAGCAAAAGCAGCACAATAAAACGATCTTTTATTAAGGAGATCCGCTCGAATCGGGCGGATCTCTTTTTTCTTGCGATTGATGGATTGGGATAGTATTCTAGACTAGACAGGAGGTACAACATGAGAATCCTTTATGCAGAAGACGAACAACAGATGTCCAGAGCCGTTTGCGCTGTGCTTCAGCACAATCACTTTGCGGTCGATGCGGTCTATGACGGCCAGGACGCACTGGATTATGCACTTCTCTCTGAATATGACGTGATCATACTGGATATCATGATGCCTAAGATGGACGGGATCCAGGTGTTGACGGAACTGCGTAAAAAAATGGTGCACACGCCGGTCATTCTTCTGACTGCAAAGTCTGAGATCGAGGACAGGATCGCCGGTCTCGATGCAGGAGCGGATGATTACCTTTCCAAACCCTTCTCCATGGGTGAGCTGATGGCAAGGATACGTGCTCTCACCAGGAGACAGCCGGAATTCCGGCCAAACCGCATCGAATTCGGCAATACATCCCTGGATACCGCATCATTTGAAATGGCGGGGCCGGATGGTACGATCCGTCTCGGCAACAAGGAGTATCAGATCATGGAGCTCCTCATGTCCTCAAAAGGTTCTCCGGTCTCCACTGACCGCATTATGGAGCGGGTCTGGGAAGTGGATTCGGATGCGGAAACAAATGTAGTGTGGGTATATATCTCCTATATCCGGAAGAAACTGAAACAGGTGGGATCCGACATCAAGATCAGCTCCGCCAGGGGAAGCGGCTATTATCTGGAGACAGTAGTTCAGTAACGGACGTCGTTAAGGTTCGTTTAAGTTTCAGATTGTACACTGTGTCCATGAGATACATCACATTCTTTCAGGATTTGAAATGGTTGAACAATTAAGACGCAGATTCATTCTTTCCGCGATGCTGGCGATCCTGCTCGTTCTTGTAATTATTGTCGGTGCGATCTACGGGTTGAACCGGTATCGGATGGAAAGAAATACAGACACTCTTCTTGAGTTTATGATCACTCAGGGGGAGCTCTTTCCTTATGCTCAGGGAGGGGATCCTGGCGGAATGGGAAGAGAGGAATGGCACGAACTCCCCATTGATGCGGAGAATGATGACGACCCGGACGGTGACGACGATATAGATGATGACTACGTAGAAGAATACAGACAGGAAAGGCCGATGGGGGAGCACTTCGAAGGGGTTTTCAACGGTCTGAGAATCGATGCGGAGACGCCCTATCGGACCCGCTATTTCTCTGTATATTACTCTGCAGACGGTTCTTATCTTAGATCAGGACTGGGAAGTATCGCTTCGGTCAGCGAATCCAGCGCGCAGGAATACGGCGCCAGAGCTCTTTCGGAAGGTAAAGATCGCGGGAAGATAGATGACTTTAAGTATCAGAAGATCATTACTTCTTCCGGGGAGACCGGATATTATTTTCTGGATATCAGCGAAGAGAAGGACAATCTGAGAAGCAATCTGCTGTCCTCTCTCATCGTCGCTGCTGCAAGTTACCTTGCGCTGTTCGTGCTGATCTATGTCATATCAGGAAAAGCTGTCAAACCTTATGCGGATAATATGGAGCGGCAAAAGCAGTTCATTACCGACGCAGGCCATGAGATCAAGACTCCTCTGGCAATCATCTCTGCCAATACAGAGGCGATCGAGATGATCTCGGGAAAATCTGAGTGGACTGACAACATCCACAGCCAGATCCGCAGGATGAATGATCTTGTCCAGAGGCTCCTCGTTCTGGCAAGGATGGAGGAGACGGGAATGCAGATGCAGTTCTCCGAGTTCTCCCTGAGCGAAGCAGTGGCAGAGATCGCCGAGCCTTTTATCACACTGGCGGAGAATCAGGGAAAGAGTTTTTCCATGGATATCGCTCCGGATATTCTTTTCAACGGGGATGAAAGAGGAATCAGGGAAATGGTCTCCATCTTCTGTGACAACGCGGTGAAATACTGCGATCCCGAGGGAAAGATTGCCGTCAGACTTCAGGAAAACGGAAAAAAGAAGGTTTTGTCCGTGTCCAACACATGTGCCGGAGCAGAGACGGCAAAAGTGGAAAACTGGTTCTCACGGTTCTACAGGGAGGATACATCAAGAGCGCGGGCTACCGGAGGTTTCGGGATCGGACTATCCATAGCGAAAGCGGTAGTCGACGCACATAAAGGGAAGGTAAAAGCGGAATACAGGAATGGCGACGTCATTCTGTCTGCGGAGTTTTAGCAGGAAGCATTGTTTCGGTCACGGACGAATACACCGTGACCGTTTCTTTTAGTCCTTGGATGAGGTAAAATAGGAGCAGTACAACAAGGAGGATACCATTTTGGAACTTCTTACAAGGATCGACTATTATCTTTTATTGTTTATCCATGATTTCTTCTCCAAGTGGGATCGTTTTCTGACGCCTTTCTCCAAGTTTTTGAGTTTTCTTGGGAAAGACGGGATCTGTCTTTTTCTTATCGCCGTTGTTCTCATGCTGTTCCGGCGGACACGGAAGATAGGTATTTGCGTTTTCGGAGCGATCGGCGCCGGAGCGATCCTTTCCAATGTCTGGATCAAGGACGCTGTTGCGCGCCCGCGTCCATTTGAAACATTCAATGATATCCGTGTATGGTGGGAGGCCTTCGGGATCAAGGAATACAGCCAGTACTCTTTCCCGTCCGGCCATTGTACTGCTGCCATGGCGTTCGCATGCGGATTTGGTTTTGCCGGCGAGAGGGGAAGCAAATACTGGACACTGCTTCTGCCGTTTTCCATGTGCTTTGCCCGCTGCTACCTCCTCATGCATTATCCGTCCGACTGTATTGCAGGTCTCTGTATGGGCTTTGCAGGCGCTCTGGTTGCATGGATCATCACCTCTATCATTTACAAGATTCTGGAGCACTGGGAGGATCTCCCGCTCTTTGATTTCGTGCTCTACTGGGATCTTGCCGATGCGATCAGGGAACTCGGTGAGGGAAGAGAAAAAAGGGTAAAAAAAGCAGCTGAATCATATGATATTGAAGAAACAGTGGAGACTCATCCGGTCGTCCGACAGAAAAAACAGGAAAAAACCGAGGACGGCAGAACGATTTTCCGCGCCGGAGACTGAATCCGAAACAGCATAAACAACGGTCACAATTGATATGCTCCCCAAAAGGGAGACAGTGAAATAACAAAATTTCATTGTCGACCTGGAGGGGAGTTTTTCAATGGGAAGAAAAGGAAAATATAGTGCAGAAGAAAAACTGAAGATCGTAGAAGACTG
>Ga0256404_1008829_pt1 | contig 14858 bp, 11 predicted proteins | sample RumenRJG_01DNA_FD_185990 | JGI IMG/M metagenome (GOLD analysis project Ga0256404, IMG submission 185990) | Bovine rumen microbial communities from Lethbridge, Alberta, Canada - RJG_01 | ecosystem: Host-associated > Mammals > Digestive system > Stomach > Rumen | place: Canada: Alberta | collected...
CTCACCTTGGACGGGTCGCCGCCGCGCTCTACCATCGCGTCGCGCATGGCCGCGAAGTCCACGAAGACGGGCACGCCCGTGAAGTCCTGAAACAGCACGCGAGACGGCATGAACTGGATCTCGCGGCCCTGCTCGCCGGCAAGGCCCGCCTCCACCACGCGGCTCGCGAGCTCGACGGCCTCCTCGTCCGTGGCGGCGCGGCGCACGCAGTTCTCAAGCAGCACCACGAGTGCCCTGGGCAGCCGCTCTGCGCCCGGCACGCCGGACACGTCGTACACCACGTAGCCGGTGCCCGCGGCCTCGAGCGTCTTGGGGTGCCTGGCTGCCCTGACGGCGGCCTCGAACTCTTTACTCACTGTCATCAAGCGCCTCCAACTTCCTTATGAGGAACCCGACGAGGCCCCTGGGGCCGGCCTCCGCAACGGATTCGTCGTACAACCTGTTGAACAAGACTATCGCTGCCGCCGCGATCGCGACGGACGTGACGGCAGAATTAAACGTAGGCGAAACGACCGAGAAGAACCCCGCCCCCACCGTCGTTCCCGCGACCACGATCGCGACCACCACGCAGATGACGCCCACGCGCAAGGGGTTCAGCGGCCGCGAGATTCGGTAGATGAGCGCGATGCCGACGGCGAACATCTGGAACATGCAGACCGTCGACATGACGCCGTCCGACCAGCCCATGAGTTTTGCCGTCGCGATGGAAGCCACGATCGCGAGGATGATCGCCACGGACGCCGGCAGCGAGCGCGACAGCACGTTCTTGAGGAACCTGCCCCGCACGCGCTCGTGGTTGGGCTCCAGCGCCAGCAAAAACGACGGCGTGCCGATGATGGCCGTGGACACGAGCGACATCTGCACGGGGATGAACGGGTACGGCGGCAGCACGATGCACACGAGGGCGAGCACGGCGGAGTACACGGTCTTCATGAGGAAGAGCGACGCGGAGCGCTGCAGGTTGTTGATGGAGCGCCTTCCCTCCGCCACAACCTCCGGCAGGTGTGCGAAGTCGTTGTCCGCAAGCACGATCTCGGCCACGTTCCTGGCCGCGGCCGAGCCCGACGCCATGGCGACGGAGCAGTCCGCGTCCTTCAGGGCAAGCACGTCGTTCACGCCGTCACCCGTCATGGCGACCACGTGGCCCGCCTCGCGCAGCGTGCGCACCAGGCGCCGCTTCATGTGGGGCGTGACGCGGCCGAACACGCGACATGCGGCCACGGCGGCCTCCACGTCCTCGTCCGTCTCCAGGGTCGAGGCGTCCACGCACTTCTCGGCCCCCGGCACCCCCACGGCCGCCGCGATGTTGGACACCGTGCGCGGGTCGTCGCCGGAAATGACGCGGATGTCAACGCCCTGCTCGCGGAAGTAGCCCATGGTGCGCGCTGCCGTCGGGCGAATCTGGTCGCGTATGCCCAGGAAGCCGAGCACGCGCGGCGTCCCCACCGCCGATCCGTCCTGCGCAAAGCCGTCCACGCGCGCGACCACCAGCACGCGCATGAGGCCCGGGAAGGAGCGGACCTCGTCCTCCACCTGCCCAAACGCGGCGCCCATCACAAACTGCGCCGCGCCCATAACGAGCGCCGTCCCGTCCGCCGTGACGCAGCCGGAGCACTTCGTCCTGGACGAGAAGGGCACGGCCCTCGTGACCGCGAGCGCGTCCACGCCCCGTGCCCGGCCAAACTCCAGGATCGCGCGCGCCGTCTCGTTCGCGTCCGCCTCGTTCGCGGCGGCGATCGTGACCGCGGCCTGCGCCGCGTCGCCGCGCACCTCCGCCACCTCCATGGCGCCCGTCGTGATGGTACCCGTCTTGTCCAGGCAGAGCACGTCCACGCGCGCAAGCGTCTCGACGCAGTACGACTGCTGCACGAGCACGCTTCTGGACGCAAGGCGCGTCGTCGCGATGGCAAACACGCTCGACGTCAAGAGCACGAGCCCCTGGGGGATCATGCCCACCACGGCCGCGACGGTCTGCAGCACCGCGTCGTTGTAGCCGTAGCGGCCCATGAGGATGATGCGCACAAACAGCCCCGCGCCAAGCGGCACGAGCGCGATGGTACCAAGCCTGATGATCGCGGACAGCGTGGAGAGTATCTCGGAGCGCACCCGCTTCACGTACTTCGCCTCGGCGTTGATCTGCGCCGCGTAGGCGTCGCGCCCCACGCGCGTCACGCGGTACGCAAACGCGCCCGAGTCCACGAACGAGCCAGAAAGCACCTCGTCGCCCACGGACTTCTCGATGGCGTTGCTCTCGCCGGTCAGCAGGCTCTCGTCCATGCGTGGGCTGCCCTCCAGCACCACGCCGTCGGCCGGCACCTGGTCGCCGTGGGCAAGCAGCACCACGTCGTCCCGCACGACCTCCGACACCGGCACGTGGCGCTTCTCGCCCGCGCGCAGCACGCATACGTCCTTCGCGGTCAGGATCGACAGCCTGTCCACCTTGCGCTTCGCGCGAATCTCCTGGAAGACGCCTATGACGAGGTTGCTCGCGACCACGGCCATGAACGCGACGTTCTTGTACGATCCCGTTGACACCACCAGGGCCGCCATCGCGACGTTCACGGCGTTGAACAGCGTGAACGTGTGCTCGCATAGGATCTGCCACACGGACTTCGTCTTCACGTCCGCGTTCGCGTTCACCTGGCCGGCGCGCACGCGCTCCGCGACCTGCTCGTCCGTCAGGCCGGACGCAGCGCGCCCGCCCTCGCCCAGATACGTGCCTCCGTCGCCCCGCTCCAAGAAACACCTCCGCCGCAGCCGTTTCCCGCGGCGCCCGCCGCGCATGCCGTCAAGCCAGTTCCCTCAGTCTACCCGATTTCAAAACGCGCCCGCACTCCCCGCAAGACATTCCGCCGAACTTGTAGTAACATCTCTTTCCGGCCCCATAGCTCAGTGGATCAGAGCGTTCGCCTCCGGAGCGAAAGGTCGTGGGTTCGAGCCCCACTGGGGTCACCATCGCGTGACGCGGGACGCCTTCGGGCGTCCTTTTTTCGTAACGCTTTGAATACCGACGCGATACATACCGAATACCATGCGCTAGCATCGATTGCGTATGGAAAGCTACTGCGCCCGCACGCGTGCGGCGGCGCACGAAAGGTATGCACATGATCGCAATCGTTAAGGACTCGGCCACGCCAGAGCAGCTGAGCCACTTCGTCAGGTGGATCGAGGACCGCGGCTTCAAGACGAACGTCTCGAAGGGCGAGAACGAGACCATCGTCGGCATCATCGGCGACACCACCCAGATCGACCCGTTCCTCCTGGAGTCGATGGACATCATCGACCAGGTACGGCGCGTCTCCGAGCCGTTCAAGAAGGCAAACCGCAAGTTCCACCCCGAGGACACCGTCGTCGACTGCGGCCACGGCGTGCTCGTAGGCGGCGGCAACTTCCAGGTCATCGCCGGCCCGTGCTCCGTCGAGGGCAAGGGCCTGATCGACATCGCCCGCGCCGTGAAGCGCGCCGGCGCCACGATGCTGCGCGGCGGCGCGTACAAGCCCCGCACCAGCCCGTACTCGTACCAGGGCATGGGCGAGAAGGGCCTCGACATCCTGCTCGAGGCGTCCGCGGAGCTCGACATGCCCGTCGTCACGGAGGTCATGGACCCCCGCGACGTCCAGCTCTTCCTGGACAAGGGGATCGACGTCATGCAGATCGGCGCGCGCAACGCCCAGAACTTCCCGCTGCTGCGCGAGGTCGGCAAGACCCGCACCCCGGTGCTGCTGAAGCGCGGCATGTCCGAGACCATCGACGAGCTCCTCATGGGCGCGGAGTACATCATGAGCGAGGGCAACCCCAACGTCATCCTGTGCGAGCGCGGCATCCGCACGTTCGAGACGCGCACGCGCAACACGTTCGACGTGAACGCAATCCCCGTGGTGCACCACCTCTCGCACCTGCCCATCATCGGCGACCCCAGCCACTCCACCGGCTACACGCGCTACGTGCGCCCCGCCGCGTACGCCGCGACGGCCGCCGGCGCGGACGGCCTCGAGATCGAGGTCCACGACAACCCGTCCCAGGCGTGGTCCGACGGCGCCCAGGCGCTCACGCCGGCGCAGTTCGACGACGCGATGCGCCGCATCCGCGTCATCCGCGAGGCCATCTGCCAGGACCTTTCCGAGGGCGAGGTCGAGGCGTGATGGCGCAGTCGACCTACGTTCCGGACAGGGTCGGCGTCGTCGGGCTCGGCCTCATGGGCGGCTCGTTCGCGAAGGCGGAGCACGAGGGCGGCCGCGAGGCGTACGCGTGGAACCGCACGCACGCCACCGTGGAGCTCGCAGAGATCGAGACCATCGACGGCGAGCTCACGGACGACGTCATCCCCACGTGCGAGCTCATCATCCTCGCGGGCTATCCCCAGGTCTCCATCGACTGGCTGCAGAAGATGGCCGACCTCATCTCGCCCGGCGCCATCGTCATCGACGCCGTGGGCGTGAAGCGCGTCATATGCGAGAAGTGCTTCGCCATCGCCGAGGGCCACGACTGGACGTTCGTGGGCTGCCACCCCATGGCGGGCACCCAGTACTCCGGCTTCGCGCACTCCCGCGCGAACATGTTCCACGGCGCGCCCATGGTGGTCGTGCCGCCCAAGATGGACGACTTCGACCGCGCGAGCGTGCTCGAGCGCCTGAAGCACCTGCTCGAGCCGTGCGGCTTCGGCTCGTTCACGCTCGCGACCGCGGCGTTCCACGACGAGCAGATCGCGTACACGTCGCAGCTGGCGCACGTCGTCTCCAACGCGTACGTCAAGAGCCCCGCGGCCCAGAGCCACAAGGGATTCTCGGCCGGCTCGTACAAGGACCTCACGCGCGTCGCGCGCCTGAACGCCCCCATGTGGCGCGAGCTGTTCCTCGACAACGCGGACAACCTCTCGCGCGAGATCGGAACCCTGATCGACAACCTCCAGCAGTACAAGGACGCGATCGACGCGCGCGACGGGCAGAGGCTCGAGGCCCTTCTCGCCGAGGGCGACCGCCTGAAGAGGGAGGCAGAGCGCAGATGAGCACCTCCACCGTTCACGTGAGCACGCCGTCGCGCAGCTACGACGTCCTCATCGGCCAGGGCGTGATCGACGAGGTCGGCACACTCACGCGCAAGGCGTGCGGCGGCTCAGCGGCGTGCGTCATCGCGGACGACAACGTGGCGCCGCTGTACGCGAACGCCGTGGCGGAGTCTCTTGCGGACGCCGGCTACCGCACGACGCTCCAGGTGTTTCCCGCGGGCGAGAAGTACAAGCGCCTCTCCACCCTCTCGGACCTGCTCGAGGGCCTCGCCGCGGCCGAGCTTACGCGCGACGACGTCGTCGTCGCGGTCGGCGGCGGTGTCACCGGCGACATGGGCGGACTCGCCGCGGCGCTGTACCTGCGCGGGTGCAAGGTCGTGCAGGTGCCCACGTCGCTTCTGGCCATGGTGGACTCCTCCGTCGGCGGAAAGACCGCCGTCGACCTCGAGGCCGGCAAGAACCTCGCCGGCGCGTTCTTCCAGCCGTCGCTCGTCGTCGCGGACGTGGACTGCCTGGACACGCTCACGCCGAAGCTCTTCACGGACTCGTGCGGCGAGGTCATCAAGCACGGCGTCATCCGCGACGAGGCGCTGTTCCGCCGCCTGGCGGCCCGCCCCATCAACGCGGACGGCTTTGACCCCCAGGAGCTTGAGGACGTGATCTGCCGCAACGTCCAGATCAAGCGCGACGTGGTGGACGCGGACGAGCGCGAGCGGGGGCTTCGCCAGATCCTGAACTTCGGCCACACCATCGGCCACGCGATCGAGGCGGCAAGCGACTTCTCGCTCGGCCACGGCTCGAGCGTCGCCGCAGGCATGTGCTGCATCGCCCGCGCTTCCTCGCGCATGGGCTGGTGCGGACAGGACGTCGCGGACGACATCACCCGCGCCGTCGCGGCCTACGGCCTCCCGACTGACACCGCGGTCGACCACGACACGCTCTTCTCGTTCGCGACGCACGACAAGAAGCGCCACGGGTCGACGGTGAACGTCGTCGTGCCCACGCGCATCGGCGCGGTCGAGGTCAGGCCCGTGTCGCTGCCGGAGTTCCGCCACCTCGTCGACCTGGGCTGCGGCACGGGCGCCGCATAGGCCCAAAGGAGAAGAGCATGGACGTCACGATCGAACCCCATCCGCTCTCGGGCACGGTGCCGGCGGTGGCATCCAAGTCCGTCGCGCACCGGCTGCTCATCCTCGCGGCCCTCGCGGACGGCACGACCGACATCGACTGCAACACCACCTCGAGGGACATCGAGGCCACGGCTCGCTGCCTCGAGGCGCTCGGCGCGCGCATAGCGCGCACGAGGCGCGGCTTCCGCGTGAGGCCGATTCCGCGCGACGCCAGTGGCGCGTCTCTTGCCGCCGCGGGCGCGACGCTCGACTGCGGCGAGTCAGGCTCCACGCTGCGCTTCATGCTGCCCGTGGCGGCGGCGCTCGGGCGCCCGTGCGTGCTCGACGGCCACGGCCGCCTGGCAGAGCGCCCGCTCTCCCCCCTCTACGAGGAGCTCGCGTCGCACGGCGCGCGCCTTTCCCAGAAGGGCGTTTTGCCGCTTCGCGTCGAGGGAGACCTTGCCGGCGGCACGTTCGACATCCCAGGCGACGTCTCCTCCCAGTACGTGTCCGGCCTCCTCATGGCGGCTCCGTTCCTTCCGGGCGGCGTGCGCGTGCGCGTGAGCGAGCCGTTCGAGTCGCGCGCGTACGTGACCATCACAACGGACGCCCTGCACGCGTTTGGCGTGGGCGTTCGCGTGACGCGCGAGGAGGAAGACGGCGCCTCGTTCGAGGTGTTCGAGGTGGCGCCGCAGGCGGTGCGTACGCCCGGGACCGTCGCCGTGGAGGGCGACTGGTCCAACTCCGCGTTCTGGCTCGCGGCAGGCGCCGTCGCCGGCCCCGTGAGCGTGACGGGGCTCGATGCCAAAAGCTCGCAGGGCGACCGCGCCATCGTCGCCGCCGCGTCGCTTCTGGGCGCCCGCGCCCGCACCGAGGGAGGCTGCGCAACCTCAGAGCGCGCCGCGCTTCGCGGCAGGACCGTGAGCGTGGCCGAGATCCCGGACCTCGTGCCCCCCATCGCGGCCATGGCCGCGTACGCCCAGGGCGAGACCCGCATCACCGACGCCGCGCGCCTGCGCCTGAAGGAGTCCGACCGTCTCGAGACCGTGCGCGCCGCCATCGCATGCATGGGAGGCGACGCCACGGTCGAAGGCGACGACCTTCTCGTCCGCGGAACGGGCAGCCTTCCCGGAGGCGTCGTCGACGCGGCGAACGACCACCGCATCGCCATGATGGCGGCCGTGTGCGCCGCGCATGCGCAGGGCCCCACCACCATCCGCGGCGCGGAGTGCGTCGCGAAGTCCTACCCCACCTTCTTCGACGACTTTCGCTCGCTGGGCGGGGTCGTGCGCGAAAGCGAGTAAGCTATGCCTTCCACCTTTGGAAACGCCCTTAGGGTCACCGTGTTCGGACAGTCGCACTCCCAGGCCGTCGGCTGCGTCGTGGAGGGGCTCCCCTCCGGCCACGTGGTCGACATGGAGGCGCTCGGGCGCTTCATGGCGCGTCGCGCGCCCGGCCAGGGCCCGTGGACGACGCCGCGCAAGGAGGCGGACCTGCCGCGTATCGTGAGCGGCCTCAACCCCAGGGGCGCCACGTGCGGCGCGCCGCTCGCCATCGTGATAGAGAACACGAACACTCGCTCGCGCGACTACGACAACCTCATGGCGGTGCCGCGCCCGGGCCACGCCGACTACACCGCGTGGGCAAAGTGGCATGGCAACCAGGACGTCCCCGGCGGCGGCCACTTCTCTGGCCGGCTGACGGCACCCTTGTGCGCCGCGGGCGGCATCGCGCTCCAGATGCTGGCAGAGCGCGGCGTGCGCGTGGGCGCCCACCTGCTGAGCGTGGCGGACGTGCGCGACGAGCCGCTGTGCGCGCTCGACAACGCGCCCGCGTCCCAGGTGCGCCTGCAAGGGCAGCTCGACGCGCTCACTGACGGCCGCACCTTTCCCACGATAGACGCCGAAGCCGGCAAGGCCATGCTCGCCGCCATCGACGACGCGCGCCGCGAGCTCGACTCCGTCGGCGGCGTCGTGGAGTGCGTGGCCACGGGCATGCCGGCCGGCGTGGGCTCGCCCATGTTCGACGGCATCGAAAACCTCATCGCGCGCGCAGCGTTTGGCGTACCCGCCGTTAAGGGCGTGGAGTTCGGCCGCGGCTTCGAGGCGGCGCGCCTGCGCGGCAGCGAGGACAACGACCCGTACCGCATGGTGGACGGCACCGTCACGCCCGTCACAAACAACGCCGGCGGTGCTCTCGGCGGCATCACGACCGGTGCGCCCGTGCTCTTCCGCATGGCCCTCAAGCCCACGTCCAGCATTTCTCGCCCGCAGGAGAGCGTCGACCTCACCAGCGGCTCGGACGCCACGCTCGAGGTGCACGGCCGCCACGACCCGTGCGTCGCGACGCGCGCCGTGCCCGTTGCGGAGGCCATCTGCGCGCTTGCGCTGCTGGACGCGCTCCTGAGCTTCCCGCCGGAACCCGAGCAGTAGCGCCTGGCCGCAGCTGCCCAAACGCGGCGCCCCGGTACACGCAGCGCCATGGGCACCCCATCACGTCACACGAGTCCCGCACGTCGGCAGTCGGCGCCGCGGGCGAGAAGAACCACGGAGGAACAGTGGAAGACCTCTCTGACATCAGGAAAGAGATCGACTCGATAGACACAGAGATCGTGGAGCTCTTCAAGCGCCGCATGGCGTGCGCCGACGCGGTCGCCGCGTACAAGCGCGCCCACAACCTGCCCGTGCTCGACAGGTCGCGCGAGCGCGAGCTTCTGGCGCGGCGCGCAGCCCAGGTGCCCGAGGACATGAAGGTGTACACGGAGGTCCTGTTTGAGCTGCTGATGGAGGCGTCACGCAACCGCCAGGGCGAGCGTCTGGGGGCGGGCGGCCACACGGTCGAGCAGATTCGCGACGCCCTTGCGCACAGCCCGGAGCTGTTTCCGCGCGACGCGTACGTGGCATGTCAGGGGGTGGAGGGCGCGTACCAGCAGATCGCGACGGACCGCATCTTCCGCCACGCGAACATTGGCTACTTCGACACGTTTGACGCGGTGTTTCGCGCCGTGGAGGAGAACTATGCGGACTTCGGCGTGCTGCCGATAGAAAACAGCACGGCAGGCTCCGTCAACCAGGTGTTCGACCTCATGATGCGCCATAACTTCCACATCGTGCGCACGTGCCGCCTGAAGGTGGACCACAACCTGCTGGCGAAGCCCGGCTGCGGCCTTGAGGACGTGCGTCACATCTACAGCCACGAGCAGGCCATCAACCAGTGCGGGGAGTTCCTCTCGTCTCTTAGGGGCGTCACGGTGCACGCGTGCGAGAACACGGCCATGGCCTCGAAGATGGTGGCAGAAAGCGAGCGCCGCGACGTGGCCGCGCTCGCGTCCCGCGCGTGCGCGAGGATCTACGGGCTTGACGTGCTCGCGTCCGGCGTGCAGGACCAGGGCAACAACTACACGCGCTTCGCGTGCATATCCAAGGACCTCGTCATCTATCCCGGCGCGAACCGCAGCACGTTCATGCTGGTGGTGAACCACGAGCCGGGCGCGCTGTACAAGGTGCTCGCGAAGTTCTACGACCTGGACATCAACATCATCAAGCTCGAGAGCCGCCCCATACCCGACCGCGACTTCGAGTTCATGTTCTACTTCGACATCGACTGCCCCGCCGCGTCGCCGGAGTTCTTCACGCTGGTGCGCTCGCTGGAGTCCACGTGCGAGGAGTTCCGCTACCTCGGCAGCTACAGCGAGGTGATCTAGGATGGCGCAGGATTGTGTCACGCCCGGGGGCGGCGCGACCGAGGCCAAAGCGCGCTTTGGCCTGCTGGGCCGCACGCTCGGCCACAGCTGGTCGCCGCTCATCCACGCACGGCTGGGCTCCACTCCGTACGACCTGATCGAGCTTGAGCCGGACGAGGTGGCGCCGTTCGTGCGCGAGGACGCGTCGTGGCGCGGGCTCAACGTGACCATCCCGTACAAGCGCGACGCGGCACGCCTTGCGGACGAGCGCTCAGGGCGCGTGGAGCGCCTGGGCGTGGCGAACACGCTCGTGCGCAGGCCAGATGGCAGCATCTATGCGGACAACACGGACGTCCTGGGCTTTGGGTGGATGCTGGAGTCGTTCTGCCGCGAGCGTCTGGGGCTCGAAGGCGCCTGTGCGCTTTCAGGTGCGGACGTCCTCGTGCTGGGAGACGGCGGCGCGAGCCAGGCCGTGCAGGCGGCGCTCGAGGACACCGGCGCGCACGTTTCCGTCATATCGCGCCACGGGGACGACGGCTACGAGGGCCTTCCCGGGCGACACCCCCACGCGCTTCTCGTCGTGAACACGACGCCTGTGGGAATGTACCCCAAGTGCCCGGCTACCGTCGTGCCGGAGCGCGACCTTGCTGCGCTCACGGAGCTACGCGGCGTTCTGGACGTGGTGTACAACCCGCGCCGCACTGGCATCTGCCTTGCGGCGGAGCGGCTGGGCCTGCCGTGGCAGAGCGGGCTTGCCATGCTGGTGGCGCAGGCGCTCTTCTCGAGCGAGCAGTTCCTGGGAGTGCGGCTCGACCGCTCGCTCGTGGGCGCCGTCGAGAAGGAGATCTGCGACCAGACAGAAAACGTCGTGCTCATAGGCATGCCAGGCGTGGGAAAGACCACCACGGGCCGCGCGCTCGCCCACCTTTTGGGACGTCCGTTCGTGGACCTGGACGACGCTTTCAGGCTCGAGTTTGGCACCTCGGCGGCCGATTTCATCCGCGAGCACGGCGAGGCGGAGTTCCGCGCGAGGGAGACGCAGGTCGCGGCCGAATACGGCAGCCGCTCCAGCCTCGTCGTGGCCTGCGGCGGAGGCATCGTCACGCAGCCGCGCAACTACGACCTCCTGCACCAAAACGGCACCATCGTGCAGCTGGACCGCCCCGCGGATCAGCTGTCGCAGGCAAACCGGCCGCTTTCGCAGGCGCGCGGCATCCATGCGCTTGCGCGCGAGCGCATGCCGCTGTACCGCGCGTGGGCGGACCTCGTACAGCCGTGCACGGGAAGCGCCTCGGGCGACGCGCGTGCCATCGCGGGGGCGCTGGGGCTCTTGGCTCGATAGTCGTGCCGCGCGACGGCGTTTTCGGGAACAAACCCTTCTTGGAAACGTTTTCGGGAACGTTTACGGACAACATCGCAACGCTCGCGCGACCGACACCCAATCGAAACGTCCCCCTGCCCGCGCATCCGTATACTTGGTTCCGGAAGTAGGGCGCAACGTTTGGAGAATCTGAAATATGGACGCGCAGGCGGCCGCGCGGGCGGTACTCAAGAACATCGGCGGCAAGGGCAACGTCGTGCAGAACGACCTCTGCATGACGCGACTGAGGCTTCGCGTGGCAAACCCCACGCTCATCGACCGTGACGCGCTCATCAACACGACGGGCGTGCTCGGCGTCGTGACCTTCGGCTCAAACGGCCTCGAAGTCGTGTTTGGTCCGCGCTCCGTGCAGGAGGTTTTCAACGCGTTCCAGGCGATCACGGGCCTGGAGCCAACCATGGAGCTGCCGCCCCTGGGAAGACGCGCCGCAAGCGGCATCAACGTGCACATCACGGACACCAAGCCGCGCGAGGCCGGCATCGAGGAGCTCGCGGGCGCCATCGACGACGCGGCCCCGGCGGCACCCCAGCCAAGGGCGCAAGCGCTTCTCGCCCACGCGCCGCTGACATCGCGCACCGCGCACGAGGAGGACTCGCGCGCGGACGCCACGCTTGACCTGCAGCGCCTCATGGAGCTGGACGGCGCGATCGACCCGGACGACGACGCGGACGACCTCTACGAGACGTTCGAGGATGACCCCGCTGACGATGACCCGGCGGAGGATGACCCCGCGGGCGAGAAGGACGCGGACAACGCGGCCGCGGCTCCCTCCCCCGCCGGTGGCCCGCGCCTGCTTGTGATCAATGGGCCGAACATCAACCTGCTGGGCGTGCGCGAGCCGGACCTCTACGGGCACGAGGACTACGCGTCGCTGCTGGCGCTCTGCCACGAGGTGGCCGAGGACGCCGGCTTCGCGTCGTGCGAGTGCTACCAGTCCAACCACGAGGGCGCCATCGTCGATCGCATACAGGAGGCCATGGGCACCATCGACGGCATCGTCATCAACCCCGCCGCCTACACCCACACGTCCGTCGCGATCCTGGACGCACTCAAGGCGGTGCAGATTCCCGCGGTGGAGGTTCACATCTCAAAGGTGAGCGAGCGCGAGGACTTCCGCCAGGTGTCCTATGTGCGCAAGGCGTGCTTCGAGACCGTCATGGGCATGGGTATCCAGGGCTACGCGAAGGCCATCCGCGACCTGGCAGACCACCTGTCGCAGCGCTAGCGCGCCCGCGGCGACACCAACCTAAGGCCGCCGCCGGCGCGCTACCCGCCGAGCCCTACCCATCTTCGTTCCGGCGGCAGCGCCAGATGGCGCCGTCGCTCACGATCACGTCCACGGCCACGTCGTGATCGTCGTGCGGAAGCGGGTTGCTGCTAATCTGCATGCCGCGCGCAAGGCCCACCTTCGTGCCGGCGTATCCCGCCAGGAAGTTGTCGTAGTAGCCGGCGCCGTAGCCAATGCGGTGCCCCTCCGCGTCAAACACCAGGCCCGGCACCAGGCACACGGAGTTCGCAAGCGCCTCGCCCGGCACCACGGCATCCTCGTCCGCCGCAGGCTCCAGCACGCCGCGCGCGCCAGCACGCAGCCCGTCGAGGCTGGACACCTCCACAAACTCGAGCGACGTCGGCCCCGTAACGCAGCGCGGCAGCGCCACGCGCTTGCCATCCGCCCATGCGCGCTCGATGATCTTGCGGGTGGGAATCTCGTCCTCAAACGGCACGTACGCCAGGAGCCACGCGTCGCGACGATACTCCGGAAGCGCCCTCAGGTTGCTGGCGACGCTTCCGTCCAGCCTCGCCCTGAACCTGGGGCTCAGCGCCTTCCGCACAGCCAGGTAGCTCTCGCGGAGCGCGGACTTGCTCGCATCCTCACCACAAGAACTGGCCATCGGCTCCCTTTCCACGTCGCATTCGTCTAAAGTTTAACCCATACGGGCCCGCAAGGGGGGCGTCCGTCCCCGCCCGGCAACAATTTCGTCCCGCAATGGAGATGCGCCCGTGCCCCAGAACGCACAGCAGACCATCCGCCTTGGCACCATAGACGTCACCGTCACCAGAAAGCGCGTCAGCCGCGTCAACCTGCGCGTCCGTCGCGACGGCTCTGTCGCCGTGAGCGCGCCAGCCCGCGTCCCGCTCTCGCAGGTCCGTGCGTTCGTCGAGTCCCGCGAGGACTGGGTCCGCTCCGCGCGGGCGCAGGCGCTCGCCCGCCAGGCCGCGCGCGCCCAAACCCTCCGCGACGGCGGCACCACACGCCTTCTGGGAAAGACGCTCGCCCTCTCGGTCGAGAAGGACCTCCCCTCCGGCTCCGCGCCGTATGCCCTACGCACGACCGGCGCGGTCGTCGCCCACGTGCCTAAGGACGACGCCAGCCCGGCACGCGTGGACCTCGCGCTGCAGTCCCTGTGGCGAGCCACGCTCGAGGAGGCCCTCCCTCCCCTGTTCGAGCGCTACGAGCGCCAAATGGGCGTCCGTTGCACCGGGGTTCGCCTGCGCCGCATGACGTCGCGCTGGGGCTCGTGCAACGTCCGCACGGGGCGCATCACGCTCAACCTTGAGCTCGCGTGCCACCCCGTGTCCAGCGTGGAGTCCGTCGTGGCGCACGAGCTCTGCCACCTGCTCGAGCCCAGCCACAACGCGCGCTTCCACGCGCTCATGGACGGCTTCTGCCCCTGGTGGCGCGACGCCAAGGCAGAGCTCAACTCCCTGCCGCCCACGCGCCCCGTTTTGCCGTAGGATAGAGGGGCTGGCTTTTCGCCGGCACACGACACCAACCCACGCAAGGAGAGATACCCATGCCCAACGAGGGAAGCTACGAGGCCGCCCTGAAGCGCAGCAGGGAGGTCGAGTCGGACATCGCCGCCGGCAAGGTCGAGAAGTACACCATGCTCACGGGTGACAGGCCCACCGGACGCCTGCACCTGGGCCACTACTTCGGCACCATCAAGGAGCGCGTGCGCCTGCAGGAGCTCGGCGTCCGCACGAACATCATCATCGCGGACTACCAGGTCATCACGGACCGCGACACGACGGAGCACATCCGCGACAACGTGTACAACATGGTGATGGACTACCTCGCCTGCGGAATCGACCCCGCGAAGACCATGATCTTCACCCACTCGGCCGTCCCGGCAGAAAACCAGCTCATGCTGCCGTTCCTCTCGCTCGTGACCGAGGCCGAGCTCCAGCGCAACCCCACCGTGAAGGCCGAGATGGAGGCGTCCGGGCACTCGCTCACGGGGCTTCTTCTCACCTACCCGGTGCACCAGGCGTGCGACATCCTGTTCTGCAAGGGCAACATCGTGCCCGTCGGCCGCGACCAGCTGCCCCACATCGAGGTCACGAGCAAGATCGCCCGCCGCTTCAACGAGCGCTACGGCAAGGTGTTCCCGGACGTGACGGGGCTCCTCACCTCCACGCCGCTCATCCCCGGCCTCGACGGCCGCAAGATGAGCAAGTCCTACGGCAACGCTATATCCATCTCGATGACGGCGGATGAGACCGCGCGCCTCATCAAGAAGTCCAAGACCGACTCCGAACGCTTCATCACGTTTGACCCCGAGGCGCGTCCCGGCGTGTCCGCCCTTCTCACCACCGCGGGCATCTGCACCGGCCGCGACCCGAAGGAGATCGCGGAGGAGATCGGCAACGGCGGTTCCGGCCAGCTGGCCGGAACCGCCG
>Ga0256404_1008830_pt1 | contig 14856 bp, 15 predicted proteins | sample RumenRJG_01DNA_FD_185990 | JGI IMG/M metagenome (GOLD analysis project Ga0256404, IMG submission 185990) | Bovine rumen microbial communities from Lethbridge, Alberta, Canada - RJG_01 | ecosystem: Host-associated > Mammals > Digestive system > Stomach > Rumen | place: Canada: Alberta | collected...
TAGAGTAAGATAATAAGGTACCAGTTGGTACAATAACCTAATGCGGATGTGGCGGAATTGGTAGACGCGCTGGTCTTAGGAACCAGTGTCACCGACGTGGGGGTTCGAGTCCCTTCATCCGCACCAATTATAAGGCTTTTAGCCTTATTTTTTTATGCTCATTGAAGTTTGAGAGAGTCTGTGGAAGCCTTTTAAATAGGCACTTTTTTAAAATTTTGATTTTCAGACTCTCTCAAAATTTCTCAGACTTTCTCCGTTTTAGGAACCATTTCCGGAACCAAAATTTCAATTTTTCTTGGGTACCAAGAATGGTTCCTAAAACTCGACTTTTTTCAGTAATATCAATGGTTTGCAAAATTGGCAATTTTCAATTTTAATAAAAATTATCTAAAATATTTATAAAAAACTGAGAGCATTTGAAACCATAATAAATTACTTTTAATATTTTTTATTTTTCTTTATCATTAGTTTGTTCTTTTGGATTATTATCATTAATAGTAGGTGTTTCATTAGATTTCACTTCAATTGCTCCATTATCAATAGCTAATACATCCATATTTGGTTTTGCTAATAAATTTTCTTGCATATAATATTTATTAACTTTTTCAAGTTCTGTTTGTTTATATTTATCAAAAACGGAAGTATATGTATTTAATGTAATACTAACATCAGTATGTCCCATTAATTTTTGAAGTACAACAGGTGTTACACCAGCTTCAATAGAACGAGTTGCATAAGTGTGCCTTAAACTATGTGAAGCCATGTGTTCAATACCAAGTTCTTTTAAAATTTTGCTTAAACTTCTATTGATAAATTCTTTATCTGCGTAAGGCATTTCATCAGTAGTTCTAAAAAGCATTTTTTCAGGATTATTTTCTCGTTTTTCTGCAACATTCATTTGTTCAACAATGTAAGGGTAAAGGGAAGGTGGAATTGGCAAGTATCTAATTCCAGCTTTTGTTTTTGGAGATTTAGACATCATAACTCTGCCATTTATTCCAGTAGTCAAAGTACGATGAACATAGATTTGTCTGTGCATTAAGTCAATATCATTTGTAGATAATGCTAAACATTCTCCAACACGAAGTCCCATAAATAATTGAATTAAGAATTCATTTCTATATGGACATTCTTCCAGTGTTTTACTTGTAATGTAATCAACAAATTTTGATTCTTCTTCAACTGTCATAGCACGAATAGGGGGCTTTTCTTTTAAACTTTTAGGCTTTATAACACCATCCATTGGATTTCTTACAATATAACCTCTGTTCATGGCATATTTAAATGCTTGTCCGATTTGTTCTTTCAGCTTTTTAATTGTTGAATCACTAAATTCAACTTGCGAATTTAAAAATCCTTGAATATCATCAGTTGTAATATCATCAATATTTTTTTGTGCGATGTAGCTTTTTTCAATTTTTTTAATGCTCATTAAAACTCTATTATATTGAGACTCAGAGATAAGATTCATTTCTTTTTTCTTATTCAAATTAAGTTTCAAAATTTCAGCAAGGGGAATACCATTTTTTTTAATAAATATTGGATCTTCTTTTTGGTATTCAAGTGTTTTCAAAAAATCTTTTGCTTCTTGTTCAGTCTGAAAAATTTTTCTTTTCTCAACTAATTTTCCTGTATTATAATCTTTAATAAAGTACTTTGTTACCCATCTTTTTCTATCTTTTCTATAAAATATATTTCCATTACTCGTCTGTGGTCGTCCCATCTTCAGTCCTCCTTTCCATTTTCCATAGCCAATAGGCAAGAATATTTACTTTTTTTCTTTTGCCAATATTAACTGATGGAAAATCATCTCTTTGAAAAATCTCATTTGCTTTGTTTGCACCAATTTCAAGATCCTTTGCAACTTGGGTGACAGTGAGATTTTTAAAAGGATCCATGTTAGCTTTTTGAACTAATAATGCAATCAAATCGTATTTCAAGTCATATTTTTCAAATAGTTCATTTTTATTGTCTTTTTCATCTTCTTTATATTTCATATATTCTAGAATTTGATTCATTATCTATCATCTCCTTTATCTAAGTTAAAGGTAATTCCATTATCTTTAAGAATAGAGTAGGGAATTATAGGTTCTTTTACCTTTGTCGAATTCTCTCCGTTTTTGTTGGAAATTGTCGAATTTTTTTCTTTGGTTTTATCCTTAGGTTTTTGTTTATCTTCTTTGGATAGTTGTAATTTTGAATCTTCTTGTAATTCCTGTATCTTTTGTTTCTTGGATTTCTCTTCTTGTGATATTTCCATTTCTTCTTTAGCCTTAATTCGTTCATCAACTATTTTTCTCCTTTCGTCATTCAATCTATCTAAATGTTTTTCTTCCCAAGAATTTGCATATTTTTCAAGTTCTTCTTCTGGAAGTCTTTCATCTTCTGGTTGTTTTAAATTTATAGCTTTTAAATTTTCAAACATAGAATCTTGCATTTTTGCATCTTCATAATGCCTATATAACCTTTGGTCAATATCCCAATCTTTGATTATGTAAGTACCATTATCCCAATTGTCAGTATCCATTGTTGGATAAGTACCAACACCTAGAGACAATGTTCCACCTATGGTATTTCCAAGAACTTGACAAAGTCTTGCCCAGCCGTACTCATAATCTTCATCAGGACTTCTATATCCTTTAGCATCACAATAAGCTAATGCACTTTCTACGAATTCTCTATATCCGTTCCAGTGTAGATATACGCCAATATTTTTATTTTTGTTTGCGATTACACATCTGTCACCCATTATCTATCACCTCCAATCTCTCTATCAGATTTTTTGTCGAATTTTGTCGAATAATTTTTATTATATTTTTCGACATTTTCTTTAACTTCTGCCTTATCTTGTGTTCCATAATTTTCACCAAAAGAAGCTTTTAACTTATCAACATTTTTCTTTGCATTTTCCATATTCTTTTTATCTTCCTCAGGATTTAGTCCAGTAGAAACATTTATATAAAGTAAATCTTGCATATTCTTTTGTAATTCATCATCTAAATTTGCACTTTTCTCCATTTCATTGAAATCTTTTTCAGTAGGTTCTTGCTCCATTTCTTTTTCAAGATCTTGAATCATTTCATCAATCTCTTTTTCTCTTTTCTTAGTTTCTTCATCAGAATAATCTTTCATTAAATCTTTTTCTTGTTTTAAAACTGCTCTCATTTGTGTTTTAGTATAGTGGAAGCTTCTAGCCTTTAAATCTTCCTTAATCTTCTCAATGTTTTTGTCTGTTAAACTTGCAAAATCTCCAGTTTCATAATCATCATTTGCAATAAAGAAATTGCCATTGATAACATCATAATCAAATCCCACATTTGGATATAATCCCATTATTTTTCCTTCTTCATTACAAACCAGTTCATGGTCATCATAAGGGATAACTTCAATAAAGCCTCCAACCATACTTTGCATTGACTGTAGAGTATTTTCCATCTCAACGACTTCAGGTTCTCTTCCAACCCTTTTGTATAAAACTTTTATTTTCTTACTCATATTCTTATTTTTCCTTTCTAAATTTTGATATTTGTTTTTAGCGTTTTCACGCTCTCTAACTCTCTTTACATTTTTATAAAATCTCTCTTTGCTTTGTTTCTTTAGTTTTCTAACTCTTCTTTTGTGCTTTAATTTATGCTTATAACTTTTGGTGCTATAAGCAGAATATATGTCCATCGCTAACTCCTTTCTTGTCTTTCAGAATCTTGCTTAGCTTTTCTTTTTTCATCGCTTTCTTTAATCGAGTTAAACAGATTTTGATCAACATATTCATTGTCAGCAGTCTCAACTATTTCTGCTTTATCTTTTGTAATAGTGTAAGCCACACAGTCGCTTGCATAGCCTAGTTTTACTAACTCTTTTGCTCTTTCAAAAAATGGTCTATCAGTTGTCGCTAAAAAAGCTCTAATTGAACCAGTATCAAGGCATCTGTTTTTTATATAACCACCAATTTGTCTATAATTCATATTTATAAATGTGTTTGGTACTTCTTGAAAAAGTCTAATATATGAATTTGCTGAAGTTAGAACTAGACACGAATAATGATTTGCGTGTTTTACATCATACATAATCCTAGCAAGTTCATTTCTGTTATTAATTTTCTTGTGCATTAATGGATCATCAATAATTAATTTGTCTGAGTAAATATCAGGGATAAAATCAATAGGAATATAGTTGTGTGCAGTTAAACTATGATTGGATTCATCTGCACTAACCCAAGCATAAGTTCCATGGTCAACAATTAAATGACCTTTGAATCCTTTAATATTTTTTACAAGTAAACGAGTTACTCCAATATCTTGCAAACTTGCCTTTGCTTTTCCAGCAGGGTGATTATGCATTAAGTAATATCCATCTGCACCAAGTCTGTACATTCTCCTTGAAATTTCTTCAAGCCCCTTTTGAATTCTCCTATGGTCATTAGAGCCTTTCACTTTAAAAATGTCACAACTATTTGGAAGTCTTGAAGTTACAGATTCATAATTAACAATCTCGTTTCCTCTCATATAGATAAATCTAAAAGTCTCAAATCTTGGATTTCTAAAAACTTGGCAAGTCTTAACTAAATCTTCTCTTGATTCAATTTTAATATCTCTCAAATCAACATAGTGCTTCATATTATCCTCACTTTCCTTTGGAATAGCATTGTACAAAGTCAAAATTTCATTTTTATTTTTTTCTAACTCTTCCAAATTTTCTTACTCTCTTCCAATAATTTTTTGTAAATATAATCAATCAAGACCTTGTCCAATTTATCCATATTTGTATAGTTAGTAACTTCTCTTAATTGCTTTTCAGTAAAGTTGTAGCAATACTTAAGCATTATAAATTGATAACCCATATACATATAATTTTTTAGATATGCCAAAGTGAGTGTTAAATTTGTGTAGTAGAATTTCATTTCTTGCATTTTATAATCAACAATAGCAAGAAAATTTTGCTTTTCTTCATTTGTTCCTTTTAAGAATTTAAGGTCTGGAAGTTCATCAATTTGTAAGTATTCGCTCTCAGGTTTTGCAATTCCATCCATAATCTTTTGTGCTCTTAAATTCATTAGTGCAGGCAAGTCCTTATAATATTTAAGATACTTTCTAATTTTGTTCTCATTAATCTTAATAGGTTGTTTTGAATATTCATTTACCCAAGGAATAGTTTTTGAAATATCTGAATATTCGACTTTTTTCGACATATTTTTCTGAGAAGTATTTTTCTCTTGTTCATCTGTTCTTTGTTTGTCTTGTTGTTGCTCATCTTTTTTAATCTTTTTTGCTTGATCAATAATTGCTTGATAAATTTCATCTCTTGTAATCTTCTTTTTAGGTGTTGTGTTAGTAGAATCTGATTCTGCTGTTGTATTTGTCGAAGTTGTTGTTGAAGTATTTGCTGATGTTGCATTATCTTCAGTAGTTTCTTTTAAAGTTGCACGAATCACATCATCTAAAAATTTTTCTTCATTTGCTTTGTTCTTGTACTCAAGATTTAGAGAGTTTCTTTCTAAATCTTCATCACTTAAATTCATTTTTTTGATTTTCTCCTTTTCATTAAAATATAAGAGTTTCGACTCCTTTTGCTTGCTAGCAATTATAGGATAGCACGGATTTTTAAAATTTCTTTTTTAGGACTGAAACAATATAGAAAAAACAAGATTTGGATTGAAAAGGATTGAATTAGACTGAATTGGACTGAAAATTTGAACAAAAAAGAATGAAGTTTTTAATCTTCATTCTCGTTTTACTTTATTTGATATTTGGCAATAAAATCTTCATATAAGTTAAATGGAGTCTTAAATGAATAATCATAATCAAAGTTAAATATTTTATAAAAATTAGTTTTGAATCTATTAATATCTGCATTGTTTACTGCATAGACAATGCCAGCTTTAATTGTTCTAAAGTTTAGTTTATTTTCTTTGCAATACAATTTTAGAGTTTGTAAATAACAATAATCATTTTCTGCATTTAATATGCCTAAAATAATTATATTTTTTAAATGAATAGTTCCTTTATTACCAATTGGCAATCCTAAATTCATCAAATCTAAAAATATTAACTTATTTATTTCTTTTATATTTTCAGCGACTTGTTTATCTGCAGTTGGATATAAGTAATTCATAAGTTTAATTCTCCCATTTAACTTCTTTACTTATATTATAGGCAGGACAAGGATTCGAGTCAAAAATAGCATTTTTGCGCTATATGCAAAGGAATTTGCATACAGTGCAAATTTTGAGGCATTTTTGCTATTTTTTTACGCAATTATAGTAAAAATTAGGTCAAAATCGAAAAAATTCATGAAATTTTGCGTACAGTGCAAATTTGCTTAAAATTCAGTATTTTCAATAATTTCAAGTCATGAAAAATTTAAAAATAAAAAAAGAAAGGCTAGGAACACCAACGTAACTAGCCTTTTTTATAATTATCTAAATGATTGAGGCATTTAGTAATTACCAATCTATTATATATTTTTTTGAATTATTTGTAAATATAGGGAGGGGAAATATTGATTTCCCCTATAAATCTCGCATTGGATGAGCTAGCATCCGCCACTTCCGAATATCAAGATATTCATCTTTCATGTTGGTGTTCCTTCCTTTCTTTAAGTCTCTATTTAATGCTATACATTAGAAAATCCAACATGTTGGAAGTTCTTATAAATATCGAGCCCTCAATGCTCGAAGTATCTACAAAAATGTATTAACATTCAAGCATTGTGCTTGGGTATGAATCTATAAAAAACGAGATTATACCAAATAGGTATAATATTATTATAACATAATGTTTCATTAAAATCAATACAAGCCCTTATTTTACAATGATTGCAAAAATTTTTGAATTTGATTAATATGTAAAAATATGCTATAATTAAATAAGTATTTACTCATATATGAATTAGACTTTATTATTTTAATTTATGGAGGAATTAAAATGTCAAAATTTGATTCAAAATTATTTGGAGAGAATATTAAAAAATATAGAAAAATAAATGGATTGAGCCAAGAAAATTTAGCAACTCGATTAAATAAATCAATTGGTACAATTAGTAGATTTGAAAGCGGAGAGCTTTTACCTAATGCCGAGGAAATACATATTTTATGTGATGAATTTGGAATTAGTGAAGCAGACTTATTTGAAAGACAATATATAACAGCAAATAAAGAAAATATTTCTAATCCATTTGGGGTTAGCACTTTGTATGTATATTTTAATGCTTTTATACCTAAATTAAAATTATTTAAAAAAGATAAATTTCTATTAAGAGTGCAAGAAAAGACAGATAGGTGTGAGGTACAGTTTGAAAATTCACATGATGGCACAGTCTATTCAAATGGATATATGCTATCAGACAATGCAGTTGCATTTATTTCAATGCAAAATCACAAACCTAATAGACAAAGACTAGATATGTGTGAAATGATAATTAATATAAACGATAGGGAAAGTGATTTAATGCTTGGAGCATATTTAGGAACAAATTCTCAATATGAACCTAGTATACGAAAATGCTATTTCAGTAAAAAAGATATAGAATTTACTGATGAAATGTTAGAAGATCTTAAACCTAGAGATTATGAAATAAAAAAATTAAAAGAAACATTTGCATTGTATTTAGATATTTTTAATAAATAGATGGAATATAAATTTTTTATATTCCATCTATTTAAATCTCAATTTTTATATGATCATTGATTAGTTATCTAAACTTATCAGTTAAATCTCTTATGCTATTATTTATTTTATATAATACTTCTTTATTATCATTTGTAGTATCATCAAACGAATGCTGGATTAGCCAGTCAATATTATTTATATATGTTAAATCAATACTATATGAATTTTCATAAATTTTATTTAATGACTCATATTTTATTTTAACATCAAACTTTTTATCTGGATATTCACTAAAGTCAAACCAAGAACTAACCTTTTGATTAGGTGCTAATAATATATTTTTAGATTCTGTTAATGGAGTTAATTCTTGTTTAAATTTTGTTTTTTGCCAATCTAATTTTGGAGATATATCTAATGATAATAATTTCCCAATACTATTACCAAAATTTTTTATTATAATGAAGTACATATTACATGCTGGATTATAATCAATATAAAAAACAATGTTAGCTTTATTGGATTCTTCAATCATACTGTTATTTTGTTTTAATGTTTTTATTGCGATTATTGCCGATACTAATACACCAATAAGGGTAATTAATGCAATAAAAATTTGAATCCAGTCAGAAACAGATATATTCATATTTTTTCTCCCTTGTATAATTATTTAGTTTTTAAAATGGCTAACACTAAATAAATATCATTGACCTTCTATGTTATAGGTATTATTATTTCGTTAAAAATAAGTTTGAATTAATAAACAACTTTGTTGCCATTTTTTTGTTATAATTTTCTTAGTATAATTTAAAACCATTTATTTTATCACAATAGTTTTCTGCATCATTACTATACATATATTCAATTTCTTTTAATACTTGCTCATAGTAACTTTCAATATTTGGATTTTTAGTAGTAATATCCAAATATCTTTCGATAGTTGTAGCCAAAATATTAGCATTATCAGTAGAAATAATAAATTCAAAAAAAGATACGACTCTTTTATGAATGTATGGTGCAATTAAAATAGATGCTTTTTTTAGATCCGTAGACAAATGATTTAAATGATCCGAAATTGAGGTTGTTTCACTATTCAATTGTTGTTTATAATCTCTTATCATAGTTACTTCCAATAGAAAATAATATTTTTCCGTAACAAATTCTATGTCTGCTTTGCCACCGCTTGCACATGATCTAGGAAATCCATTATTGTCTAGATGTAAATTTGGTTTTACATATTTACTTCCATACATTTTAGCCATTAATAGAGAAACAAGCCATTCCAATCTAATACTTGGAGGTATTGTATCCAATGAACTTTTTTTACTTCTACTTAAATTAACTAATTCAGCAATAATAGAATTTAAATCCATTCTATTAACTGTCATATCAAATATTTGTTTATTATTTATTTCATCAAGTTTTTCTATTTTATTATCTAAAGATAAATTATCATCCAATTTAATTCCTAATTTATCCTCTTTATTTTTTATTATTTCTTCCTTAATAACATCAGATTTTTCCCATGGTAATACAATATTTTCTAAATATTTAACATAATCTTCAGTTGATAAAAAAGATTGAAATGAATAACCTTCATATTTTTTTATAATTGATTTTACTTTTTCAATATTAAATTCATTAAATCTAATATATAAATTTTTTCCAAAACCACATCTGTCAATTAAACCAGTCATTGCAAATTTTCTATATACATCATCAGGGTAATCCTTTAGTAAACTTTTTTTAAAATCAATTTTTACCAATTTTAAATCATTATATAAATAATTTTCTATGAAAACTCTATTAATTTTATTTTGGTTTTCTTTTCTGTATTCAATAATTTTATTTGCAATATCTTTATAATTACAATCTTTCATAGAAAGTACAAATGTTGCAAATTCATGCCACATTATTCCTTTATTATTATTATAATATTTATTAAGTTCTTCAATAACAAATAAAGTATTTAAAAATGGTCTTGATTTATTATATATTGCAACTCTTTGAGGATTATTAGCATGTAAGCCTATCATCGCTTTAGTATATATGTCCTCACTAGAATACCCCTCAATAATTTTATTTCCAAGGGGAGTTATATTCATTAATGGCTTTTTTTCTGAACCTGTTAATGTTAGAAAACCAACGTCTTTAATTGCTCTAATTTGTGTCATTAATCTTCCAGCGTTACGAGTTTTTTGAGGGTTATCAATTATTGCTTTTTTTATTTCATCTTCAGTTAAGTCTTCTCCATTTTCATACTTATTTTTTATTTCATTACTTACATTAGTTAATTGATAAATTCCTTGCTTTACTAATTCTGTATATATTTCATCTTTTAGTTCACTAGTTAAAATACAATTATCATATTTTTTAAATACTTTTAAAAACTCTGTATTCCTTATAGGGTTTCTTATTGTTGTACTAATAGAAAATATTTTATATCCTTTTCTATTTCCGCTAGTTCCCATTTTAATACTCCTTTCTTAGTAATTAGTAATTAATACTTCTTTCGCAATTGTTATGTTTTTCTTTCTATAATTTGAATTTAAGTACTTTCTGTTAAGATAATGAACTTTATAATTTTTACTCCATTCTTTTAATAAAATGTTTTCCTTTCCATTTGATTCAATAACATTCGATAATGCAAATTTCATATTTTTATTATTTAAACACTCCAACAAATTTAGTAAGTCACTTTCATCTTTTTCATTCCAAAACATATTATAAGGTGCTTGGGTTATTAAATATGGTGGATCAAAATAATAAAAAGCATTTTCATTTTCATACAAATTAGTATCTCTAAAATCTTTATTTAAAATAATAATATTGTGTTTCTTTAATGCTTCACAATATTCCTCTGTTTTTTTTCTCAATGAGGTAGAATAGTCTACCTTGCCAACAGGTACATTATATAATCCTTTTGAATTAAATCTTATATAATGGTTAAAACCATATATTATCAAAGCAAATAATTTATCTATACTAGGATTGTGATTGTAATCTTCTTTTAATTTATTAAATGCTTCCTTATTATACTTTGATAGACCCTCATGTTTATATTCAACATAAACTTTATTTCCATTTCTATATGTATCAGTAAAACCATATTTTTTAATTATTGAATCCATATCATTAAAAATTTTCTCTGCTGTATTTTCTTTAAAATAATTTAACAAACCTATTGTTGTTGTATTATTATCATTTAATACTATTTTATTAGAATTACTATTTAATCCTACTAAACCACTTCCAGCAAAGACATCTATAAAAGTATCAGATTCATTACTAAGAAGTGGAACTATTTGATTTAAAAGTTTAAATTTGTTTCCAGAATAATTTAATGGTGAATTTATCATTTTAATCTCTCCATAGTAATATCAAAATATTTTTTATCTATTTCTGTTCCAATAACATTTCTATTTAAATTTTTGCATGCTAAAGCTGTTGTTCCCGATCCTAAAAAAGGATCTAAAACCCAATCATTTTCATTCGTATGAACCCTTATAAGATTTTCCATTACTTCAATATGTTTTTGTGTTGGATGTAATCTTTTTTTACCCCCTGGAACGACACCAGTTTGTATTTCAGGTCTAAGATATCCTTGGTCATTTGGTTTATTAAATGTCCATTTTGCACCTTCTTTAACTGCCCAAATAGCAAATTCGCAATCATTAACATATCTTCTATCCACATTTCTTGGCATTGGATTTTTCTTAACCCATCTAATTAAGTCTTTTACAATAAAATGATGTCTAGTTAGTGCTTTTGATATATCACCCATATTTTTCCAATCATTAAAAATAAGCATTGCACCTCCTGGTTTTACCAGATCAGAAATTTCATCTATCCATCTAATTTGGTCAAAATTATAATCCCATTCACCATAATTCATTCCACTTCTACCCATATTAGAATACCCTAATTGATAATCCCTACTTACATTGTATGGCGGATCTGTTATAACTGCATCAACCATAAATTGCTTTTTTTTCATTCTATCTATTAATTTTTCATAATCTTCATTGAAAATTTTATATTCCACTATTTCTCTCCATATTAATTTTTATAGTCGGTATTACTATATCACAAAACTAAAAAAAAAGAAACCCTCAAATCTACAAATTTCAAAGCTTCAAGCTGAAAACTAGCTTTATAAGAGAGTTATTTAATAAAAAATTTTTTATTTCTTTCTACTGAAATAAAATTTGATATATATTTATTTTATTGCATATAAAATATCAATATTATATTAAACACAACAAAAAAGGCACTATATTGAAGTGCCTTTAAGTATTAATAATTTTTATTTATTATGCTGGAACAACATATACTATCAGACTAGATGATTCATAACCCATATCTATTAATAATGATGTTAATATTTTAATTTTTCTAGAGGTATTGTTGTTAGTTTCAATAAATAAATTTTCTGATATTTTTTTGCCATTAATTAAATCTTCTTCTGAATTAGAGACTAATTTTCTTGTAGTTTCGCAATAATTTTCTTTGCCCATAAAAGCCATAAATAAATCAGAGTTTGAATTATATAAAAACTTCATCATTTTTTGATAAAGTGTTGACCAAGAATTTACTCTTTCTTCATCATTATCGTCAAAGATGTATTTAAGTGGCTTTGTATTACTGAAATCTAATTCATCTGTATTATCTAGTAAATTATAGCTTTCAGAACTTAAATCTTCTTCCGGTAGTACATTTGGAAATGACCATATTTTTTTTGCCATCTCAGATAATACTTTTCCTCTTTTAATAAATCTTTATACAAAGATTTATTAAAAGAGGAAAAGTATAAAAAGACTATTGATTGGAATTTCCTAGATAAATGCTATGAAGATGATTATAGAGAATTTCAATATTTAGTTTTGGACTATATTGAAAATATGCAAAAATTTTTGACTTATGATGATGTGCCAAAACTTTATAAATATATCAAATCAAAACAATGGTGGGATACAATAGACAGATTTGATAGGATTGCTGGAAATATTGCATTTAAAGATGATAGAATAAATGATTTAATGCTTAAATGGTCAAAGGATGAAGATTTTTGGTTAAGAAGAATTGCAATAGATCATCAATTGGGAAGAAAAGAAAAAACAAACACAAAATTATTAGAACAAATTTTGCTTAATAATTTTGAAAGTGATGAATTTTTTATTAATAAAGCAATAGGGTGGAGTTTAAGAGATTATTCAAAAACAAATCCAGATTGGGTAAAAGACTTTTTAAGCAAATATGAAAATAAAATGGACAAAGTCAGCTTAAAAGAAGCATATAAATATATATAACTGAAAAATATAATAGCCAAAAAGTGAGAGTGTAAATGAAAGTGTAAATGAGAGTGTAAATGGTAGTGCAAATGAAGAAATAAATGAAGGTGTAAATTCAGGAGTAAATTCAGGTGTAAATTCATGTGTAAATGAAAAAGCAGAAGAAGGTTAATCTTCTGCTTTTTGTTTTCCTTTATTGAATTCCATGCCTAATTTTTCTTTTAAAATCTTCTGCAATTTTTCATTCTTATCAAGTTCTTGCCTTATAACTCCATAGCAAGCATTTAATTCAATATTCTTTAGACTTAATTGATGTGATAATTCTTCATTTTGCTTTTGAATTTCTTTAAATTGTTTTTCAAGATTATTGTAGTAGCTTCTAGCATTTTTTGCCTTAGAAAGTTCAAGCAATAAATATTCATTTTGCCTATTAAGTCTTTCAATACTTTGCATTAATGGGGCGACGAGTTTATTATCAACATTTTTTCTTGTAAAATCTTCATACATATAAAAATCATTGAGATCATCTTTGGTAAATTTGTCTTTTTCAGCAACTTTCAAATCTTGTTTCAATTTCTTGGTATCATAAAAATTAGTTAAGTTTTTCATGTCTTTGTCAGATAAATGAGTTCTTCCAGTATCTTCTTTGCCACGTTCTAGGTCAAAGCCTTTTTCTTTAATGTATTTATAAAAACTATCTTGCAATTTTTTATAACTGTCTTTACCTTTCCAAAAATCCTTGCTTGACACTTTTCGACATTTCTTGCCATTCTTTGTAACTCCATCTACAACTGGTATAAATACTAAGTGCATATGTGGAGTTTCTTCGTCCAAATGTACTACAGCTGAAATAATGTTCTCAGATCCTAGATTTTGATATTTACTTACAAATTTATATGATTCTTTAAAGTATCTTTTTGTTTCTTCTTGTCCAATTTTATTGAAAAAATCTTTATCTGAAGTAATAACCAATTCACAACCATATATCATATCAGGTCGCTTTCTACTGATATATAAATTGTTATTTTCAACTAATCGATTAAATTCCTTAACATAGGTATTTTCAACAGGTTTCTTTAAATGATAGTTTTGACATGTTTTTGACAAGTCTATATTTTGATTTGAATATTTTTTCTTGAATCTTTCGTTATGTGGACAGAGTTGATTTATTTTATCTTTTGTATATTTTTCATTTCTAATTATTGCATAACTCATAAAATATACCTCCTTTAAAAATTTATACATTTTTTCTATGAATAAAAACTAGTATCTTCAAATTTTTAGATAAATCAAAACGCACCACAAATTTCAATTTTGTGGTATATTGTTGGAAAAATAATAAAAAATACAAGTTACTTTAATATAAAGTACTTGTATTTTAAATTAATTTGGAATAGTATTAATCGTTTTAAAATTTTAATAAAATTTTTATATACAATCCTCGCTAAATAATTCAACAATTTTTTCTATTTCATTCATTAAATCATTTTTGGAAATATTTATAGTATAATGATGCTTTTTTGAATAATTTCTCCATTGTTCATCAATTTTAGCATTTTCTCTTATTTGTTCAAATCTTTCTTTAATTGAGTGAATATCTGTTTTCTGATGATCAAATGTATTTATTATTGCTTGTTTTAATATTTTTTTATCGATTTCATTGCTTTTACTTGTTAATAAATAATAAATATCATAGTAATCTTTCATTCTGCTATTAAGTACTCCAATAGAAATAACTGAATTAAATTTCTCAGCAAGTATTGTTTCAAGATTGTATGTAATCAAATCTAAATATTTATCATCAAATAAACATTTATACTTATATTCAATTGCTTTTGGTGTTATTATATCTCCTGTAGCAACATCTATTTGCAGGTTTGCTCTAAGTTTATTTAAATAAGCATTTATTTTAAATCTAAATCCACCATATAAATCTTCATCTTTTATTTTGCTTGTACTTATGT